>Ga0307507_10006839_pt1 | contig 17051 bp, 2 predicted proteins | sample 7_EM_MG_FD_207223 | JGI IMG/M metagenome (GOLD analysis project Ga0307507, IMG submission 207223) | Populus trichocarpa ectomycorrhiza microbial communities from riparian zone in the Pacific Northwest, United States - 7_EM | ecosystem: Host-associated > Plants > Roots > Unclassified | place...
TATTTTTTGCAATAGATAGAGAAATTAAAGAGCTCCTACCTTATAGTATTTTTATAATAACTAGATGTTATAAAAGGGTTAAGATACAGCGTTGTAATGGAAGAGTTGTCGCCTAATAAGAAACATTTAGTTCTCATATAAAGAGGGCCCATAAGCTCTTAGACCCTTGGGGAGGAATTCCTCTCAGTGCGATCTGATTGGTCTAGGAGTCCACAGGACTGGGGTAAGGTCCACAAGCGTAGCGCTAGCCCTTAGCTACGTCGTGGCGCAATTTCTCCCCGGGGTCTGATTCATGAGATAAGGTGTAGGAGTGAAGTGGCAAATGGTATGGGCCCGTGCGGCACAGCTTGGCGCCTGTGATATTCCCTTGCTCCTGAGTGGAGGTCTTACCGCGCATATGTATTCAATAAATGCGAGTTTCTATATTTATTAGACTTGGTCCCCATCCAACTTGTTTCTTATGCAGCTCATAAGCAACCCAAATATGTTGAGTCCTAGAAGTGGCTACTAGGAAACAACCTAGGATATTGTTCAACTGCATTTGTTTCCGGCGCCCAGCACGACAACCCTTCGAAAACTTCTCTCCTGTCATAACCAATTTGATATTATGCTCAAATTGACCTTCTGGCGGTTGGGCCTAATATATTTTGCTCTCACAGAAGCTGCTGTCTTCACATTACCAATCCATGACCGGTTTAACTCAGGTCGCCAAGTAATTAGAGAAACCGCCAAAGAAGGAACTGTTGCTAACTTTGGGAGGTGCCAACACCCACTGATTGTCGAGGGTCATCACAGAAACCTCTTGCTGCCGGAGTTGAATGCGTAGATGATACTCATCATGCGCCCCTCAAGGTCGGTCATTGGCTTTGATTGAACTCAATAATCATCACGTCAATTGCTAAAATCGACGTAGGATGTTGCCATGATAGCTTACGGCCTTAACGTAACTATTGGAAACCCCCCACAGTCGCTTACAATGCTGTTAGACATTGAGTGGGATACATTTTTCGTTCAGTCAAGTGCCTGTGAAAGCGCCTTATGCAAATCATACAATCACACTGGCTTCAACTCATCAGCTTCCACGTCATATGTCAAGAGCAGAAATGAACTTACCGTTGACTATAATGATGTACTATTCTCTGGTATGCTAGCCCGGGACACACTCAGCCTTGCTGGTTTGAACATTGAGAAGCAACCATTCCTTGACGCCAGAGATATATGGCCAAGAACGTTCTTCCATTGGTATATCGAGTACAATGGTGTCATTGGGTTTGCGCCACGATACATCGCCCAGCCATGGCATGTAGTGCCTTCACCGTGGCAGATGATCGTGGGAAACGAACTTCTTGATCACAACGTGTTCTCAATTCAATTTCCGGCTGGTTCGCGGGACTTCGATAAACACCGCACAAATGGCGAATTGATGATAGGGGGAATCACTCCGCAATTTTCAGATGCAGAATTTCTTCAACTTCCCTTGATTGATGAGAAGACGGCTACTCCTTGGGCTACTGGTGCGCAATCACTGATCTGGGGAGATGGCAAGACACTGCGCGAAGACTTCGATGGCGGTATTGCCTTCTTTTCTACTGCTATTTCTTACATCCTCCTTCCAGGCAACTGGACCGACGCCCTTCTTGACATAATTGGCGCCAACAAACCTTTCGGCTTCTTCAAGCAATTCGCCTGCGACAAACGGAAGAAACTGCCAGACTTGACTTTTGTGATCGGCGGCCACACTATTAGCCTAAGCGCATACGAGTACAGCTTCGAGATTATTTCATCTAGCAGGAACTTAAATGCGTGTGTTGTCGGGTTTGAGAGATCGACGACAGGGAGTGTGGGCCTTGGTTTGCCGTTCATGGAGAACTTCTATACAGTCTTTGACCAAGATGCTAAACAGATCAAACGTAGGTTGATTACACCATTGTAGTGTCTTTGTCGGCGTGATATGTTATGAAGAAACTTGCACTAAATCATCTGCAGTGGCCCGGGTGGACTCTACAAGAAATTAGACTCCTGAGTTTGATCTGAACGGAGAATATCAGAGGTGGGGGAAATATCAACATGCCAATCTTCCATAAAAAATATAGATCTTTCTCTCTAGAGAACCCAGTAAAATATACGTATGAAACATACCTGACATAAATCTCCCGCGTGCTGATGAAACATTAGTTTGACCCGAGTTACACTCCCGTAGCTATATTATTCCTAGGACCGCTTTATCCTTCCCTAATAGTAGGATATTATATGATATTGTAATGGGCCTCCCTTTAATACTTAATTATATTAGTTGTCGACCTGAATCGGAGCTACTTATTACCGTTTTACTATTGACTCGGTCACCGACTTAGTCTACTTCCTTATGTATATATAGCCTCATTTTCTTTCATAGATCAATCAACACACGAGTCCGTTTGACATTAGTCCTATATCTGGTTTAACAATTCCATGACTATAGGCTATTAGTTCTCCGGTGATTATAATTAATATATATAAGTACTATCAGTGATCTTTTTGGACTGGACTGGAGTGGATCTGGGCTCAAATCCACTCCACCAGCCCATCAAAAGCTGGAGCTCCGAAGCAAATATATACTATAAATAGTAAATCTTGGCATAAATATAATATTGAGGAGGTAGAGGTGAAGGTGGCAAATATCACTAATATTGAATTAGACTCTCTACTCATCGTCCTTATTGACCTCTCTATCCTCATCGCCGTCATCAGTATCGTCACCTTAATCAAGAATCGCCTTAATAGCGGCAAACTACACCTCCAATGCCCCCTTCTCACGCTCACGCCATACTCGTGACGTTCGCATTTTAGTATTTTTAGGCGTGACACCGAATATACTGCTTGCCGTTCAGCTTGAACTCCTCCACCTTCCTTAACACGTCGGTTCCGTTCGGGTTAATTTCTTTAGGAGTAATAAGGATATCATCTACACCCTCCTGTCAACTCCGGTGGTTAGCGTAGCCACGTCTGCACGGCCTTTTTGTAGGGGAAGTTTTGGTATTTTTGCTGTTTAAGGGAAAGTAAGGCCGTGCAGACGTGGCTGCGCTAACCACCGGAATTGAAGAGACGCTGTATATTGGTTAGCGAGGAACAACACTAAAAGGGTAAGTGGTGATAGGAGGGAGGCAAAAGGACGGCGAGGAAAATAGCGGCGGTAAGGGCTAAGGTATGACTAGGAGTTCTAGATTTGGTGGCTGATACTAGCTATTAAGAACGCGGAGCCATTGCGCAAACCCCCGATTGGCTAATCCCACGCACTGACAATATAATGTCCTTTCCTCCCTCCCGATTAGGTATAGGGTTTGGAGCTCCAAGAGCTCCACTCCATCCACCAATTAAATCACTTAGATCCACTCCAGGGCAAGCCTCAGTCCATCCTGGGGTTCCATATTGGCTCTAGTCCAAAAAGATCACTGAGTACTATTTCTATCTATATAGTAGTCCTAATTGTTTAACTGCCTCTGGTAATATATAACTTCTAGTTGCTCCGCTATCTATTAGCGCTTTAAATTACTTATTTAACCACTTTAATTATAGATTTAAGAGAACTATCTAGGTAGGGACTATGGTCCTTTAAATACACATCCGTACTCCTAAGAAATCCTCCTTATATGTGAGGTACGTAGTATATATAGTATACGTAGGCGTACACCGCGTACCCTACGTATACTGCGTATAACATCATATGACCTTAGTTACTATTCCTCGTCACATAGCTCCACAGGTTCCATCCTAGACCGTGCTTCTATTAACCAACTAGCTTCTTCCAACTCCTCTCCAAGTAGTTATAACACCGTACTTAAAGCGTCCGTAATACCATCTCCCTCCTCTTTATCTTCGTCCTTAAAGATTCCTAATATCTCTAAGTTATCTACTAGAGGTATAATATCTGTCTAACCAATTTGGTTAATATTATTACTTACTATACCTAAAGCATCTTCTTCCTTATAAACGCAGCGTCATACCCATACTGTTGCTGCCATACTGTCACTTAGTAATATCATGCCATCTCCTTATTCTTACTATGCGAAAGAGGGGTTAGTCTGTGTTGTACTGGCAAGTCCTTTGTCCTAACAACCATCCTCTTATTTAGAGTGCGCTAAATTAAATATTTAATCGTCCTGCGACGTTTATTCCGTCTCTAACGCTAAATATACGCGTCCTATTACTCTCAATAGTCTTTAAGTACCCTTATTAATTACTGCTAGGGTCCCAAGTTCAATCTACCGCTGCGAAACTTAAGTCCAAGTTAGCCGCCACTCGCGCCAAACTCCATCACTTATTAGAGGAGACTGCTCTAGCCCTTAAGGCTCAGCGTCGTTCCTTTAAGACTTAGCAAGCTGCCTTCGCTCGGTTAACCCATCTTAAGAAGGTTTATAAGAAGGTCCGTTCTAAGAAATGGAAACTTATTTAGCAGGGTTTAGATAAGCTTGGTAATAAGAGGGTGGCGTTTCCAGAAAAGGAAACAACTCCAAGTAACGTAGTAGTTACTCTTCCTAAGTCCCCCTTAGGTAACTCGTTCTTTAGCAATCCTTCTTTATTAATGCTGCCTAACCTATTCTCTTCTAATACTCCTGTACCTTTCCCATAGCGTTCTCTAAGTTGCTTAGTGGTTCCCAGGTAGTCTTACTATAGCCTATCCACTTTACTTTATACTATATTTCGTTATCAACATCCTTGTAACTAATAATCTTTAAAACTTACCATTCGTCCTCTTCTTATCCTCTATACGTGTCCGCTTTATAAACTGGTGGCTCAATATTTCTGTATACTGGCTCTAGCATTACGACATGCTATATAGGGTAGATCTTTATTTTTGCAGGTAAGTTAAGTCTGTATATAACTTCTAAGATTTTTACTATAATCCTAAATGGTCCTAGTCTGATATGGTCCAACTTCTTGCTTAGTTGTTAACTCTTAAAAATTTTGTGTAGTAGCCACACTTTATCTCCCTCCTTAAGATCTGGTCCCTTAGATCTCTTAGCATCATAGTACTTTTTTATTCTCTATTATACCACCTTAGCTGTTTCCATAAGGTCTATATAAAGATTTATTAGTATCTCCATTCTTTCTTTAGCTGTGCTACTTATTTTCTTTACTTATTATGGCGATAACAATATTCTTGGCTTATATCCATAATTCGCCTTAAAAGGTAATATACCTATCCCTTTCTATAGTGTTGCATTATATACAAACTGTGTAACTAGTAGTAACAATACCCAATTGTTTTATACGTAATTAATATAGTGCCTTAGATACTGCTCTAGTGTCTAGTTTAGTCTCTCCGTTTAACTATCTGTCTATAGGTGATATGCAGTTAACATTACTACTTAAACCCCTTATTCTACTAAGAATACTTCCTAGAATACTACTATAAATCTTGGATCCCTGTCTAATATAATCTTTATTAGTGCTCTATATCTTATAAACACTTCCTTTATATAGATTCTAGCTATATCTTCTACAGATATTTCTTCTATACACGCTATAAAGTATCCCTACTTCGTTAGCTTATCCACTATCACTAAGATTGTATTATAATCTTATCCAGTAATAGGATCTTTTAACTTTAGTAACTTAACAATAAAGTCCTATAATATGACTTCCCATAGTCTTTCTGGTACTTTAACAGGTTATAGCCCTCTATACAGCTTGTGCCTTATTAGTTTATTTCTTTAGCAATCTAAGCATTCTTTTATAACTTGTCTCGCTAGTCCCTAGATTTCTTAAATAATATACTCCTTTTAAAGTCTTAACACTAAGCCTATAGCTCCGTTATGTCCTTATGTCATTCCTTTATAAAACTCTTTTACAAACTCTTCTGCTACTGCTTTTAGAACATAGGTTGCTTCCCTATTTTTATACTGCTCTAAGTCTAAATCCTCTACCTATGCCTCTTAGATCTTTATATCCAATCACTTTTAGGTAATTTGTAAACTTAACCTTCTATAGTTGCTGTGATCTTTAGATAATTATACCTAATTATTCCATCTTAATCCTTTCGTAGTAAAGCCCCTAATAGCTTTTCTTTATTTTATAGTTCAGCCTTTCTACTTAGAGCATCTGCTCGTATATTATCTGTACCCTTAGTATACTAAATCTCAAAATAATACTCTATAAGCATTTCTGCCCATCTAACTTGCCTTTAGTTTAGCTCTTTTATTATTAGGAACCCTATTAGGTTCTTATAGTCCATCTTAACTATAAATAGTTTCTCTATACCTTATAAGAATGCTCTCTATTCCTTAAGTACTATAACTATACCTAACAACTCCTTATTATAAATATCATAGTTTAACTCTGGTGGTGTTATCTTCCAACTATAGTACGCTACTAGATGCTATGCATTTAAATGCTTTTGTAGCAAATATGCTCCTAATACAAAGTCTAATACATCTATTTCCATAACCGTCTCTAACTTTGGTTAGTAGATCTTAAGGATTAGTTCCTAGGTAAACAACTCCTTAAGTTCCTTAAATAACTTTTTTTGCTTATTTCCCCATACCCACAGTTCCTCTTTCTTTATTAGTTAAGTAAACGGCTTAATACTCTTTAACTACTGTGCTATAAACCTCCTATAGTAGTAACAAAACCCTAAGAACAACCTTAACTGCGTAACGTTCTCTAGTTCTTACCAACTTACTATAGCTTTAACTTTCTTTAGGTCCATACTAATCTTTTCTAGTTTAATAATAAATCTAATAAAATTGGTCTTCCTTATAAAGAACTTGCATTTCTTAATTGCTACTAGTATCTGTTCTTCTTATAGTCTCTTTAAAACCCACTTAACATATTCTCTATGCTCTTCCTTACTTATTAAGTAGATAATAATATCGTTAAGATATACCATAACAAATTCATTAAGGTGTTCTTCTAACACACTATTAATTCACTTTTAAAACGTTACTAGTGCGTTTATAAGCCTAAATTATATAACTAATAGCTTATATAGTCTTTCCTTTAACCTAAAGGCTGCCTTCCATTTATCGCTTTCCTTAATCCTAACTTAATGGTACGCCTACCTTAAATCTATCTTTGTAAAGATCTTTACACTACCTATCCTATCTTAGATTTCGCTAATTAAGGGTAAAGGATACCTATCCTTCCTAGTAATGCTATTTAACTATCTATAGTTAATGCATATCCTAAGTTTTCTGTTTTTCTTTGGGATAAACAACACTAGATATCCCGCCGATAACTATAATGGTCTAATATATCCCTTTTATAAGTTCTCTTAGATAAACTCTTTAAGCGCTACTAACTCAGTTTCAGTAAGCTTATAGATTAGAAAGAACTTTAGACTAGTTCCTGGTTCTAATTCTATCTTATAGTCCCATACTGCATACTCTAACAGCTTTTTACTTTCTAGTAACTATAACCTTTTACTATACTTATGGTATCTCTTTAGTACATAACTTAAGCCTTACTTAGTCTCTTTATATGTCGCTCCAACTTAGTACTATACTATCTTGGTTTATTATTGCACCTTATGTCGTTAAGTATCCCTAATATTAACTTAACCTATAACCCAATTAATCCTTAGATTGTATTCCTATAACTAAGGTATTCCTAGTATTACTTTATCCTTTCCCAACGGTAGGATATTAAAAGACATCTTAACTAGTTTCCCTTTAATAGTTAACTAAATAGGTCCTATTTTAAGATTAATAATACCTCCTCCATAGGCTATCTAATCTCCTAAAATTATTGTAAGTAGATATAGGTATTCCTTTTATCTATATAGTAACCCCATCCTTTCTACTGCTACTAGTGATATATAGTTTCTTATGGCTCTACTGTCTATTAGTGCTTTAAACTGCTAATCCTACTACTTAACTCTTAAGTTTAGGTGTCGCCCTTAAACTCCCTTAAGGGTCTAAGGCTCTACTACTGGCTCCCTCTAGTCCTATAGGCCTCTCCTTTTCCTAACTATTAGCTACTAGATCCTGTTTATACTTGGTCCTCTTTTAGCCAATACTTAGTTTATTTCTTTTCCTCTACATACTATAGACAAGTATTTTCTAGGCACTCCCACCATTATTATCCCTCTAGGCATTCTTCCGTAAGGAATCTTCCTAGTTAAAGTATTAGGTCTCCTTAACTCTATACTTCTACTAGGTGCCATCTATGCATATACTTAGCGTCTCTATACTTCCTTTTATCCGGTGCCCAATGCATTCTAATTAGGTACTTCTGGTTTTTATCCTTTAGTGCTCTATACATATTACATATATTATCCACATAAGCTATCCATAATAGTATATAATACGTTCAGTAACTCGGGTTAACTCTTAGTTCGTCTTTAACTTTAAGTTTAAACCTCTATCTAGCCAACCTAACTATTAGTCTTTTGTTTGCGGGTACTAAAATTTATTTCTTACTTCTCTAGTCCCTAGATCCTTCTTCTAGGTTCCTTAACGTTATAATTAATACTCCTTTAATATGGTTTATGTATTTCTCTGTAATAGGTTAGTCTTAAACAACTTTTTTATCTAGCCACATATAGAAATCTGCCCATTCGTCACTGTGTCGTTGCCTATACCACTTTTTATACAACTGGTTTAGTATATATAGTCTGTCTATTAAAAAGTACCTTATTATCACTGCGTTATGACAACCTTTAGTATATCTTTCTTTAAACCTAGTTGGGATTTCTAAATCCTCTTCTTGTTCCAGTTTGTCTAACTATTTTACTCTAGGCGTCCCTGCCTTAGGCCTATTAGTAATTCTTTATATAGGTGCTCTATCCCTTATATATCCTGGCATAGCTAATCTCTTATCTAGCTTTTGCTCTTACCATGCAATAATTCTTGCTCTAAACTTATCCATAGTTTCTTATTTTCTGCGTCTTGCAGCTAGATCTTTAAAGTCGTCTTACTTCTTAATCTCTATATTAACTTTCCAATCTTTAGGCTGAACACTACGTTCACCTAGGATTAACGTTCTTACTTATTCCCCAAACTTATAGTTCTTAAACTTGCGTCCTATGCTTATTTGTTTATTACTAAACTAAGCTACTACCCGTTCCCATCGGCTTTCGTCCATTATAGGTTCTTAGGTATATCTTATCTCACTTTAAGAATCTTAAGCATCTCACATCTCGTCTTAAGAGTCTTAAGCCTTTAGCCTTTTGCCTTTATTAAGTGGTAAGCTAGCACTAGCAGTTATCTGCTTACTTAATCCTCTTTAGATATTACTCCTTCCGTCTTATAAAGTAATAGATGCCGTATCTAACGGTGTTATAATATCCGTTACTGACCCGCGTTCTATAGTGGTTTCAGTCTCTACTTCTATTATGTTATTAAGGTTTAAGCGCCCCCAGTTAGCCTCTTTTTCTTCCTCGTCGCTATTAATTAATAAGTACTCCAACTCCATTGTTATTATTGCTAATCTTTATCTATATATTACTGTAATATCTTAATCTAGCTTATAGAGTTAATCTTATTCTTCGTATAACTCTCTAGTTCCTTTAAGTCCTTTTAACTTTAGCTCCTATAGCCAATAGCTTGCGCCGTACTTAGCGTCCTTATAAATTTGGTATGCGTTATTGTAATAAAACACAAAGTACTTAACCGAATACTCCTTAGTCCCGCGCAACATCCCTATATCTATATTATTATACTCTAACAACCTAGTGCCTTTTACCGTGTAGTTACTCTAACTACCTCTATAGTCTCTAGCAAAATAACCCTGTTTTCCACAATTTATATAAGCTCCATCTTTAAACTATTGCTTTTGCTATAGAGTCTGCCTAAACATCTTCTGCTGCTAAGATCCTTGGTTTAGCCTCTACTCCTTGGTCCTATAATTACTTAATCCTTAACCTTTAGGTTTCCATAGTTTCTTACTCTATTTTCTGGATTCTTTAGTACCGCTTAGGTCCATTGGCTCTAGTCCGCCATTCTATAGTTTATAACTCTATATCTGTTATTGCGTACTCTACGCCTTATACAACTATAGAACTCTGTCTTACCCTTTCTTAGCTTGTTCCCTTTAATAGATCCTATTATTAATCTTTATTAATTAATCTATTAAGTCTCTTAGACTTTCCGCATCTTCTATTAGGATAATTACGTCCTAGACTTTTACCTTAAGTCCTTGTTTATACTGTGCTATAAGCGCCTTATTATTCCACTTAACCTATATTGCAAGTGTCTAAAACTATATTATGTACTTAATTGCTAAAGTGCGTTATGTTAGATTCTAAAGCTTTTTTTCTGCTATGGTTGTTACTTCCGGGTCTCTAAATATCTATATTAGTCTTTCCGCGAACCTATTCTAGTTAGTAAATATAAACCGTACTTCCTAATTAGTAGTTATTATTCTATTTATCTAGATTTCGGTAAGGTAAGATTTAAACTACTTAAGTGCTCTTCCTGTTAAGAATAATCCCACGTACGCCACTTGGTCCATAGGTGTTGCCAACTTTGCCCCTTCCTGTATGACCTTAAAGTATATTTGCATAAGGAATCCTTTAAGTTTTAACTTCTCTCCTAAGAATTGCTCAATTAAGGGTAACTTGACCTTAGCTACTCCAATTCCATTAATTCAATCTTTAAATATTTAATTATTGTCTGTCAATTAATTAACTATTTCTTGTAACTAACCTACCGTAACTAGCTGCGAATCAGTATCTTCCATACTGGTGTCTCCTCCTATTCCTAAGGTTGTAGCTGCTATAGACTAAGTCGTGACTAGTGCCTTCGACGGCGTGACTTGCGCTTTAGGTGACATACTATTTAACTTATTAATACCATAACTAGGTAGTGAATGTATAACGGAACCTTGTAGCAGGAACTACGGTGGGTTCGTCAATAGGCTAGGTGTATAGATATTTAAACGAAGTCAATAATGTAACAGTACAAGATAATAACTAGTGGAGTAGTTACCTAATAGATTAACTCTAATTATATTCTGAGATTTACTACAAGGGAGAGAACTATCTAGGTAGGGACTATGGTCCTTTAAATACACATCCGTACTCCTAAGAAATCCTCCTTGTACGTAAGGTACGTAGTGTACGTAGTATATGTGGGCGTACACCGCGTACCCTGCGTATACTATGTATAACATTATATAACCTTAGTTACCATTCCTCGTCACATAGCTCCACGGGTTCCATCCTAGACTGTGCTTCTATTAACCAACTAGCTTCTTCCGACTCCTCTCCAAGTAGTCGTAACACCGTACTTAAAGCGTCCGTAACAATAGGACAACTAAATATTCGCTTTAGTGCACTCTAAATATAAAGAGGGTTGCTAAGATAAGGGACTCGCTAATATAATATAAACTAACCCCTTTTTCGCATAATAAGAACATAGAGACGGCATTATCTTATTAAGAGATAGTATAGTAGTAACAGTATAAGACTAATAAACTATAGAAGAAGAAGAAGAAAAAGCTTTAGGTATAATAAATAAGGATATTAACTAAATTAATTAAACGGATATTACACCTCTAGTAAGCGACTTAGAGATATTAAGGATCTTTAAGGACGAAGATAAAGAGGAGGGAAATAGTGTTATAGACGCTTTAAGTATAATATTATAACTACTTAGAGAAGAGTTAAAAGAAGCTAGTTAGTTAATAAGGGCACGATCTAAAATAGAACTAGTAGAGCTATATAATAAGGAATAGTAACTAAGGTCACGTAATATAATTTATATAATCTATAATAGAGTAAATAGAGCAGATAGAGTAGATAAAGTAATAACTTTCTTACGAGTGAAGATGTGTATTTAAAGGACTACAGTCTTTACCTAGATAGTTTCTTTCCTTATAGTAAATCTTAAAATATAATTGGAGTTAATCTATTAGGCAACCACTCTACTAGTTATTATTATATTATTAACTTCTTATTTATCTATATACCTAGCCTATTAGCAAGTCTACTATAGTATTTCCTATAAGGCTTCGTTATATATAGACTATATAAGGAAAGAAAGGGTATATATTATTAGCTTAGTTACTTAGTTAATATATATATAGAGCAGAATAGGATTTAGGTAATAGTCTTAGCAGAACTTAGTAGGATTTAGTAGACTTAGTAGAATATAGCAAAATGCTATAGATTGCCATCTTACTATTAGTCTCTACTTACTAAGTTAGTAAAAATAGGTAGATATATAGTGTGTTACGGGGGTGTCCCTATAAAGGATCTTTAGCCCCTTACTTAGGTGCATGCCTAGGGACTCTTAGGAGCTACTAAGGCTAGCCTTTAGCTAGCTCTTAGTACCTTCTTATAAGCTCCTTAGGCCTATAGCCCTTCCCTTCTTATTAGTTCGTCTCTATACTTAGGGTATTGCCATACCTACTTTTTACTATATCGTCCTCTTTTATTACTCTCCTATAACTTATGCCCGGCTTACCTGCTCCCTACTATATACCTAGGCAATAGCCTTATATTTAAACCAATCCTATACCCTTTTAGGTGGTAGCCAGTAGCAAGCTAAGGGCTCCGCCCTTAAGCAATTTACGATCCTCTATTTTTTACCTAGGATAACCGCGTATACTATAAAAGTAGGTATACTAGCAGATGTCTGGCAGATCGTATCTGTATATAAGGGTTTATTAGAATACGGATTAGGTCCTCTACCTTCTTAGGACGATCGCGTATGCTATAAAGCAGCTATACTAGACGTCTAGCAGATCGCATCCGCATATTATAGTTGGATAGATACGGGTTAGGAGAAGGAAAGGAGATGGTAACTACCTAGCTAAAGGTTAGGGGCTATCTAGCAGTAATATAACTGGTCTGGTTCGCTTATTGGTTAGTTAGTTAAAAATGCTTTAAAAATTGCAACCAGTTTGGAGCTTTGATTGACTTGCAGCTAGTTAGTTTTAAAGGTCTCTAATTAACTGGGTAACTAGCTAAACCAGTAGAGTTAGTATAGGCCTTTGGCGGTAACAATTTGGGTAAGAGCGTATGCCATATAGGGGAGCCAAAGCCACTAAATTGTTAAGATCTACTACCTTATTTCCGGATACTATTTTAAGAGTTAAGCTTAGTATTATACGTCGCCTATTTCTACGCATTGCCTCCTTCTTGCGTCGCCTTACTGCCTTAGCTTTATTACCCTTATTTCTACCTATCGCCAATTTAATAGAGGCCTTTGTTTTAACTGGTTGATTGTTATATAGAGGAGGAGGAAGCAGCTTTATAAGTAGCAGTTATTCTATAGGTAAGGCTCCTACCGCCTTTTAAAAACGCGCTAGCTAGGGTTCTAGTAGTTAATAAAAAAAGCGCTAAAAGATAAAGCTGTATAAAGCTCTAGTAGAGCCTCTTACCTATTATAAAGTTAAGTCTAGCTCAGATCTGGAGCCTCCACTAAGGTAGGCTTCTACGTAAACTAGAATTAAGATCTATGGCCAGTGGTATAGGCGTAGCAATAATATTGCATAAAAGGGAAAGGCCTGTATAAAGTTATTATATATATAGGGTGAAGGAAAAGGATATATAATTATTTACAAGGCTATAGGCGTTTAATATTACTACTACTGCTACTGCCTAGATTAGAAGAAGGATCCGAAGTATAAGCCTCTTAGTAAGTTGCCCTACTCTCTTATATAAATACTAACTAATTTAGAAATAGTACTTAATGGTAATTTGACAGTGTTAGGCCACTAGAGATAGGCTTATTGACTTAATAAGAATAGCAAAGTGATTCTAGCTAAAGGCCTAATTCACCACTTTATTTTGCAGCAGAATTATATTTAGAAGGCTTAGTATAAAGCTTTTAAGCTTCTACTAATTTAGTGGCTCGTATACTGCTATGTCGTATTTTACCAAATTAAGAACGTCTACTTTGTTAAAATAATTTAGTATCTAAATAAGGGCCTTACAAGATTGCTTCCTTTGCGAAATATAGTACGCAAGTAGATAATAAAAGAGTTTAAGAAGTAAAAGAGGTTACTATAAGAAGAAGCTTGTTTAAATATATACCTATTCTTTAACTTATAGACATTACCAAATTATTTCGCTATTATTGTAATAGTCGCCTATTATATTAATCGCAATAGAGCTTGCTAGATAAAGCTCCTTACTTTACGGTAGCTTAAAGGAGAGCATAGCGGCGCTAATATAGCCCAGGTAGTTCTTAATGTAGTTAGTAAGTATAAAATTAGAAGTTAAATTGGGTATTTTATACTTAATAACGCGTTAAGTAATAATATAGCTATTAACCTAATTCTAAGAACTCTCTACCCCTAAATAACAGAGAGATAGCAGAAATGTCATTACCTTTAGTGTCTTGGCTATATAGTTAACCTAGCTGCCTAGGCCTTCCTTTTGGGCAAGACTGTAGATACTACTTTAGAGGAGCTTAAGTTAGCATATAGCCGGCGAGATTTTAAGGCTATTGCGATAATCTAGAGGAAGTAGGGAGCGCTTAGTTGGCTACATAATATTATAAGGTATATTAGGATATTACCGCAGCGTTATAAGGAGTTTTAAAAGATTATAGTTGGTAGGGAGTAGGTAGAATTTGATTGACTTAAGGTAAGTTCCAAAATCTAGAGTTGATTTTTGTACTTAGTGCCTCTATATAATATAGTAAGATAGGGGTTTAATTGGATTTAGTGCCGGATTTTATGTTACTCCGCTATAGTCGTAATATTTATTACTTTTTAAAATATTCTAATATTTTATTCTACTAGTTAATCTAAAGTAATTTGACCCAGTAGAACTTATATTTTAGCTCTATTATACGCGCTATTAATTATAAATAATGTATCTAAGCCTTCTGTAGTAACTATATGCCAAAACGCGGCAAAGGTATAGAAAATAACACCCTTATAACCCACCACTGGTTTCTACTTAAGAAGCTCTCCTTTATTCTACAGCCCTTCTATAAGGCAACTATGTATAGCTAGGGCCATAAGCATACGCTTTACCGCTGGTTTACTATAATGGATTGGCTTCTTAGGTGTTTATTTAATGCAAAGAAAGATTTTAAAGAACTATAAGAACTATATAGTAGTAGTAAGAAATACACCTACTTAGAAGCCTTAGCTTATTCCTTATAGGAAAAGTGTAAACAATATTATAAATATGCAGATAATAGTGCCGCTTACTACGCTGCATAAGTTCTTCTTCTAGATAAGAAATGGGCCTGGTTCTAGCAAAAATTTAAAAAGGATAAGGAGAAGAAGAATTAGCTACGTGGTAGCCCTAAGGATCCTAAGGATTTTAGTATATAAGACCTTATAAAGGACCTCTGGCTAGAGGAATATAAAGGTAAATATACAGCTGCGGCCGCCTAAGAGCTATCTACTACTAAGTTTACACCAGGTAAAACTTTTGGTGGGCTATACTCGCATAAGCAAATTAAGGCTACGCCTTTTATAAGAGTTAACGCCTACTAAGCCTATATTTAAACTAAGCTTAAGCCTACTTTAGATCCTCTAGCTTATTAGAATTTGTAATATTTCTTACAGCCAGAGCTTGCCCAATTCGCCCTTAATATACTAGCTATACTACTTATAAGCGCTAAGCGCAAGAGAGTATTTAGCTCTGCAAAACACCTAGTTACTAATACTCGTAATCGCCTTAAAGCTAACATCATTGAAGTAAACAAGTGCTTAAAATCTTGGTATAGGCGCCCAAAGCCGAAGGCCTTTAAGTAAGGCGTTAATCCTAATATTGACGATTTGTATAAGGAAGAGGCTACTGCCAAAGCTGCTGCTAAGGCCGCTGCTAAAAAGAATTCCAATGCACAGGGCAATGTAGATTAGGAAGCTGGTGAAGGAGCTAGGTAAGAGGGGGCTGGGCAAGAAGGGCAGGGCGATAAGGATGATGAGGGCAATGAGGACGATGAGGGCGATAAGGGCGATAAGAGCGAGGAGGAAGATGGGGGCGATGAGGAAGACACTGTCAAATATATCGTTGTTAACAATTAATCGCAACTTAACACCATGCCAAGCCTTACAATATACCAAATATCATCTGGTTGAACTGGTTGAACCGGTTCGCGAACCGGTTCGGAGCTTTAAATGGGCTATCGGTTGGTTACAGAGGTCAAATTTGTAACCAACTAGACCAGTTACATCACTGCTATCCAGATCGTACGCGATTACCTCCTGGCGATTGGTATACCTGTATACAATCAGCAGTGCCGTAGTGCGGCTCTGCCCTAACGGCGACCTGAAGGTAATTCGATTACTATCCGAAGGCTTTCTGGTAGGAGTTAAGGGGGATTATACGCGATCAAGCTAGCAATACTCTAGGCCAACCGCGGATCGCTATGACGCAAGTAGGTTCCACCAACAGCAGTGCTTTTATCAATATTCAGTATTGATTAGAAATATTGAATATTGAGCGTTTAATATCAATATTAATACGATATGTTCAATACTAAAAGATATTGAATATTGAAAAAATATATAGAAGTTCACACGGGCTCGTGCACGCTACGGGCTTATGCACGATATTCTTACCCTAATAAAACCTAACTACACAACAACGCCTCAATAGATTTAGCTGAAAATTGTATATATTTTACTTTAATATATTAAAATTAAGTAGAAGGGAATTTTATTATAAAATATAAACTATTAATAAAGTTATAAGCCTTATTAAAAATTATTTAAATATAGATTAATCTTAGATTTATAGCTTAATTTATAATATTATCTATTTAAAACTTTAATATATAAATACAATATACTTATATTTTAATATAATATATTTTTATATAGCAATAAATAGCTATATTTTAATATTTTAATTTATACTAATAAAAATTAAAGTATTAAAGTATTAGAAATATAGTAAATATACCATATTTAGTACTTATAATATTAACTAAGTATATCCAAACACTATAGCAAATATTAAATTTGTATAAAAGTATACCAAATTACTGATTAATTATATATATTATTATTATTATTCATTGCTTAACGTCCGATTCGGATCCCTGTTAGGCCCACGCGGACTACTCCTTATATACATATAGGGAGAAAACTCTATTTAAGAAAACCCCGTGATCCGTCTCCCCGCCTTTTAGGGCTCGCTTACAAGTCGCCTACAAGTC
>Ga0307507_10006840_pt1 | contig 17050 bp, 11 predicted proteins | sample 7_EM_MG_FD_207223 | JGI IMG/M metagenome (GOLD analysis project Ga0307507, IMG submission 207223) | Populus trichocarpa ectomycorrhiza microbial communities from riparian zone in the Pacific Northwest, United States - 7_EM | ecosystem: Host-associated > Plants > Roots > Unclassified | place...
TAGGAGTTTCTTTAACTTTCTCCTTTCAGCCTGTTCACGGTCCTGAACATAATCTCTACCCTTCACAAAACTGCAGGAACAAAATTACAAAAGATGTTTACCTCCATGCCACACTAAGACCAGCACAGGACAATAACAGGTGAAAGAAAAATGTTATTTACTTCTCCTCAAATTTTGGAGCAACTAATTTGATGGGGAACCATCAAATTAGCATACAGTTGATTTATGGACATATAATGAGGAATAGTGTTATAGATATTCTTAAAAAAACATCTCAATCTAAAAATTTAAGTTTAGGTAAGGTCTTAAAATATATTTATATTATTCTCTAATAAAACCCCTCAAGTGAAAACCTTTTGAACTTGAAATTTATACAGGTTTACATTATTTTGTATTTAATTTTTATCAAATAAATAAAGATGGTGAGATTTGAACTCGTAATCACCACTTGGTAATCAAGGCTCTGATACCATGTTAAAAAACTATCACAACCTAAAACCTTAAGCTGTTAGGTGAGATTTTAAGATATGATTTATATTATTTTTTAAAAGATATCCTTAACACGGTTGGGTTGCGTAAAAAAAACCTTAAGCAATAACATGAATTCTAGAAATTGGCAAACATCTGAATGCAACAAGTTAAATTAACTTATGATGGCAATTTCAGGGTTCAGCCACAAAAAATTAATCATTAGATTTCATGAACCAAATCATAGGTTCAGTGTATTAAGTTGCAAAGCATCGATGATTAAATATATTATTATCTTATTTTTTTAAAAAATAGAAAAGCAATACTATTTTTTTAAGCATTTGGTTCATCTTTAATTAATTTTCATGACAAGTTTCATCTTGATTTGTGTAGGATTAATTGGTTTTTGTCTGTTTTTATAGAGTTTTTTTTTTATTTTTTTAAATCAAAACCACATTATTATCTATTGTCCAATTTATTAGGTTTAATAGCATTATCAATAAAATTCATGCAATATTGACATTTTTTTATTTTTTTTAAAAATAGTTTGATCAGAAACAAGACATAAAAAAAAATCATCTGCCATAGAGGTCTGGCACTATAATGGGCCTTCTTTAGTTTATGTATCGTGGATGTTTGCACTCGAATCCACGTGACAAACTGGGTAAATCAGTTCTTCTTCTCTGGAATGGAGGAGCACTGTCCGGGCTCTCACCCTCGGAAAAGAAAAGAAAAGAAAAGTGGAGGGACTCCAGCTGTACACAGTGCATTGCCGAAGAAAAAGCAAAAACCTGACCCAGCTTGTATTATCGAGTGTTGGCCCATGGAGCATAGCTTTGGAATCAGCTAAGTTGCCATATGATTGATTCCATCAAGGTCGTTATTAGGTCGTTAAATATGGGCCTGAAGATAGATTCACAGATATGATTTTTTTTACTCTTCATTTGCAGTATTTTTTTTTAATATAAATGACCCAGCGGAATCGGTTGAGTTTTGTCCATGAAAAGTCCGATTCAATTATAAATTCAACTCAACTTAGGACTCGAACACACCAAATTATTAGGTTAACCCACTTGGCCATAAGAGTTGACAACTGTCAATTGTCGTCCTGAAAACTGCTGGGTTTGAATGAACTCAAAGTTCAAACCCTTGCTAGCTTAAACCTACGCCGTTCATTCTGACTTGTTGACTCCTCTAAGAAAGTCAGGGACCTTCGAGGGAGTGCAGCGAAAATTAATCCTACATTGTCAACCATTTTATTATCAGTTGTTCCCATTGAAGTTGCATTTACGAATTCGATAGTATGAACTTGGATATGCGTAACTGGTATTTTATCTTCAAGTGACAACAATGGCAGTTGAAGGTGGATAAAGGCGAGGCCCCCAGCTATGGTCCATGGCCTAACTAACAGATCCTCGCCATCATCGAAAAAGCTCGGGAACCATGTGCTTTAGCCGGTTACTGTAGCACACGGAGGAGGTCCAAAGGAATCGAGGGACCCCATTGTGTCTCCCTTAGCCATCATAGCAGGTGCCCTGAATAATGACGCACGTTACTTTTTCAAATTCACACCCCAATCTCCATCTTTTTCATAATTTCTCAGCAGAGTAGAATTTATCATTGATTTACAAACGATGTAACAAAACAAAAACTCCACATATGAAAGGGGAAACATCAAATTGATATGCTGCATACATGTTTAGGCAAATGCTAGGTTAAGCTAAAAGCCAGAAATCTTTGTGACGCTTTGTGGTAATCAAGTAACCTCCATGTTTTTGGCTTTTCCTCCTCACAGCAATTGCCATGCAATCAGCATTTTGGATACAGTATTCCACCACACCACCGGTGACTCTATTGCTTGCCCACATCATGATCAGCCGCCATGTCATGGACCTCTTTTTCTGCCCCAAAACTAGAAGTGCCACCTCTTGTTTCTTGGCCTCTTCCACTATCAATGGACCTTTCTCTTTTCCTTCCACCACTGCAATCTCAATTTGTATCTGCAGTATGCCACATTTTATACATATATAAACAAGACAAAAAAAGCTAGCAAAATTGAATCAATCAGTACATTTATAAACAAGACAAAAAAAGCTAGCAAAATTGAATTAATCATACCTACCTCAGGTCTCTTCAACTGACACATATTTTTCACAGAATTTACAAGTTCACAGGCCCTTGGAGCTCCTCTCTCCTTGCGGGTTTTTGTCCCTGTGGCTGCAGTCAAATGTTAAACCCTTCTCAGTTTAATTGTCTAAAAATACATCTAATAATCCCATGACGAAGAAGATTTAAAAATAATAATAATAATAACACCATGCAGACCAACCTTGCTTAGAAGATTCTTTAGTTACATGAAGAAGAATAAGAAGATCCTGGCTTTGAACAGTGTGAGAGAGTGCCCATTGTAAAGCTCCCTGAGCTTCAATACTTGAATCGACCACTATCATGATTTTCCTACCGATTAACTCCACGGGTTTTCCCTCCGAATTCCCAGGCTTCTCCTGATCTCCAACAACAGTACTGTCAGGATTCTCATTGTTTTGATCATTTTTAGTAGAATTCAGATTAGGCTTGGCTTGTATAGGTGGTGAGCGGACTCTAACACGAGGCTTGATCCTGTTTAGACAGAAACCTGGTAATCTTGTGTCTATCTTGCCCATCTCCTGAGATGGGGTGTTAAGAAGACACCAGTTATTAATTATAAGAAGAAGAAGATTGTGCCAATCTTGGCCAATTGCCCGTTGCTGAACCAAATGGCTATAATTTATGCTATACTTTTCCTTTCTTTTATACATTTCTTTTGTTATTTAATCATGTTGGTCCTTCGTTTCTTTTATTTTTCACCCGTGGGGCTATTCAGGAACGTGCTTGTCATGAAGCTGTAGACCCTTTGCTCTCAAATTTGACCAGCTTGCTATTTATGCAATATATTTCACAATATATGTGGCATGTTTATTGTTAATGCAAGCAATCAAATGTTTTTGCTAGTTATGTGCTTTCCACTCTTTTTTCCAACTCTAATGTTTCATAATTCCATGCCTAGTGTCTTGGCAGTATCGTTACATGATCATATGGGCATGTGTTGATCAAATCAAGTGAAAGAATTTTATATTATATACGGGGGTGCATGATACTGTTGTTGTTGCCTGCTCGATTAATATGGTTTTTTTTAATTATTATTAACATGGTTGTCTGGACTAACTTGCGTGTACCTTGATTAATCTTACAGGTTCTGAAATTAACGACCATATAAGTCTCTAATGACCCTGAAATTTGTAAAACTCGAACTGATGATCTCTAAAAAAAAAACCCCGAATTTTTCTTGATAGCAAGCAAACTGGCTCTTGAACTATATACATACGATACCGTCCTCTTAGGTAATTATTATGAGCATTGCTCATCAGGTGAGATCATGGAAATTATTATGCCAAGGATATTAAAGAGTCCGTCACCGACCTTAGGCAATGATCAATAAAAAGACGGGTATATATTTAGGTAGCTGTGGACAATATTGATGCAAGGTTCTGTTTTATGTAATTTACCAAACTTGCCTCAAACGCTAACTGCTAGAGAGCTCCATCATTTCACAGAACATCGATGCATTATGAACTCATGAATCAAGCTCATGATGCAGTTTTGGAAAGTAAAACATTGTTTACCTTAGATCGAATATTAGAAGATGAATTAAAGAGGAGCCCTGGGACATGCATAGGCTTACTTTTGATCAAAGTTGACAAAAGTCTTGCATTTTTTCTCTCGAGCAAGCTTCAACCACCCTCACTAACTTTGTTAAGTTAATTAGACGGGGTAAGAAGTCCTTTCATTATATTGCATGTCTGCTTGTAGGATAATATCTGGAGTGGCATAGTTTTCATTTTTTTGTTTTCTTCCAGTGTCTATGGTTAATTGTCAAAGTTTTCTACCATTAAAATAAGGAATTTTAGCTAATAATTATCGGTGCAAATACTCCGCTCTGTCTTTTGCTTTATTGCCTCGATCTCTTGCTGAATCCATTGCCCTTTGTCCTAATTTATTTACCTACAATTCTGTGCAGATATTATTTATGATCTATCATGCCGTACACACCTTGTTCGAGTGCTTGTCATTCTATTGAATCAAATGAAAGCATATATATACTCAGGCTCGGAAGTTGGGAATGCTCTTTACAAGATGCTGAACAACGTTGAAAATAAACTAGATTTCAGTTTTGAAAAATAAAAAAACTGATCTAGAACCGGTGAACCAACTTTGAATCAATTGACTGACTCAGTCCGCATAATAATTAAGATTTGAGTTTTTCCTTAAAGCTACAATTATAGGTAATCACGTAAAATAGTGGGGCTTGGCCACGTATCATATGCATAATCATTCGTGAACAAATTAGTTGGACCAATAGGGTGGTGTGTTAATATAATATGCATATACAATTTTATAAACACCAGACTATTAAATTAAATGTGCTTAAGATATGATATCAAGGCTGTGATCTCTCATCTTGGGACCAAGGTCGTGCTTACACTGGGAGAAGGTGACTCAGGTGTAGGTTTTTTCGCCTAACAATTGGGTCCTTTATAGTTTGAGCTTGAGCATGGATATGATCTATAAGTTGATGAGGTGGGCCTGGCCTGGCGTATTTCTGTCTTGTAGTAGCTAGTTTGTGGGCTCTTAATCCCGCTGGAGAAGGCCCGTGGTTTAGGAGGGCACCATGGGCCAGTATCCCTTGGCCCAAATAATATATAATATAAATGTCCATTGCTACAAAAGGTCAACATCTAGTATTCTTTAGATCCCCAAATAAGATGGTTGATTGTCGCTGTCCAAGAAAACTGTCATCAATCCTTTTTTCTTAGAAGATTTTTAAAAGAAATTTCTTTCATTTAAAAATATATTAAAAAAATTTAATTTTTTTTTATTTTAATATCAACACATTAAAATTAATAAAAATATTAAAGAAACATCAATTTTTTTTACTCTTTCATTTTTATCGATCTGATTTATTTATTTCTTTTTTTTTACTTCCTGTCTCGTGCTGCTGCTCGTTATTTAATTTTTGTTATCTTATCTCATTTAGTTTATGAATTATATACAATATTATTATGTATTTCTATTGCTTTTTTGCTTTTCAATGATTGATTTTCCCCCCCTCTTATCTACAAGGATATTCTCTTTTGCACATCAATAGTTAATATCTTTTTTTGAATTGAGCCCTGGATATATTGTCCACATTCATGAAAAAATAATTTATTTATTTATTATCATATAACTTATTTAAATTAATAAAAACTCAATTTGTTTGTGTTATATGTTTTTTATCGTTATAATTTTGTTTGATATAGTCTCTGATAGATATATGACTGCAATTTTCTTTCCATATTTTTTCCTTAAAACAACACGTAACACTTACGAGGTTAATATCCTGTAAAATTTTAGGAGAGCATATTTACAGAATCATACCAATCATAATTTCCCGCATGCACATGTATACATTTCCTCGTGATTACTTGCCACCATAGATCCTCTAAATTCTGCCTATGGCTTTGCTAAGCAGACAAGAGCACCAACTTACATATCCTTTTCTTGCTTTACACCAAGTGTAACTGCTTGGTGAAAGCTGGTGGATATGTGAACGATGGTTCTTGAGTCTGATTCTCTCTGGCGACTGGATTTTCTCTGGCAATGGCGGTGATCATGTGATGTTGAGGTGACCTTGGCGGAGACGCGTAGAGGGCAGAGGCCTCGAGTATTTCTCGCCGAGTGTTTTCGTGCTCTTGGGACATTCTTTGTGCACGCAATGCTGTCAAGTATAATCCAGAAGCAAAGAAGACTGTTAACAATGCAAAGATTCCTGCAACAGAGAACAAGCCTTCTTTAATGATGAGGCAGTTCGGCCTTGGTCTGGACCAATTCTTCAGATGCCCTGATTCCACACCTAGCCCAATTAACAACAAGATTTCTCCAACAGCAAAGCATATCCTGTTAAAAATCGTGTTCATCAATGGTTGACATAATTAGCAAGAGTTAAGATGACTGATAATTGCAAAACTTGAAGCAAAATTGGCTGATCATACCAGGTTGTAACAAAGAAAAATCCTGCCTGCCTTGTGATGCTCTTGGCACAAGCAGAATTAGCGTCCCAAGCAACTAGAGCCTGAGGCGGTGCTTTGCTCACTGCAATTAACATGTACATATGTTCCACCACCATGGCAACTGCCAGTACTACAAATGCAATAGCAGAACACAAAAATGGTGTCCTGCCACTCCCAGTATATATACATTGAGAATCGTCATCAATTTCTTTACTATCAGAGTTCACCCATGTCACCTACAAAACCATGCCCCATGAGGTTAAATGTCAAATATCGCTCTCAAGGAATGTGCAGTGCAAAGATATCTTCATTAAGGGTTACCTGGGAACGAGTGGCTTCAGCTATAAGGCAAAGAATGAAGCAAAATAGGCCACAAGCTATGGTAAAAACCACGAGGAAGGCAGCTGTGTTGCTACCCAAATCCGTACTTCCAGGACTTGGTGCAATATCGGCATGTGTGACTGCTCTTGTTTTTGGCATGGTTGATTCCAAGATGATTGCAATTCATGCAGGTTCAAGAGGATGAAGAAGAAAATAAGAACTACATTTTCAAAATTCATTTCATAAAGAGGACAGTAGAATGCAGAATAGCTTGGAGCAAAGGTTGCTTAAAGGCCAAAGATTCTCAGGTTCTGGCCTTTAGTGTTAAGTATTCACACAAGAATATTTGGCTCTAAAAGATTTTGCTTCAAAGCTAATTAAATTCTGCTCGATAAAAATAAGGGCGTTTGCTAATTCTCCCCTTTGAGTCTTCTTTAGCCCAACGTGCATTTATCCGCTCTTCTTTTCTAGACCTTTGGCTCAAGGTGGATTTCGGTGTTCTGTTGATTTATTTATGCAGCTCATCCAGAACCGGTGTGAAACATTTCCAGCGTCGAAAAGTTTCGAACGGCGTTAGCATTCACTTCAATCCAATGATCAGAAAATCTAATCTTAACAAATGAGGTTTTTTAGTTCGAACGGAAGGAGTAGTCCTCAAGGAACATATCAGATGCAAAATGATGCTGGCATATTGTACAGTTCATTACTATAAAGATAGGCATCCCATCAGATTCTTTGAGCTCAAGACTTTACTTAAAGGCAAGCCTGTTGATCAATCTCGGTCCAATAAAGGTTTCTTATTGTAAACATCAAAGTAGAAGAAGTATCTTGCTGGCTGGAAAAAACCACAGAAGTGGAAGGAACAGATGACAGAAGACGGTATGTAGAGAAATTTGGATGGCTGTTTCGGCCTTATAATTTGGTTAGAGTACTAGCCTTGGTCCGACCCCTGGACCAGTATAACGGGGAAGAGTCCAGTGATTCTGAAATCACCAGAAACCGGTGAGTCAAAAGGATTGTATAATTGACTCGAAGTGGAATCTGCACGTTTTCTTTTGATTCAAATTCCTTTCATAAAAAGATGGTGCTTAATCACACTCAACTTGTCAACGTATGCACTTCCCATGGTGTTCCCCTTTATGTTGTTTTCATTTGCTCACAAACGGCAGAAATTGAATGGCCCTTCACGATTGTTCAACAAAATATCTTTTCAACAATCAACTATGAAGTGCATGTTAAAAGAGCACCTCGTCAGTACTCTCTGAGAACTTTCAGAGCCAAGAAACAACGGCTGGATAATTGCCTTGGTGCATCTTCATTTGCGTAACTCGGAAGATAAAGGAGACTTATTCCATGGGTAAGAATTTTTAATTGGAGATTCTTTCTGCACCCCGCAAATATGGCTTCTCCCTCGCACTCCACTTATTTCCAACATATTCCTTTAGTAGCTTCCCATGGATTGTTTTTTTATATATCATCAATTCATGTATAAAACTTGAAAACACTCACCAATCTTGATTGCCTAATCAGTCCCACAGTCCTCCTCCATTTCAAGTCTGCATCCTGGAGGAGATGTCTTCTGAGAAAGCCAATGTTGGTGGTGATCTCAATGCTTCCACCAGCAACAAACAAGCTATTCTTCCAAACAAAACGCCTAGCACAAGCAACTCTAATTTTGAGAAAGTACTTGCACAGAGAGCACTTTTTGGATCGAGGAATTATCGCACCAAGGGAAGAAAAATCAAGAACAATGGTGCTAACATGTTGCCGAGCAGGCTAAGCAAGGTTTCTTTGGCTGATGATTCGTCCGACTAAGGTATATATATGTACTGTACTGTTTAGATTGTAGAAATATCTACTGTAGGGATGCAGAAGCACTAGATTGTACGGTGATGTGTAGAAAAGAAAAACACAACGTATAATATCATAAGATCTCAAACATGTGTAAAGCAGGTGTTGTGGTGTACAGTAAAAAAAAATAACAAAGGTAATTATCACAATAAGAACAAGATCAAATCACTCTAAATACATGAAACTTTAAGGAGTTCGGAAAGGCATCTAACTTGCTCTTACCAAAAGAAAGTATATTATCACCAGCATGGCTTGCAGTGTGAAATAAAAAAAACCAATTGGTGCAAAATTTGATGTTCAATTGTTGTAAAATTATGCAAGTACGTAAAGCATATGGGAAAGCAAGATTTTGGTTCCCTTGTGGACTCATCGAGTAAACCTGTATTTGCATATTTAACTGTTCAGATGTAACCAACTTTACCAACATAAGCAACAAAGGGAATAGGGAAACAACGTCAAATTTATGATGTTAACACTGTCGATGAAAATAATAGCAACGATCAACCAAGAAAGTGAATCATCAAAAAACAAAATGAAAGCAGCATGCAAGGCATCTGCAATAATTAGACGAATAAACGGGGATGCAAATTAGGCAATGGATTTGAAGGAACATGACTTCTTATTAAAAATATTCTCAACAAATGAAACATAAAAGCTTCTCCTGTCCAAATAATCAAGTTCGTAGATCCATACCTGCGCTCAAGTATTCTGAACCCAGAGACATTTGATTTCCTAATTTTCCAGCCAATAAAGTTTCATTTGGTTGTGAAGTTTGAGAATAAAACAATGATCAGAAAATACCTCAAAATCGAATCAGAAGGGATAAAAATAGAAGCCTTTTTTCATAGATGGGGCTTTTAGAAATGGAGAGATCCAAATATTTTATAACCCGTCTTGTAGGAATTCACTCTAGCACATACTCAATTTGCTTAAGAATGCCATGATTTTAAGATAAAGAAATGGAATTCTTTCGCAGGCTTGACTAATCATGAGATGTGGCTGTGGACATGCTACATCTTCAACGAATGTAAAAACCCTTCAACAATGCATAGATATTTTCACGAGAGAGAAATCAATTTTTGCAATGTAAAATTTGGAAGAATAAATGATGAACTGTTTTTAGAAACGAACACCAACAACTGTGATCTGATTGTTTCTACCAAAACTACCATCTCCAGTATCCTAATCTACAAGTATCCTAGAGTAGTGCCATTCATTTGATCGCTTCTCGTCATTGGACAATCTGTTGCATCATGTCCAAAATGCCCACAGCAAGGACCAGAATGATGCCTTCTTTTTCTAGAAATATCAACTCCAACTCTGGGCTGTCTATCTTTTAGCTTTGCTAGAGTGATTGGATCATCAGGATTCTCAATAGTAAAGTTACCTATGCCACCAGAATCTTCTACCTCGGGTAAAATCAGGGAGTCTGGTGGGCAGTTGTATGCACTTTCACCGTGTGTCTGTGTAGGAAGGTCCCTAATATGTGATAATACCATGGAAATTTGCTCGCAAGCAACATCAAGGCGTTCCTCTGTTTCAACCGATTCTGCCATAAGTGTAGAAGCCATGGATTCCAGTAACTGGATTTTCTCAGAATGCATCCTTGAAGTGGAAGATGAACTAACACACTGCCATCGAGTGGGTAGATAGTTGTCTGGTATTTGGAAACAGTTATTGGTTGACAGAACACGAAGAACATGTCTGCAGAGGATGCCTGAATATTCAAACCAACTGCAGCTACAGCTGATATGCCCTTGACAAGAATCCCAAATGACTTTGCAGCCACCACTAATCTGAGTATGGTGTCTGACTTGAAAACAATACTCATCTACTGGAAAAGATGCATACTGTGGAGCTAACACGAGCTCTTCCTGGAATTTACCAAAGGCATATGGAGTAAGAACAGAAGCTGCATGTGATTCAATGGGTGAACCTGTTTTCAGGTAAACTTTATGAAGCTTTTGTGGCAACTCTGGCTTGAAATCAACAATATCAGCCAGCTGCAAAGGCGATAATAGACAAGTTAGGCTATTGAAATTAATAAAAGGAAAGGAAACAGAAGATAATGTACTCACTTCATCTACAAAATAATCTAGCCGAGACTGTGCACTCAAAAATCGCTGAATGAAAGCAGTAATTGAGCCAGACTGACATATATCCATCGTTCCTCCAAAGAAGTAATTCCTCAAAAATGATAATGCCCAAAATGAACGAAATGCATATAAACTAGTTATGTGCTTATTTGCATGAAGCTCATATTTCTCAACCATTTCACTCCATCCTTCCTCAAAATCTTGTACAGATTCCAGATTGTAGAGTCGGAGAAACTCAGCTTTCCAGTCATCATAACATGATCCAAGCAGTATAGAAAACCAATCTGAGAACTTTGAAATGATGTGCCATATGCAAAAGGCATGTTTAGTGTCAGGCATTTCAATAGCAATAGCCTCTTTCAACCACATGTTCTGGTCAGTTATTATGGTTTGGGGAGCCTTTCCATTCATGAAGTTCACAAATGCCTACATAAACATCAGGAATATTAGGTACAGCTCAAAACCAAGAAACAATCAGAACTTCATGAGAGAAAGGGCGGAAAGAACACCGTGATTACAAGGACAGCATGATGGCAGAGTCATCTGTAATTGATCATGAATATAGCCCACAGAGGATCTCATCAAAATCTAATAGGTAATGCATCAAAATGCAATGGGAGTTGGAACAGACATTCCTAAAAAAAATCACATGAGAATTCTTTCTCTTGTCTTTAAAGCTTTATTTGGCATCTCAGTCAAAAGTAAGCTCTACATTGGAAGGTAAGCCAAGATGAAAAAGCTTATGATTCTGAGATATCCACTTGGCTCTCATGTGACAAGCTAGTAACTGGGCTATAAAAAAAAATGGCCATCCTCAGATCAACAGATACATACCTTCAATGCCCAAGAAAAAGATTCCATATTTTCTTCACGCAGAAGTACACAACTGAAAAAACAAGTCATCCCATGATTATCTACTCCAACCCAAATGCCTAACCACATGTCATAGGCATCCAAATGGTGGGTTGTGTCAAAAACCACTGCATCACCGAATGCCTCGTATAATCGAACAGATGAAGCATAAGACCATGCAATATGCTCTAGCCTGTTGTTGCAATCAATTTTGAAATCATATTTGAAGTTGTGATCTTCATCTTTCAGTTTCTTGCACATTGCAATAAGATCAATCGCATCATTGTCTTGATTAACATTTCTGAAAGACAGTAGTAGGTTTCTCACATCTATTTCTGTATATGGCAAGCATCCCAGCTTCACACCTTTCTCTAGCTCCATTAATCGTAACATCTGTCGCACCGACATTCCAGCTTTTGCAAAAATGCAAATGCGACTCTTGTCATCTGGAGACATGGTGCAAGAGGCAGGAAGGAGGTGCGCTTCATTCAATTTGAACATTTCATGGTTGTGGATATTGCTAAAGCCCGTAACACGCCATTCAGGGACATCAAAATCTGCCCGCTTCACAATACGCATAAATGCTTGGCAGCCACAACGTGATGACTTGCGATTCCTTTGCATCTTTCCATCTTCAGATAGTTTCATCTGTGGATAGCCACCACGATGGCAGGTGAAATCCCTTCTCGTGACTCCTCGACCAACTCCATCCTTTCCACGAGTACGGTGACGCCTGATTGAAAAGCCACATTGCTTTGCAAAACTGCAATAAAATTCATAAGCAGCATCTTGGGATGCAAACCTTTGGCCAATGAAAGGGACAAGGTTTACTGAAGTCTGTCGTAACAATATCGCGTCTTCAGGTGTTTCTTCCGTGGTGCCCTTATCATCTTGAGATATATCTGTCCCATCCTCAGAAGACCCCATCACCATATTTGTTCCCTCTGACATTCCTAACCAATTTTTACAATCAGACCTGCGAGCAACTGTTGGTAAACTTAAAATCCAGCCACTTAATTAGACATATGAAACAACTCGCACTTATTATCTTTTTTTCTTTTTACATTTTAACTAAGATTTCACACAACCCAGAATTCGCAACGGCAGGCAGTTCACATTATATCACTCGTCAAATTAAGCTGTTTAGATTTCATATTTTCACGAACCCTTGTTGGTTCCACTGCAATATTTCCTAGTAAGTGCATTCATTAGCGCATCATAGCCTATCTACAAACAATTAATGCATAAGCACTGATACAAATGCGGGCACATAGTTTTTATGAGACATTGCTATTCCTTGAAGACAAAAGTGGAAAAGAACGACAGTTAAAATAGATCAAAGCCCTTTTTTAGAGCTCAGAATTATGGATGAATCTCATAACATTCAAAAATTCATATTCGATCCCAGCAAAAACGTTTCTCCAAAAGTCCTCAATAAAATCACAGCCAACCCGCCTTGATTAATTAAATAAAGCAAGTAAAAAAAACAATACTGTGATGTACAGAAATCAAATAAAAGTAGATGTGTATACATACCGGGGTTTGGATTTAGTAGTATTTTAACGGTCAATAACGAACCTGGAATTCAAAAGAAAGGCAAAGGTACCTGAAAGTGGCGGGTGATTAAACGGAAGGGGAGCAGAGCGCATCCCATGGAGAACGATAACTATTCACAGGGGAGATTGCTATTGTGCGCCGTGATGATACATGGTATTGTCCAACGCCACAGCATGATTTCTGGCCGTTGGATCGAAACGTTTGGGTTTTGATTTTGTCATGTACGGTAGGGATTGGTAGGGCCCTCCCTCGTTTGCTGAGATTTGCGCAAGAAATCAACTCAAGCAATCAGAGGCTTGCACTGTGTTTTTGACCTGTGGGTTTCGCTTTTCATAACCCAGGTGGGTGGCGTACGTTAGACTGGACCATGATTGAAGTGTTTGGGCTTCAAATGTTGGAATTCGTTAGATCCACGGGCGAGCCGGTATTTGAATTGATAACAATGGATCGATGGCCACCCAAATAAAGTATTATGGGTCTGTTTAGCCTTTTTCGCTCCCTCTTTTGTAAAATTAATGAAAAGTATATATCCATTATTATTATTATTATTGTGAATTGATAACAATGGATCGATGGCCAACCAACTTACCGAATTGTTTCATTTATTTTTTTGATACGTTGATATTAAAAAAATTATTTTAATATATCTCAAAATAAAAATATTTTAAAAAATAAAAATATTTATTATAATTCTAAACACGATCTCAGCTTAAAGAAGAATACGCAATTGATAATTGGAAACTTAATCTATACGGCTTAAGATTTTGGAAGTATGTACCTGGAAAAAATGGAAGTAATGAAACAGGTATTTACCAATATTACCCTTATGGATTGGGGATGCCTGCTTGCGTGGGTATAGATATTTCCTTTTTCTTTGATTTGTTTTTCAAAATAAATTAGATTCCTTACTTCTAAGTTGTGTTTGGTATAAGGAGGGAAATTTAAATAATAAAATGTTAAAAAATAATTTAGTGATTAATTTAATGGTAACTATTATCCGTCCTTGATAATTTCTCTTAGGGATAAATTTTAACCTCCATTGACCACTTGTAAAACACAGCTGAAGTTATATAATCTCAAGAAAAAAGAAAAAAAAAAAAAAAAAGAAATTTCCATGAATATAGTCCGAACATGGGTGGTCCACGGAGTCATGGGTATTATAGTCTTGATGTAGGAAATAATAGTCCAAAGAAACTTGGTATCTGATTGGTGACAACAACACAGACCTTGGGAAACTTTAAAATCGCAACCTTCCAAGCGAAATAGCCCATGACCAAGCGTGGGGAAACTGTAATTATGCGCGTTAACGTGACGGAATCTGTGTTTGTTTTTACAATACAGCTGTATTTTTAAAAAAACTTTAAATTTTTTTTAATTCAAATTTGTTTTTGTTTTTACATGCTAATATTAAAAGTAAATTTTAAAAATAATAATAAAATATTATTTTAATATATTTTCAATAAAAAAGATATTTTAAAAACCAATCTCAAAAAAGCCCTGCTGCAAAGGATAAAAACATTTACATACAATTTGAAAGCCAACTGATTTAATGTGTCACCCAAATTGGATGGTCTGACTTTATCGACAAGATGTAAATTAATAGTCTCAAAAAATGTTCATTTTTCTTGGGTACATATTGTTTTTGCATTAAAACTGTATTTGAAAGTATTTAAAAATATATTTGATTTAAAAATATTAAATTGATGATTTTTAGTATTTTCTAATGATTTTGATATATTAATATAAAAATAAAAACAAAAACTGAAAAAAATTATTTTAATATATTTTTAAATGAAAAACTCTTTTAAAAAATACTTTGTATCATAATACAAAATACATACTTGGGTTTTTTTAAAAAAAATATCATGTTGTGGGCTTTTCTCTTAGGAGACAAAAAAATGTTTAACGAGAATTAAATGTTTTTATTGTTATATTTTTATATAGTTCTTATAGATTAATTATTCTTTTTTTTTCATACAACCTCATAAAAAATTATGAAGATGTAATTTTATATTTTATTTTTGTTTGAGACTTGTTTTTAATTATGATAAGTTTTTGTTTAAAAAAATATTCAATTAGTAAAAAATGTTTTGTTAAAAAAATAAAACAATAAAAAAAGGGTAGTTTTGCTTTCAAAAATGTTTTTTTCCACTCCTTAATCGAAGCTATTTATATTTTTTATAAAATTGATTTTTATTAAGAAAATGTCTGTATGAATAAAAGATATTTCTGGTCAAGATAAAAAATATATATAAACAAGGAATGAGGACTTCAACTTAAGAAAATACATTTACTCTTTCAAGATTAAAATTTTCGCAAACATTTATTTTAATTATCGTAAAAGCTTTGAAAATTACCCCGCAGTATCGTGCATGCGTAAAATCTAAAATCTAGTTTAATATCGGAATTGTTCTGAATGATTCAATAATAATAAACCCTTGTGTCATTTTTTAATGTCTTATCGCAGCAAGGAAGAGTCAAACCTCAGTCAACGCACATGAGCCGCGTAGATGCAATTTCTCAAATCAACGGCCGAGTTTAGATTATCAGACGACTTTGGTCTTGATAAATAGCTGCTTTTGCTTGTTTTAATCACTAATACATGGGACCAGTCCCAGACATATTTTCGTTTATTGAAAGTCGTGACTGGAAAAAATTTCATTGTTTTGCTTTATTCCAAACAGTTACTGTGCAGCCCCAAATCAGGGGTGTTTGTCTCAGCGTTTCAAAGTGTTTTTGGATGTGTATATATATATTATTTTTTTGTTTTAATTTGTTGATATTAGAAATAAATTTTAAAAATATATATTATTTTAATATATTTTTAAATAAAAAATTATTTAGTATGCAACAGTTTAGATTAATACCATTTGCGCCATAAATATCATGGAAATGCAATAGAAGAGAGCCACGTCTTCAATGAAGCTCCCTAGTTATGTAAGGATCCGGATGAATGAGCTCCTTTTTCACAAGCTACCGTCAAGGAAATTACATCGACGCTGTGCTAACTCGTTCCCGCTGATTAAGGAATAGATTGTTGGCCCACGGCTGGGAAGCACATTTGTTGCAGCTGATTCTGAAACAAGCACCGCAGTTGACATGGGGGTAGTGGTTAGCACCAAAGATTTTATTTTTTTGGGTGCTGGGTTTTTAAATTGATAAAAACGTAAAAATAAATCTAGTTCACAGTTGAGACAAGATGGATTCAAATTACAGAGAAAAGGCCGACACTTTGTTTTTCCAATCAGTTTTGCTTTGGAAAAAAAAAATATTTTCAAATGAAAAATACTTTAAAAAACAACCGCTACAACACTCCAAAACATTCTCGTAATAGTTTTTATTCATCCTCTTAAACTCGTATGTCTGTCTTTTTTTTACTTAAGATGCTAAGAGTAAATTTGGACAGTGTTTAGAGGTACGATAGATTTTGTTTTTTAAAGTGTTTTTTTTAATATATTAAAATATTTTTTTATTTTTAAAATCAGCAAATCAAAATAATTCTAAAAAAATAAAAAATATATATATATATAATTAAATTAAAAAATTGAATTTTAATCAACAATCTCAAGACCTCTATAAATTGATAAAAAAAAAAAAAACAGCGCAAAATACCCTCTCTTTTTTTCGTTTGGCATGATGAGTAATGGCTACGAGCACCAACTAAATAACAGTAATTTCATAATACAGTGGGCACACGTGCTTGTCGATTTGTTCAGTTAAAAAAAAAAAACTTACCATTAACTACTGAAAGTGTTGATGGGTAATTAGGCACGTTAATCTTGCAATCCCGCTATCTTTACTCTTTATTTGCTCTCA
>Ga0307507_10006841_pt1 | contig 17049 bp, 16 predicted proteins | sample 7_EM_MG_FD_207223 | JGI IMG/M metagenome (GOLD analysis project Ga0307507, IMG submission 207223) | Populus trichocarpa ectomycorrhiza microbial communities from riparian zone in the Pacific Northwest, United States - 7_EM | ecosystem: Host-associated > Plants > Roots > Unclassified | place...
GAGAAGAAATTCTGTGCTTGTGTGGCGATCATGCGAAATATTATTACCAGTTGAAGCAACTTCTCTTCCAGCCGCACTTTCTTACCCATGCTAGCGTATTCTGGATCTTCCCAATTTTTACGGTACTGCGCAAAAACGACAGTCTTACATAATCAGGCCCTACCATATATTTGCCCGTATTGTACTGTACTCGAGTACGAGTACTTGTAATGGTTGCTGCAGGTGTCGGCCAATCAGTCACGACACTCCAGGCATGAAGCACAAACCTCCCAAGCCCCTTTTTCCCGGGCATATGAGAGCTGGTTTAGCCCTGAATTGCAAGGCACCAGGTACCGATAGCCAGGAAATCATCTCGAGATGCGCCCGACAAGTGCCCGGCATTGTTAGCTCCGAGACGGCATCGGGGTCAGCAATTTATCCAGTGTGTTGTTTTTTGAAAAATTCTCGCCAATCAAGACGAAACAGAAACTGTATTACCGGCCGGTGTGGGAAAGTACCCCAGCGGCTCCCCAACCTTATTTGGCGAAACCATCGACAACCAGCCAATTTCCGGCCACCTAGCATTGTGCTGCCCCAACGGTGCCTCCTGGCTCAATCTCAATCTGTTTTTCAGCAACAGGTGTTTATAGTCTCCTTAACTAACGGCCTCGTTGTTGTGCCACACGCGGCGGCTGGGGCTCAAGCACGGCACAAGTAACAACTGCCAGAAGCACACTGCGGTACAAGTACAGACCTCGAATAATTCCCTCGCGGTATTATTAATCACTAGCACCCTGCGTGCCGTGGCATGATGATCAGCACTCTAACCGACGTGGGGTCTAGCGAGCCTGTTTCGCAGAAAAACAAGCACTGGGAAAGAAGAAAAGAAAGCTTAAGCGCTTGTGTGAACCAGGAACTGAACTCCCTTCAAACAAAGAATCTATTGCACCGGTGCTCGAGTATATGATACTCAAGAATCATACTTTAAACACCTTCAAGATATCAGTAGAGAACCCCTGCTGAATCTTGGGCGTAGATCACGTCAACCGGTATGCCGGTATGCATTTTGGGATTTGCTATTTTTGGTCTGCGATTGAGGGGCTGGGTCTGAAGCAGGCACCGTCCTGTCCTGCATTCACTCTTCAAGATCTCGCTGGCAGGAGACATACCGTAAGTGCAGTATTTGCTTCTTCAAAACAGACGAATCTGGCTGTGCCATTCTCACTCTGGGAAGAGAAAGCTGAAAATGGTTGCCAGGGTGATTCGTCGCCCTTGGATTCGCAGCGCTTGATTTGATTTCATGGTAATATTCGATTAGTCTACCGTACCTGGTGCTGGCAAAAGTGTCTGGGTGTGCATACAAGAATTTTGAAAGTATTTTGCCGCGGGGCGAATTGCAACACATACAAAATTTTGCAAAATATGTTTTTGGGTCACCCGGATGCTTATCGCACTTACCGGTATTCTCACCCCCAAGTACCGCAGGAGAGGTGTCCACCAAGAGAAATGGCCTTTTTCCCGTTCGATGATTCGCCTCAACTTTGTCTTCAGCACCAGTGTCGGTTTGGTACCCGTACTCCAAAACTCCCCTAAAATCCTTCCGGAAAAATACTTTCAAAAGTTGGACGGGATCATGGAGCTTTATGAGGAGCCTACTGTACAGTAGCGGTACTCGAGTACTGTACAAAAATTTGCCTTCTTTCTCTACGGTATTACTGATGTTTTCTAATCCTATGGTCCTCAAAATGCACAACCGGCATTGTGTGAGGCAGGAATTCCCGATTTGCTTACTGGCAGTGAAACGCTGCTGACGGATTGGACAGAAATGGTTCACGGCACGAACTGGAGTATTGTCATGTGGGGGTTTGTGACTCAGGAGGTCTGTCTCAAATCCTCAGCCCCGCATTGTCCCATACTGTGAAGGCCTTTTGTCTTTTACAGTCGCTCCTATCATACCGGTAGTGCCAATTGTCGATTTCGTGTGAAGGAGTTCGAGGCGTCCTAGAGCTTAGTTTTTGAGAACAGCTGGGGCAGGTTTTTAACATACCGCTACAAGTACTCGAGTACAGCACTGGCATTTCTTCTATCCCGCTTATTTTAGCCTTGGCGCGGTAGATTACTGGATTCTCTCCGGTTGGTGTCAGCAATTCAGCAAATTTTGGTTATCTGGTGTGGGCTGCCGGTAATCCTCCCATCAACGGGAACGCGGCGCTACGGTGGAAGTCTCACGATAAACAGTGAAAATGCTATGTGCGTAAGTGGCCAATTTCCGCCAATCAAATTAGCTGGCTAAGTGTTCTTTTCTCAGCCCCTCGCTTCAGTTGGTCCAGAAACCGGTATTTTATTTTATTTTTCTCACCCAGGCTTAGTTCACTCAGCCGTGTCACGTTCCACCACCACACGCCTCCCCATACCAAATTTTGGTTCGGCGAATAAAGAGTTGGGTGCTGACCCTTCGAGGCCCCCATGGAAGATATGCCGGTGGAGGGTTTTGCTGGATAACACACCTACCCACCCTTCCTTCCTTTCCTTCTTCCGTTCCTCAACCGCTTTTCATCCACATCTCGAAAGCAGGATTCCCTGGATCAGGTTGCGGATAATTCCTCCTCGATTTTTCGTTGGGTTCATTCAGTTTGGTACGGTACGCTCGCTGGCAGGCGTTGAATCATGGCCCGAGGTGGATTTAGCACTGTGATGGGAAAATGGGTTGGATGTGGGATTCTGCTGGGGGGATTGATTTCTGGCGCTCAGAGCACGGATTGTATGACACGACTTTCTGGTGGAGGGAGGGAAAGAGAGGATGGATACGAAGGAGAAGGGGGCGGGGATAAGATCCTCAACTAACTGGTGTCCTCTAGGCTCTATTCAACCTTTCGCTCTTCCCTGGCAGAATATCACCATCTTGAACTATCCCGACAGAGCGGCCGCTCATAGAAGCATCAGATGGCAAGTTGGTATGTTGTGCAGATCACTCGCGCATTTTCGCATTTCCTCAGTGACGACTCCTCAGCGACGACTGGCTTACAACGCGTAGGTTCTAACGAGCAAATACTCGCCATGCAGCTGGGGACAACACTCAACTCCACCTTCATCCCTGACGGCGACAAAGTGTGCAAGAATGATGGAACGACAGATGAACCGCCGGGGAAGTTTGGTTGCATATTTTGGAGAGGAGGACTCTTTCAGCCTGCGAAGAGTAGTAGCTGGCTGAAGGATACCGGTGTTGTGCCGTATAATGGATCTGTCAGGAATGAGGGATGGGATTATCTTCATCAGGATATGTATACCCGTATGTATACCGCGAAACCACGCATAAGCGACGGGATGGTCAGGAAAACTAATGGACTGTAGAGGCTGATAAGGATCCACTATCCGGTTTCCCAAGAGGTATATTGATGTTCGTTACCCTTGTAATACTTAACTAACACGATTTAGGTTGGGACACGGTTGGCTTTGGTAGCAATCTTGACATTCAAGGTTATCCAATGACCATTATCGATGACGGAAAATTTCCATTTGGGTATGACTAACTCCTAATTTCCGATTGATCTCAACTGACGGAATGTTACTCTAAGCGCTGGCTTCATTGGCCTTGCCTCTGATTCTGTATTTCTCAAGTCGGCCGTTAACGCTAACATCACGCCTTCCGCTTCCTGGTCTTTCGATTACGGTCTCACCGCCGCGGACGTTCCGGGTGAATTAGTGGTCGGAGGTTACAACGCGGCCAAGGCTAAACCAGAAGACTGGCACAACTTTACTGTTTCGCCGGACAAGAGCAAGCCTTGCCCTTTACAAGTGACAGTTGCCAAGATGACATGGGGGACTACCGATTTGATGGCTGGGATGCGTATGTTTTCCTCCGCTCCTAGATTATCCTTAACTTAAATTATACTAATCTTTGTAGAACCATTTATGGCATGCGTAGAACCGGCATATTGGTCAATGATCATGCCCTTTCAAGTCCAACAAAACTTCAACAACACCATGTTGAACGGCCGTTCTAACACGACCTTCTGGAGGGCCACATGGGAATATTATTTTTATAACATGACAGATCCAATTCCTGATGGTGACTTTACTATCGAACTTGACACCGGGTTTTCGGTAACGATGCCACGTGAAGAATGGTTTTATGATGCAGTTCAGATTAATGGTGATGGACATTGGGATAAAATACCAGGTATGAGAAACCGAGTGATGGACTCATGAAGCATCGAATCTGACCACATTGCAGGATCTGTTCAAGCAACGTTCGGAACAGCTGGTTACGCGGCAGGAGTCACTCCTCTCCTCCCCTTCCTCGGTGCACCCTTCCTTTCCCAGGCATACCTTGTCGTTGACTATACGAGCAAACCCCAAACCTTCGCCCTGGCAAAGACCAATCGTGCAAAGGCGGATTCAAAGCTTGTCCCTCTGAGCTGTGGAGGATCGTCAATAAGTAGCAACACAACAGCCACCCCGAAGCCAAAGACCGAGAAAAAGACTCCGACCGGAGTGATAGTTGGTTCAGCAATAGGAGGATTCGCAGTCCTGGCAATAGTCGGAGCAATAATATTCTGCCTCTTCCGCCGCCGCAAACAGGAAGCAGAAGCAACCGCCGAGACAAACGTCTTTTCAGGAGCCGATCCCCCAAAGAGTGACATGGAGGGCACGGGATTTTACCGCCCACCGGCGTACTCCTCCCCAGGCCCCTCTCCGGTTGCAGGTGTATACCCCGCAGAATCGGTCGTCTCGGATAGCAACTCCATGAGATCGCCGTCCGGATACTCGTATGTGCCTTCTTCCCCACCCCCCTCTGCCAGGGGGGGATACAATCCGCCATCCATAACCCGCAGGCCAACGCCCTCGGCCTTGAACGCTGGGATACCTCAACCTCCAGCTGAATTGAGTGCACGGCCACCGTCTGCGGCAGCTTTTCCCGGGTTCCAGGACGACGACTATGATGCTGTATCCTCGAACGAAGGGAGTAAGAGGGGGAGGTGAGAAAGTAAGATGCAAAGGATGAGATGTTTTTTCATGTTTTTCATGTTTTTTTTTTCTTGATGTTTTTTCCCCCTCCTTCAAGAGGAGTGGATGTGTCCAGCGGGCGTTTTAGGATGTATATATGATGTAGTGGTATCATCCGTTTTTCCCTTTCCATATCTTTTTTCCTTTTTTCTTTTTTCTCTTCTCTAGTTGCTCTTATTTAATTGTATGAAATTGTGTAATCCGAAAATAATTCCCTGGGACAAGGGAGAGAGAAAATAATTTTTTAGACGATTATTTCCTCATGTGGTATAGATGTTGTTGCAGAGCGGCACTGCACGTATCTGGGACCCGGGGGTTCCGAGGTCGTGTTCGTGTTGGATGTTGTGGATTAGGAAACAAATTACCGAGCGATTACTCATATTGTAACATAACCATGTCCTCTGCACTGCATGCATTGATCGCGAACCTGAAAGCCTGGCCTCTCATCTGCAGAACCAAAAGGGAGGCCTGCTGCTGCTGCTGGAGACTTTTGGAAGAATGAAAGAAGGAATGAAAGAAAGAAAGACGCCGGTGGGAAGTTTTTTCTTCCTTGGGAAGATTAGCCAGCAGTAGAAGCAGAAGCAGAAGCAGCAGATATATACCGATACCATATATCACGGCACTTTGTATCATAGGTACGGTAGCCAGAGGCGTTAAAACATCAAACAGTGCACGAAAAGTAAAACTCCTTCCCTATATTTGCCTGATCTCTCCCTCCAGATAATGGATAAGATACTGTATCTCGAGGCAGCCTTTTTTACCGTCCCGCTACCTCCCTCCCTCCCTCCCTCCCTCCCCTGACACATAATACGATACCGTAGCACAGCATTCAGAGAGAAAACCTACTCGCACCAGCGATCATCAAAAAAAAAAAAAAAAAAGTAAAAGAAATATAAAAAAGTAAAAGGGAAGTACGGTACTGTAACACCACGGCTGATTCGGTCCGTGCGGCGCCATAAAGCTTGTCTTGCTGTAGCTGTACTGTACCTTTTTGTTTTTTTGGAGGATGTGCGTCTATCCGGACTGGTGGAGTGTACTTGTATGATGAAGGAAAGCGGGGACGCACGAGGGGGAGAGATAGGAAGATGGAGGGGGGAAAGAGGAGAAGGAAGAGGGAAAGGCAGGAAGGAAGAAGGAGGAAAGGGATTGTAACTTATGATAGTATTGTAGTGTAGTTGTTGTTGTTGGCGGGTGGGTGGGCTGTCGGGCGAATGGATGGATGGGTGAATATAGTATCATAGATGGATGTGTGTGTGTGTTCATGGTGATGAGTGGGGTTTTACCTGCATTACAGATAATAATACCGTACTGCTGGAGAGGGAGTGAGCGGATAGTCAGAATAAATGTAAGCACTGGCGGCGGGCATAAACAAACTTGGAGTAGATACCGAATATATTGTCTCACCAGTGGCAAGGTATCCTGAGCTAACAATTAGTAATTAGTCATAGTGTAAGTTTGTGTTAGAGACTAGTTTGGCTCCTGGAAGCTCTTTGGAAGCTCCAAAGTTCATGTGTTATGGCGAGGGAACCCTGTAGCTTGGGTATGATACTTTACCCAAGAAAATATTGACCATCTTCAACCACCAAAGGATTATCAACCACAAGTCTAATGAGAATTATGGCTCAATTAGGTGATAGAGTGGACGATCCTCTACACACTAATAGAGAGAAAATAGAAATATTTTCAAGTTTTCACCGGGATATTGGGGTTTAAAACTTTGGTAGGGGTAATTGGAATGCCAGGGATAGGTTAATTATCGTTGACTTCCTTGGCAAGTATCACTGTTAACTGATAGTTACCAAGATATTAATCTAGAAAAGTGGCAGTCTTGGCCAATTAACCTACTGATAATAAACTAGCTGAATGTCCGCCTGTTCCGGCTAGTTTACAGAGCTCCTTCACCATACTGGTTCGGGTTTCCAATTTCAACGATCCTGTGTTTCGTTCCACAGTTTATCTAATGATCAACAGCAAATCCCTGTTTTTGCTACCCTTAGTTTTCCGATTTTTTATGGACACAGCAGTCGCTCATTAGAGGTTTACCCCTAATAAGTCCCGAAGATATAATAGAACTATCGTGTTTAGTGTCGTATTAGATACAAGTAGAATCGTTCGGCTCCGGGGTCAGAAAAAAAGCGTTATTTTATATTTTATTTTTTTATCGAGTTGCAAGTTTCGAGTTGATCCGTCAATTTTGTAATATGATACGGTGTACAAAAACGCGTTGTGCGCGTGGCGCCATAGTCTTTGGGCTTGAAAGGCTTACATAAACGTTTTTTTAACCCAGGGCTAAAAGGAAATACCGGCACTGGTATGTCTGATAAGGTTGCAGGTCCAACGTGCAAGAGCAGGTGCTCTCGCAGCTCCTTGCTTGGTGGGGGAACGTCCTACCCCCTCACAAACGAAGCACCAGCCCTAGAAAGGCGGGCGGAACGCAAGCAAGAGAGCAAAGCACAGACTGTGAGTAAATGCTTACAGAGCAAACGTCTACGAGTACGGTATATACAGGAGTAAACGAAGACCCTAGAAGTCCCCAGGGGGGGGCTTTTGCAGTCGTACAGTACTTGCACTGCCTTCGGAGACTCGGTATGTTCTGGATGAACTACCGCGCTACGAGTACCTGGCGAGAACCTGCAGGCACTTTTACGTTGAAATAAGAAGCCGCTGAGGTGAACCTTATAGTTGCGTCGAAATCGGAGCCCTGGATGGCCCAGTCTTGGTTATACAGGAGTTAGGGTATGTACTTATACTGTACCTATGGAGTTTTATTGCGACTTCGAGACAGAACGAGAATAGAAAATCATGTTTGAAGGTACTAGCGCCTAGCGTATTTGGGAATATATTTATCTACTATATGGTTAGGTTAGAGTGCTGTTTTAAGGTGAGATCGTTGGATGTTTTTCTTTCAACTTTTTGTTCCCAAACAAGAGTATCGTACGGGCGGGAAAAGAAAGGGAAAACGAGTTTGACGCTATGATTCAGGTTGGGGTTCGAAAGATACCTATTATATCATAGAGGGTGGAGTGATTAAGGGCTTTGTTCTTGTTGAGTGGGCTTCCCAGGCGTTTCTGTTTTTGATTGGTTGGATGTAGTACTCGAGTACCCACCTACCGGTTACTTCTTCGCATAAAGGTAAAGTACGAGCTCGGGAGAGTCTTTGTCGCCACTGTCGCCATAAATACGATATCTTGGCTTTTTCTTTTTTCTCTTTCCCCTCCCAACAAGCTGGCAAAAGAAATGAAGGCAAATGAAGAAAGGGTCAGGGAAAAAAGGGGAATTGTTCGTCATAGACGGACCCTGGTAGAGATACTTGTTCAGAGCTAGGTCCTGCGCTGCACCAGTACCGTATGGTACCTAGCTATGATAGCTGAACTGCTAGGAATAGCAGTGAATAAAACAATCTAGGTAGTGGCCCAGCTTTCTCCGAGCCGAACGTTACACCAGCAAATTCACAATCAACTCAAGACTACCCGTACGGTACTTGACTACTTTAGTAGGGAACTAATGTCTATCAGATACATCCTTCGCATAACAGCAAGGATGGCCTCCGAATGGACAGTCAGAGAGGGAAGGTGTGGTTGGTGGTGGAACAAAAGTCAAGGGGATTTTAATTCGTGCTGTTCTATTATGTTCTGTTCTGTTCTTGCTTGTCCTTTTGCGTTCCCCCTTTTTTATCTGAATCGAATCTGCGGGGCTTTTCGCCAACCACGTAAGAGTTCCTATTTACCGGTCTGTTAGAGCGCCTGTGCCGTACTATACGGTACCGTGCGACTACATTGCCTTAGTGCTGGATATGGCGTTGTTAAATGATGGCTTGCATTTCGATTCTGGGAGGCTTTTGACTGGGATGGGTTTTTGACTAGTCTGTTTTTCCTTCCTTCCTTCTTTTTCTCCTTTTCTTAGGCTTGATAGCTACGAGTAGTGAGGGAGAATTGATTACTTGGGATGATGCCGTAACTTAAAGCGCCGGTAAAGGTCGAATACCGGTACCTAGTGTACCGGTAGGGCTATCTATGAAATTTCGATGTGAAGTACTAGGGCGGTTCGGTTGAAGCCAGACGCCTAAGGTAGGTAACTACAGTACACCCACACGAAATGTCCGGCTTCAATTCAGTCGTGCGTGTACAAGTACAAGTCGTAAGCACTTAGCCACAAGTAACAGGTAAGAAATACCTGAGCGTTCAAGTACTAGTTTAGCGTGGGTGTCTAGATACGCACAGATAACTAGCTATATACCCCTAACCCTTGTGTTCGGGTACATTTTACCTATTCCTTATACTTGTACCGATATACCTGGTATTAACTAACTTACAAGGATACCTCCCTAGCAAGTCCGGGGGGGGGGGGGCGGTCATTGAAAATCGAAAGTGATCGTTTAGATTCTCCACCAAACGACGAAGCCTCATTAGAACTTGGAGATTAAAAAGTCTTTTAGGGACAATAGCAACCAGCAGTAGCTACCAAAGTATGATATCCCAAGAACAAACATGATAAAATTAAATACGAGGCATAGATTGGGGTCAGAAATAGCCCAAGTTCATGTGAGTCGGTTGTGGTGGTAAAAATCCCCCCCCTAGACTTTCAATTCCCACTTGTTCAATCGGGTGTAGTTTCAAAGCAACTGGTGTGGGTTTTTGGTTTCTGTAACCCTGTATTTCTTTTCTAGACAGCATGATTGTCAGATCAAATAACCCCTACTTTGCCACCTCGCGGAATACCGGTACTTGTACTGTACTGTACTCTCCTCGCACGGCCCAGTTGAAGTTGGATACTCAAGGTGACAATTCCCATATCACGCAGAGTGTCCAACTTCAACTTAGCCGCGGTAAACCAATACTTTCGAGATTTCAGGCAACAAAGTTAAGCAAGAAAAACTCAATTGAGGGATGTTTCCTTTTTTCTTCTCGTCCATTTCGCAGAAGCATTTTAGTTGGCCTGTCTCTTCTTGTTTAGAAATTGCCAAGAGTGGTTAGTTATTTCTCCTGGTTGGACCAGTTGGATTAACTCCGTTACTATTTTGATGACCCACCAACCGCAGCTCCACCACCCACCCTTACCATCCATCCATCCGTCTGCCCACACATCCATGGTTCCTTATGTGGGAACTGAAGCGGGCTATTCCTATTCGGTGGGTTTGTAGGATCTACGAAACAGGGTTATTGTATTGTTTACTTCTAACTCTTTCCCGCCCATGCGGGTTGAAGATTAATAGTCCAGATTAGGGTTTTCCTGTAACGGTGGTTTGATTCGATGGCCTTGTCCTCTTGCTCCTGGCCTTGTGGGCCGTGGGATTCCAGGCTAGCAGAGAGCAGTATTTAGGCCCTCGGGATCCCCCCATCCAGAGTCGAGCTTTCAACCCTATCGCTGTCTTTCGTTAGATCGAGCATACTGCACTTGCATCTTTTCCTCTCTGTCCGTCTATCTATCTAAATCTTCCCCTCGTTGAAGAGACAAATACACACTCGCTATGCATTTTTCAATGGTTCCCGCTACAGCTGCGTTGCTGGCTTTGCTTCCGGCGACAATTGCTTCTCCACATAGTTTCTCCCGTAGAGATTCTAGCACTGGACAGTGTGGTGCTGCGAATGGTGGTTTGAAGTGTGACGGTTCGACGGAGAATGCTTGCTGTTCGGCCGCTGGATGGTGCGGTGACACATCGGACCATTGTGGGACGGGCTGCCAGGCGAATTATGGTGTATGTTCTCTTTCTTTATACCTTCTTCACCATTGACGTCTGGCTGATGGTTTTTCTCTTTCAGAAATGTGGTGGAGTAACAAGCACTACACCAACTGGGACATCAACTTCTGGTGTCGCGAGAACTAAGGTTGGGAATGTCGGTTATGGCTCGGATATTGGTAGCTGTTCCGTGGCGGGAACGATTGCCTTGACTTTCGATGATGGCCCGTACATATACACGAGTCAGGTGCTGGATACGCTCAAGACGTACGGTGCTAAGGCTACGTTTTTCGTTACGTGAGTTCCCATGAACTATCATATCCCTCCATCACAAAACTAATTAATATTTCAGCGGAAACAACCTTGGCAAAGGCGCCATCGACACCACACAACAATGGAGCGATCTAATTAAACGAATGGATGCCGAAGGCCACCAGATCGCCTCTCATACGTAAGTCTTCTCTTCTCCTTTTCAGCCTTAGAACCAATCTAATATTAAAAAATCAACAGTTGGACCCACCCAGACCTCTCCACACTCAGTGAAACCGATCGAAGAAACGAGATGTACAATAACGAGGCGGCCCTCCGCAACATCGTTGGGAAGTTCCCGACATACATGCGCCCCCCATACTCCTCTTGCACTGGCGCCTGCCCTACTACGATGTCCGATTTGGGCTATCACATCATCTACTTCGACGTGGACACCGACGATTATAACAATGACACCCCGCAGCTCATCGTGAATGCCCAGAATAACTTCGCCGCGAAGGTTGATAATACTTCTCCTAATACGCAGGACTTTTTGGTTATCGCCCATGATATTCATCAGAACACTGCTGCGACTTTGGTCCCTTATATGTTGGAAAGTATTAAGAAGAATGGATATAAAGGTATGCCTCCCCCCCTCCCTTCTGACTTGTCTATCATTGAGCGATTGCCCATGGGATGTGGACTGATTTTTTTCTTCTTTCGGTTTTTAGCTGTCACTGTTGGCGACTGCATGGGTGATCCCCAGGCCAACTGGTATCGATCTTAGATTATACACAAAGCTAAACATAAATTCTAATTGACTTGTTTCACTCTTTCAAATTTCCTCCTCTTCCTCTCTCGCTCCTTTTTTGTTTTTTGTTTTTTGTTTGTCAATGGACGGGGATACCGGTGATGGAAAATAATGTTTTATGCAAACCCTACCTAGCGTAGGCGGGTGTTGCGGTAGCGCTGGGTGCAGGCGACTTAGCCTAACTCAATTTAATAAATAAGGAACACTTCACTTGCACGTAACACTCGCATTTGCACTTTTTACACACTCGCTTTTTAGATAAGGAAGTGGTACTTCTAGCTCACATCCAATTATCCGTTTTCCCTGAATCGCACAGCTGTCCCTCACCCACTCAGCTTCTGAGGAGGAATCGTCTCGATCGACTGCATACTAATACCGCACCTTAAATTCAACGATCCAATAATTGCGGAGGTCACTTTTGCATTTTACAAGTATCGCGCAAGCGTTCTGCACAAGCACAGTACAAGAGCTGTACTCGAGTACCTCGAGTAAGTCCACAGCTACAGAAAGTTGTTAGGATCGACAGCGGGGATAACCACTTCTAGTACTTCATACGTAGTAGTACTTAAAAAGTACTCGTAGGCACGGGCAGCATGCCGGCACGGCTACAAGTTTCTTAGACAAGTAACAAGTAACAAGTGCAAGGGTCAGGCATAAAAAAAGCAGTATAGAGCGGGGGCGTTGATATTGATTTTAGTCAAACTTAGTGGTAGGCAGTAATCGGCTTGTCTGGAAACGCAGACTATCTATGACCTGACGGGAGCCTGAAAGAGCCTTTTTTTCCGTCCATGTGTTGAACCGGAGAGACCAGTTGCTTGGTCCGTTAATTATATCTCTTTTAAAATTGGCTGAAGTAAGTGGAAATACAGGTTCCATCAGTGCCATGTTTCTCAGGCGTGTGTCATCGCTACCAGTTATGCACCGACCATTGATTCATCCCTGATTCTTGTAGCGTGGGATAAGTGCTCGATTACTGCACTTGCAAGTAAACCCTAATTTCCGATGGAGCTCCAATGAAAAGAGCAGATCCTCAGTGACACCGAGCCGAGAATCATGGTCTTATTATTTCCCTGAGCCCATAAGACATTGAAAATTTTGTGCGGCCCCTGTTAATGTTTGAGACATAGATGACTAAAGACTTTTTAAACCGCAAACCTCTCAGTGAGAGTAGAGTAAGTGTGGCCATGTAACTAATATTAGTTATGGTCTGAGGTCAACGCATCTGCGAAATATTAGCTATTAGCAAAAAGTTGCCTACCGTATTCACCTCCGTCCCCAAAACTGATAGGCGCGGGACAAGATTTTTAGTGCCTTGGCCGCCCAGGAGATAATGGCGGATAGAGGCTGAAGAGCCCAAAGCTGAATGGTTGCGGGGAAGAATTGATGGAAATGAGCCAAGGATCAGGGCCTGTTGGTCAGGCGTGTGTATCCATACTCGAGTGTTGTGATTTTTGTTTTCATGATATTTTTAATTTTTTTTCTTGCTTTTGGCTCACGCTTGCCAAGTTATGATGCCGGTGGGAAGGGAAGATGATCGATGCAACTGGTGGAGAGACAATTGATGATTTGTGGCTTGCTCGCTGCGATTGCACATGTGAGGAAGACAAGTTGAGAGGCGCAATAGACGGCCTCCCAGGACATCCGGACACTTCCCCTTGCCCGGATAGCTAAACCTAAATAAGAGACTTTTAAATGGTTTTCTTGGGTTGATTGGGGTGAACTGTGGCGACACTACTGATCACCGCCGTTTCCTCATACAAAACCCACCAATCAGCATCTGTCCGGATGGGGGAGGGTGTCCAGATGGCCTGGGAGGCCGTCTATGTGGAGAGAACATACGTGAGCCAAGGTAGATCACGTTCACAATTCACAAAAGCGGGTGGGAAAAAGGAAAAAAAGTAGTGACAAGTTAACGTTACGAGGCGAGACTTCATTGTTGTGTGATAAAAAGTTCTATCCTGCAGGTAACAACGAGGTTAGGTTACGTTAAAATTTAATAACTGTGCAGGACAGCCACTACTGTACTGATAAGCGAACCCCCCCACTAGCAACAATCAGTACCCAATCACTAAACTACAATAACATCAGGCTCTTACAAGTAAAGGTGCCTGGGGGATAGTTGCCCCTTTAGCTTTTTGGAATAGATCTTCTGCCCTGGCGCCAGTAGCTTCTTAGGGCCGAAGCACAGTTGCTTCTCGTCCTTCTCTCCGAATAGCGGCACCGCGGTATCGTGGGTCTTGAGCTGGAGCTTATGCTCCTCCAGTGGCTTTCGAGCCTTTGTTCACGTGTCGCTGACTGCACTTCTTGTTAGGGTCTGATCTAGGGACTTGGTTAAAGTTAATAGTTTAGTGACGGTATTGCCGGCAGTGCTTCTGACGGAGATGTGGATCCCGTGCTTGGGCCCACCAGAGTAGTATTCTGCAAGATGTGTTTGGTTACGAGCTCAGCCGGGATTGGCGCCTCAGGGGGAGTGGTGCTGGATAGGCATGATACAAGTAGTGGAAAGGGTTCTCATATGCGGTTAATGCCACTTGAAGCGGCCCGGAGACTGAACGTCCTACGCAGGGTTAGAGTTTCTGAGTTTGGAGACGTTTAGAGTGCCGGTAACTTACGGTGGTTAGGCTTCCGTCTTCAGCTTCCAACACGTCGAGGCCGTTGCGATCCTACTACTGTAACTAACCTTTTAGTAGTTTTGTTAAGAGAGAAAGACTTACGAAGAATTTGCTATTCAAGGAGGAAGATGCCATGGTTGATGATGGGCACTCAAGAACATTGGATATCAGCCAATGCGCTTACTCCCGCGGGCGAACTAAAGCCGGACACTTTGTATGGGAATTTCCGCCTTAGGTGCCCGGCCAACTCGGCCTCCCGAGTATTGAATCCCCACGCCCACCTATCCTGACCAGTCACTTCGACATTCTCCGGCTCTGGCCCTGTACCGGTAATTGCCCATCTCTCCACGTAAGCATGGCCTGCAATTCGTTGGCACATCTGGCCGATAGATGATTGGATATAGGTATGACTGAAATGTGCGCCAATTGCAGAAGAAGCAGGTGATACTGTCGTTCTGCTTGGACAGCGCGTCTCCCACGAGGCTTGGTAGAATTCGACTGGGACCAGTCATATCCTGGTGGTGCCTCGACAATGGAACAGCGCTAACAAAAATTAGCGGCTTCGGTTAAAATCGTTGCACACTGAGTAACTTGGGGCCGCTACCCACCGGTTTGGTTCTCCCGGGTTCAGTGCCAGTGCTCTGTCCAATATTGGTACCGGTCCTCGCCTATCTAGTTATCAGTGCAGTTGTGGTACTCGTATTTTAGGTCTAGTATTTGGTAGGAGGGGTTTCTGAGAAAAATTGGAGCGTCCATAGTCCACCCCCCACCCGCTCAAGACCCCGCGTCGCTCTCCTGGTGGCCGTGCGAAACGGGATATCCGGCGCGGGTAGCGTCTCTAGCAGCAGTAGATGGAGAGCTTGATGCCCTTGATTCTGTCGTGGAACTTTCAAAATCAGGCACCATGCGGCTAGTGGAGTTATCGCGGGAGAGCGCCTAGAATTTTGTAAGATTATTAATACTGAGTGGCCATAGGTTAACGACCGTCATGTGCCGTGAGGTCCTACCATCGCTCAACATACTAACGTTAAAGGTTTTATATCGTCTATTAAACATTTTCAGTGGCTCCGCCATAAGAATGGATCTGAGAGGAGGGATTTACACCATTCACCCCAACCCAAATCACCCATAAAAGAAGCGTGACATACAATTGGTTAGCACTATCCACCGGTGCCATAACACCTACACTCTAAGTAGATGTATAACCTCTGTGGAGCTCCTATAGACTACACCGCCGAATTGGGCCTCGTAATGCTGGGCGTAGGGCGGGTGATACTGTAGTGTCGTCTTTGCGCCGTTAGCGTCGGAACGTCGCTGGCATAGCCCTAAGATGCTCTCGGAACACAAAAGTACTGTAAGTATTGGGGGTTGTGGCCGCCTACATGACTAGCAGCGTGGTGACAGAGGAGTCGACATGGGGGTAGAATGCGCGAGGAGGAGCGTGCCACTGGTGTCAATCAATCAAGAAGCTAACCATTGACTGTATTGAATTATTTGGCTGTGGCTGCTGGGCCCTAGGAGGAGGTGGTGGTAAAGTACCCCCGCAAAAGTGTTGGTGAAACGGGCTTTTTACACCAAAAGCACCGACTTTTAGCTACTTGTGGTTTATGAACCACGAAGAACTTTCTAACCCAACTTCTCATATATAGTTAAAATACCTTTCTCCTGCACCTACACAATTCTTAATAAATTTGGTGAAAAATTGGAAAAGTTATGTAGTCTTGAGGTTTTGAGTTGGCCAAAAAGTGACATTTTACATACAAAATTGGCATAGCAAGGGGTATGATCCACTTTGAAGACTGTTAGCTTAGCCCCACAGAGTTGATTGAGCTGATAAGTGGTGTTAGGTGAAAGCTGCAATGAAGGTGAAAACAATTAGGTAAGTGACAAACATTATTTGAGGCAATTCCAGGTGTGGGGGTGGGTCAAACATGGCGAGTTTTGGTGCAAAAAGGCCGTTTCACCAAGACTTTTGCTTAGGGACTGTACTTGGCGATTCATAAAGTATTCGGATGCCAAGGCGCCAAGATTGGCCTGTTTGCCGCCTTGGCATCCGAATACTTTATGAATCGCCAAGTACTAACTGAAGGTGACGCTGTGGGTGTTAGTAAGGAATTTGCCGAGGTATCATAGTTACGGCCTTGGAGAGTGATTGAGAGGGATTGAGAGCCCTAGCAATTGGGTTTCTCGCAATGCCACCCGCTCACGCAGACGTTGTTGGCCTGGAGTAGCTTTTGACCCCGGCACCTCGACTTAGCGTTACGCTTTCCTTAATCATGAGAATCCTCTCACCACTATATTGTTGATGGCTTTTAGTAGTTTGAGAGCTGAAATACCTCCTACTGCGGTGATGGCAAACAGGAAGGTAGAGGGGTCCGTAACCGGCATTACAAGTGCCGGAGATCTAATATACTGGAGAGCGACTGAGCAGAAGCCAACTCAAGAGCGGCAACAGCAAAGAGAGAAGGAAAGAAAGAAGGGTAAGCCCTCTATCAACCTTATGATACAGCATCGTGATACCCGCGACCATGCCTCCGTCCATCCATCCACTAATATCTTGCCCAAGCAGCACTTGCTATACGTCCCTTTCCTGTGGACCAACCTTCACCACAGAACTTATACAGAGGAGTTACGCCCAAAGGGGCAAGAGAAGAGGAGTCTCCCATCGTGCAACACGATCAATATCAGTAGGACGGGCATTGTACTTGCTTGTC
>Ga0307507_10006842_pt1 | contig 17046 bp, 13 predicted proteins | sample 7_EM_MG_FD_207223 | JGI IMG/M metagenome (GOLD analysis project Ga0307507, IMG submission 207223) | Populus trichocarpa ectomycorrhiza microbial communities from riparian zone in the Pacific Northwest, United States - 7_EM | ecosystem: Host-associated > Plants > Roots > Unclassified | place...
CGGCTTCTTGAGATGGTCCTTTGGTATAGAGAATCCAGTAATTCCCTGCTCCTGCCGGATTCTGGCATACGTTGTGCAATCGTAGCTCGAGTTGGACTGAGTTGTACCATCTATCGAACGCCTCTGGTTTGAGGTCTTGACCATCACCAGTAAATTCCTTTGGTGAATGTACTTTGATACTAAGCCTTGGTAAAGGCTGGGGTACAGGTGGAGGGCCTGATCTGCCAGCTCCTTCACCATGGTGAGACATGTCGTCTAAGTCGCTGCTTGAGCTATCTGGATCGCCTGGTGGTGCAGCTGCTGGGGCTTTGCTGGGTAATCCTTTTTGTGGAGACTCAGGGAACCCACCGGGAGTGACTGTCACTGCTTTTGCTAGTTCGGTTGCTGACTCCACTAGATCTGGCTGAGCGCTATCTCGGCTAGCTGCCCAGCTGCTTGGTCTATTGAGAACTGTTCTTTTACAGGAGCCTTGAGAAATTGTCCCTGATCGTCTCTAGCTCGCTGTTGAACCTTCTACTTGGGAGGTCTGCTCCCGCTGGGTTCCTGGTATTCATCATTTTGGTAACGTGTTGAATTTAAAAAAATGTAACCACCTCCTGGGTCGTGGCGGGAATTGATAGGGTAACGATACTATCACTATACCAAAGTGCAGTATATAACGAGACTAAGTACCGGAGGCTTAGACTAAGTTGTTGCAACAAACTTCTTACTATATCACAACTACCAAGTAGTTCCTAATAGCTAAGTAAGTTTGGGGTCTTAATGGATTCTTGAAGCGAACTGAAGAATTAACTGTTCAACCATGTATACTGAAAAATTCTGTTTGTTGAAGTCTGCTCTCTCTAAGTTTGGAGAATCCCAGGTCTTAAATACACTTGTCAGGTTAACTCGAGCCTGGTAAACAATAACCATAAAGACTTCCAAACTGTAGTCTTAAAACATGACATAAAAGAAATCAAGTATCAAACGATACCTTGACACAATAAATAAAACATACTGAGTATCAAATGATACTCGAAACCAAACATAAAACATCATCAGAATCAAACTCAATCATAAAACATACTGAGTATCAAACGATACTCGAAACCAAAACAGTAACCCATGCCAGTTACCAGAGTCGTTTGTATTGCTTCGTCGTTTGGTATCCAAATCCCTCCTTGATATCATAAGAGGTCCTTCTTCCATTGCCATAGCCCCAGTGCTATTCCTTCCATTTGGTTCTTTCCTTCGTCCAGGTTTCTTTTGATATCCTAGATTTCGTTGTGGTCCTTCCTGGCTTCGATATTTCTCCTTCGTCCTTGTCTCGAAATCGGTTGTTTCCAATATCTCGAGCTTGATTTCTTCGGTCTCTGGGATATCCCAGTATCGTTCCTTTGGCAGTAAGATTCCCACATTTCCAGTGAGTCTCATATCTCCTGCCATGGGTAGGTCTTCTCTTCCTGTGAGGCCGTCGTGTTTTCCCCCCTCCTTTCCCGATCAGTATTCAATTTTGAACTTGTATTGACTTAATTCTTGCATCCATTGCTCTTGATGTTTATTTAGTTCCTTTGTCGTCATGAAGGTGACTAAATTCTTGTGATCTGGGAGGACCCGTATTGGTTTCGGGTTCCCTCTCATGTATCTTTTCCATTCGTGGAATGCCTGCACTATCGCCTGTAGTTTCTTGTCATCTATGTCGTCGTTGCATTCGGCGTCCCACATTGTCCTGGATCAGTACACCACTGGTCTCCATTTTCTCAGGTGGCATTGTTATGACAGTATACCGGAGCAGACGTATTTTGAGGCAGCTGTTTCGATTTAGGTCGGTGCGAGGGGGTCGAAGTAGACCAGTACTAGTGCTGTGGTGAGTTTTGTCCTTAATTCGTTGAATGCTTGTTGTTCTTTTTCTCCCCATTCCTAGTTGCCGATGCATTCCTTCTTTGTTTTTGCGTATAGTGGTTTAGCTCTCCTGCTTAAACCTTCTATACATCGTCGATCGAAGTTGCAGAATCCTAGGAAGCATTGGATTTGCTTGCTTTTCTTGGGTGTTGTCCACTCCCAGATGGCTTGTTTCTTAACTGGTTCCATCTTGACACCTTCATGCCCAATGCTAAGTCGTAGCTATTCTGTTTCACATTGGTGGAATTCGCATTTGCATGGCTTGACCTTCATCCCCGATTGTCGTATTGCCTCGAGGATATTGCTGACGTCTTTTAGGTGTTGTTGTAGGCTATTTGAATATAGCAGTACCTCATCCAGATAGACAATGCAACACCTGTCGATATGTTCCATAGGGACCTCATTGATCGATCCTTGGAATGCCGCCTGTGCGTTGCATAGTTCAAATGGCATGACTAGATATTCTTAAGTCCCTAGTTTTGTTGAATAGGTTGTCTTCCATTCGTCCACTTCTCTGATTTGAATGTTGTGGTAGGCGTTTTTGATGTTCAGTTTGGCAAAATACTTGGCTCCTCGCAGCCTATCTAGTGCTTCACTAATGAGCGGTAGCCTGTGTCGATCCTTTTTGGTAACTTCATTGAGTGCCAGATAATCGGCGCAGAGCCTGAGTTTGCCATCATTTTTCTTGACAAACATCATTGGTGATGCCCTTCCTGACTTCACTTTCTGGATCCATCCTCGATCTTGATTCTCTTTGATGTATCGGTATAGTTCTTTGAATTGGTCGTAACTGAGGGCGTCTATCTTTTTGATAGGTAGTGTCTTTCGTTATCCCAGATCGATTCTTAGGTCGATGCTGGGTCGGTGGGCCGGTACTGTCCTCTGCTCTCTCTTTTCGAACTCATTCAACCGGTGGTGATATTGTTGAGAGACTGTGTCTCTCACGTCCTGGTCCTCGTTGTTCTTTTTGTTTTTTATCGCCAGTTTGGTGCTAATGTTGATAGCTTCCAACTGAAATTCGTCTTCGATTTCATCCCATCTTAGGATGCCGGTCGTTTCTCCTCTGAGGTACAACTGTCTGAACACTCTTGCTGATATCTCATTTATTTCCATCTGTGGTTTGGCACTCAGGCCCTTGACCTCTTGGTCCCTTGTGGTGTTGGATTTCCCAAACCCCTGATCTCCTCTCTTGGTATCGTCTAACGGTATTACTTCTTGTACTTCCCTGTTGTCGATCTTTTCGATGATCGGTTTTGCGATCGGTTCTCCCTCTTCCACTTGCTATGGTTGGTCTCCTAGGTTGGCTAGGATCACCTTCACTTCATCTTCGTAGTCGGAGTCTATTACACCTGCATTTGTCAGGAGTCTGTGTTTGACTACTAGCCTGTTTCCTGGTGCAATTCTTCCATAGGGGTTGTCAGGTAATCCAATAGCTATCCCCGTCCCAACAATTGCTTGCCCTCTGGAAGGAACGTCGGTTCCTTCGTTTGAGTACAGGTTCTCTCATGCCACCCTTGGTGATCCCTTCGTAGGTACTCTGGCCTCACCGGATAGCTTCTTAAATCTGACACTCTGGTCACTGCCTGTCGGGCCTTCCTTGGCCTTAACCTTGGAGAATCTGATAATGAGATTCTCTTCCAGGGCTTTTTCTTCGGGTACCGCATAGGCAATGGGCGAACTGTGGAGACACCAAGTCGTACAACCTTCGCTGTTGAATGTGACTTTTTTTCGTTCAAATCGATTGTTGGGTTATGTTTTCTTAACCATGGCATCCCAAGGATTACCTCATGGTTTTGGAGCTTTACCACTTGGAGGTTTGCCAATTCCCTGGGCTACTAATGTCCATCGGTACTCTCGCCATATGGGTAACAGGACCCAGTGGGCTTGGTTTTCTATCCGGGAGGTAAATCTCCCTGGCCTTTCTGCTAGTATGATCTTGATCCCGTGTTTGTTGCAGACTTGTCGGTCGATAGAGTTTACTATTGCTCCTGAGTCAATCATGGCATGGAGTGACTGACTCCTTCGTGCCGTGTAGTTATATCTTGACCATGATGTTCTCTTGGTCATTATTGACTGTTTCCGTGTAGTCGAGTGCCACGTACTAGTTTTCCATGATGATCGCTTTTGGTTCGGGTCTGTCCCTCAGCCCATTCTTTACTGGCGACATTCGTCGTTTCCTGACTGCTGGGGTTCTTGCTCGAGCTCGATGTCCCTGATCTTGGGTCTGGCCTGCCAAGGGGCAGGTTTCTTCGTGGTTTGCCAATTCCTGTTTTCTGGGTTGAATGGTTTGGGTCTCTCCTTCCATGTGCAGTTCCTAGCTAAGTGTCCTGATTGTGCGCATTTAAGTGTTCCAATCCTCTCCTCTCCGGGTGATACTTGCAGCAGGTAACTGATGGTCTTCTAACGATCGCTTTTCTTGGCCCAATAGCTGTTGCGATAGCTAAGTCCGTTGACTCCTATCTAGCAACGTGGATCACTAGGCTTCTATAAGACAGTCGTGTCTTGATTCCCGAAAGAGTGAGAAATAAAGCTCTTTGTATTGAAAGTAAAAGTATGAAAGAAGTTAGATAGTTGCGTGAAGAACCCAAATCTCCTGCCCCGAGGGTGCCCTTATATAGGGGTTCTTCCCTCAAGCCTAGCTCGGCGTGACTCATACCCTGGCGGCACGCGACTCATGACTCATAGTGAGTCATAGTGTGAAATCCATCAGCTGACTCGTCCGAGTCAGCTGCCCCCTATCTCGCAACCAATCAAAACTCATAAAACAAGTCATGTGCCCTAACGAGGTGACATGCGTGAAACCCATGACTCATAACTATGAGCGATGTGCGAAATACATAAACCACATGACTACAATCGTGCGCCATGTCAAAACCACATGACCCCAATCGTGCGTCATGTCAAATATCAACCAATAACAATACACCAATGACACGCTATTGCGTCGTCATGTGAAAGCCTATGAGTCAACTGACCTTATAGTGTGAAAGGTAACAAACCGATGACTTATAACTATTAGTCATGTGAGAGTCTGCCTTGCATAGTCACCTTTTGTGACATTAGCTCCCTTCCCCCTCTCGCATCGGTCCCACGATGCTAAACTCCTTCCTTGCATAGCATACCCGCGATTTGGCGCATCCTCTGCTTGGTTTGATTGTTGGCTTGTTGGAGTTTTTGCTTTTCCTTATGGGGTTGTTGGAGGTCGTTGTCTTTTGCGACGATGGTTTGCACAGCGCAATCGAGTTCGCTTCGCAGGTCCGAGATCGTTTTTTCCAGAGCTTTCCTGTCCGGAGCAACTGTTTTTTCGCTCCCCTCTCCTTCCAGCCTTTTCCTGACGGCTCTTGTCTTTTTGTGTTCCGTTCTGTCATTCTTTGACGGTGTCCCTTTTTCTCCCACTTGTCGGGGGTAATAGCCGGCGTCCACCTTTTCCCATCGGTGTTCGTTGCAATTGTCGTTAAAACAATCTTCCCAGCTCGTGATTTCGTTATGGGCCCTTCTGGCTTTTCTCCGGCGAGGTTGTTGTGGGGCCCCTTCCTCTCCTGTGTTCGCTTCCATCTCCTGTCACCAGTCGTGGTCGTGGGCGACACTTGCTTTTCTCGATCTCCTGGTAAATTGTTGCTACCAGCCTGACCCTTGTTTCTCGCCGAGATGGATTTGACATCCAAGGTCCGTGCAGTCTGTCCAGTCCATGGAGGCGTGTTCCACCTCCCTTTTTGGTGAGCCTAAGTATCAGGCGCTAGTAGGGGGAGCGTTGGGGGGGACGCGCCGTGCGCCCTTCTGTGGTGTGTGTGAGTGTCGTTCTTCTTTGACGACCGGGGGAGGTGTGCAGGACGATCTGTTGATCGTGACGTGTATCCACCCCGGGCTTTCTTGGGTAGAACCGGTGGAATCGTTGGACTGTGTGTTCTGCATGGTTGAAGTTTTCTGAGGTGTACCAGACTTTATCGGGTTCTGGTAAGTATCCATTCCACTTGGCTCGATATTGGAGCTTATTGTAGTGGAGTCGTGAGTCGATGATCTCGTCGAGTTCGCATTCGTCTTCTCCTTGTATCTGGATATGAGGAGGGGGCTCTTTGATCTGTGAGGGGAATCGGTTGTCTTGGTAAGATTCGAGGAGGGAGATATGGAATGTGTTCTATATGGCCATTGAGTGTGGTAAGGCCAGCTTAGATCCGCTTGTCCAAATCTTTGGCAAGATTTTGAATGGTCCGACTTTCTTGTAGTCCAGTTTCTGCGATGGTCTTGTGGTCTTGATGTTTCGTGGCAACAACCACACCATATCTCCTGATTCTAGGTTCGGATCGGGCTTTCGGTGAAGATCGTTGTATTCCTTTTGTCGTAATTGTGCGGCCACCAGCTTGTTCCTCAATGACTCATGTAACTGATTCATTTCTTCCGGTTTTCTCCGCTTTCCTTGTATCAGATGACCGATAATCTCGTATTCGGGGTTTATTCCGTCCTTTGCAAAGAAGGGTGTCTTCTTGATGGTTTCCTGATATCCGTTGTTGTATGCAAATTCTGCTAGTGGTAGCTAACCAGACCAATCCTCCTGTTGGTAGTTGCTGTATGCCCGTATATATTGTTCCAATACGGCATTGATCCTTTCAGTCTGTCCGTCTGTTTGTGGGTGGAATGCCGTGCTGAGTCTTCGTTCGATTCCTAATTTCCCCGTAGTTTCCTTCCATAGGTCTGAGGTAAATAGTGTCCCCCTGTCGGTGATGATATCATGTGGTAGTCTGTGTAGCCTGACTATCTCCTTCAGCAAGAGAGTAGCGAACTGCGGTGCGTCCAGGTCCTTTGACATGTTTCGCAATTCTTTATGACTCGTTTGATATCTTCTCTTATCTTCGGCCAATAGTATCGTCGACTGATGAGTTCGGTAGTTTTTGCCTTTCCGCCATGTCGCGCCTGTGGGGGTTCGTGATGTTTAGTTATAATAGTGGTTTGTATCCCTTCGTCCTTTGGTATCCAAATCTTTCCTTAATACCATAAGTGGCCGTCCTTCCATTGGCATAGCGGCAATGCAATTCACTTCATTTCTTTTCTTTCTTTGTCCAAGTTTCCCTTGATGTCTTGGATCTCGTTGTCGACGTTGCTTGCCTTCTCTATTTCTCCCTCGTCCTTGTCTTTGAATTCTGTTGTTTCCAATACATCGAGTTTGATTTCTTCCGTTTCTGGGATATCTCAGTATCGTTCTCTGGGCAGTAAGATTCCCACATTTCGAGTGAGTCTTTTATCTCCTGCCGTGGGTAGGTCTCCGCCTCTTCTTCTGACGGCGTCCGGCTTTCCTCCCTCTTTTCCTGGTCGATATTCAATTTGGAAGTTGTATTGACGGAATTCTTGCATCCATCGTGCTTGTCGTTCGTTTAGTTCCTTGATCGTCATGAAGGTGACTAAGTTCTTGTGGTCTGTGAGAACCCGGATTGGTTTCGGTTTCCCTCATGTGTATGTTTTCCACTCGTGGAATGCCTGCACTATCGCTAGTAGTTCTTTATCGTGTTTGTCATAGTTGCATTCGGCGTCCGATATTGTCTTGGATCGGTACGCCACTGGTCTCCATTTTCTGTCCTGGCATTGTTGTGATAGTATACCGGAGCAGACGTATTTCGAGGCGTCAGTTTCATTGTTTGATTGGTGCGAGGAGGTAGAAGTAGATCAGTACTGGTGCCGTGGTGAGTTGCGTCCTTAATTCGTCGAAAGCTTGCTGTTCTTTGTCTCCCCATTCCCAGTTGCCAATGCATTCCTTCTTTGTTCTTGCATATAATGGTTTCGCTGTACTTCTGAAACCTTCTATGAATTGTGGGTAGAAGTTGCAGAAACCTAGAAAGCATGGGATTTCCTTGATTTTCTTGGGTGTTGTACAGTCCCATATGGCTTGTGTCTGGACTGGGTCTGTCTTGACCCCTTCTTGTCCAATGATGAATCCTAGGTATTCCGTCTCGCTTTGGTGGAATTCGCACTTGGATGGTTTGACCTTCATCCCCGATTTTCGTATTGCTTCGCGGATATTGCTGAAGTCTTTTCGGTGTTGTTGTAGAGTATTTGAATATATTAGCACGTCATCCAGATAGACGATGCAACACATGTCGATGTGTTCTATAAGGACCTCATTGATCCATGGTTGGAATGCTGCTGGTGCGTTGCATAGTCAAAATGGCAGGACTAGGTATTCGTAACTCCCTAGTTTGGTTGAAAAGGTTGTCTTCCATTCGTCTCCTGCTCTGATTCGAAGGTTGTGGTAGGCGTCCTTGATATCTAGCTTGGTGAAGTATTTGGCTCCTCCCAGTCTATCCAGTGCTTCGCTAATGAGCGGTAGCGGGTGTCGATCTTTCTTGGTGACTTCGTTGAGCGCCCGATAGTCGGCGCAGAGTCTGAGTTTGCCATTCTTTTTCTTGACAAACATGATGGGTGAAGCCCTTCCCGACTTTACCCTTCGGATCCATCCTCCATTTTCTTTTTGTTTGATATATCGGTGTAGTTCCTCCAGTTTCTCGTAACTGAGGGCGTATATCTTCTTGATGGGTACCGTTTTTCCTTCTTCCAGATCGATCCCTAGATCGATGCCTGGTCGGTGCGGTAGTACTGTCATCTTTTCGCCTTTCTCGAATACATCCACAAGGTGATGATATCCTCGTGGAACCGTGTCTGTCACGTCCTGGTCTTCGTTGTTCTTTTTCTTCTATATTGCCAGCTCTGTGCTAAAGTTGATAGCTTCCAGCTGAATTTCGTTGTTGACTTCATCCCATCCTAGGATGCCGGTCGTTTCTCGTCTTCGGTAGAACTGTCCGAAAGCTCTGGCCGTTATCTCGTTCCATTACCTCTTTTGGTTTTGCCTTCTGGTTCTTGGCTTCTTGGTCAATGGTGGTCTCTGAGCTTCCGAATCCCGGATCTCCTCTCTCGGTATCATCCAACTGAGTTACTTGTTGTAGTTCTCTGTTGTCGATTTGTTCCATGATCAGTTGAGCGATCCGGTCCCCCTTTTTCACTCGGTATGGTTGGTCTCCTAGGTTGGCTAGGACCACCTTCACTTCTCTTCTGTACTCGGAGTCTATCACACCTGCATTTGTCATGAGTCGATGTTTCACTGCTAGACTGCTTCGTGGTGCGATTCGTGCATCGGTATTGTGAGGTAATCCAATAGCTATCCCCGTCCCAAAGATTGCTTGCCCTCTGGCAGGAACGTCGGTTGCTTCGTTAGCGTACAGGTCGTGTCCTGCCGCTCTTGCTGTTCCCTTCATAGGCACTCTGGCCGCAGGGGATAGCTTCTCAACTGTGACACTGGGGTCATTGACCGTCGGGCCACTCTTGGCCATCGGGCCATTCTGGGCCTGGATCTCGGAGAATCTGGTAATGAGATTCTCTTCCAGGGCTTTTTCTTCGCGTACAGCATATGCAACGGGCGAACTTTTGAAACACCAAGTCGTACATCGTTCGCTGTTGAATGTGATCCTTTTGTCGCTCCAATCGATTGTTGGATTGTGTTGTCTTAACCATGGCATCCCGAGGGTGCCCTCATGGTTTTGGAGATTTGCCACTTGGAAGGTTGCCAATGCCATATCGCTACTAATGTCCATAAGTACTTTCATCATATGGGTAACGGGACCCATAGCGCTTGGTTTTCTGTCCGCCAGGTAAATCTCCCTTGGGTCTTTTGCTTTGATGATCTTGATCATGTGTTTGTTGCAGACTTCTCTGTCTATGAAGTCTTCTGTTGCTCCTGGGTCAATCCTGGCGTTGATAGTGACTGACATTTTTTCACCGTGTAGTTGTATCTTGACCATAATGTGGTTATTGTCGTTTTCGAGTGTATCCGGGTAGTTGAGTGCCGCGTAGTAGTTTTCCATGATGATCGGTTTTCGTTCGGGTCTGTCGCGCAGACCATCTTTTACTGGGGACAGTCGTTGTTTCCCGACTGTTCGGGTTCTTGTTCTACCTGGATTTCCCTAATCTTGGGTTTCGTTTGCCAGGGTGCGGTTTTCTTCGTCGGTTGCCAGTTCCAGGCTTGTGCGTTGAATGGTTTGGGTCCCTCTTTTTTCGGGCAACTCCAGGCCAAGTGTCCCCGTTGTGCGCACGTGATGCATCGTTGTTCTCGTATTCTTTTTTGGAATTCTTCTCTCCAGATGTTGAATCTTGGTCGTTTCCGCGTTGTGTCTAGTTCCATAGGGTCGCCGTAGTTCTGATTGCCATTCTTTGTGGGTCGGTATGTGGCGTCCGGGTTTCCTGATGTGATCCTTTCTCCTTCGATCCTGTTTATTGCTGGCGATCCTTGGATATGCCTGACCGTTCCCAGCTTGGTCTCCTTCCTAATTGCCCATTGGGCTAGAGTTTCGAGGTCCTGGTATTCTTCACTGCAGGCTCCCCAGGCGTTTTGCAGTTCCGCGGTCATCCCTCCGAGAAGCAGTTCTCCTCGGGTCGAGTTGTCCAACTCAGCTTGGCTAGCCACCAGGCGGAATTCGTTCCAGTATTCCGTGACTGATCGTTTGCCTTGTTTCATGTTTTTTAGTGTCATCCTTGCTGCTCCTTTGGCCTCAATTACGCCAAATTGTCTTTGTAGTTCGGCTTTGAACCCTGCCCAATTGTCCCTGGCTGGGGTGATCTGTTCTTCTGCGTAGGGTGTGATCCATGTTCCTGCGTCATCCCTCAGGACGCTTGTTGCATAGAGAATTTTTTCCTCATCGTGGCCGTTCTGCCACCCTACTGTCCTGAAGTATACTATGATTTGGGCTAGCCACCCTCGCAGTTTGTGTCGTTCTCCTCGGTAAACTTTCGGTTGCTTGGCTTCGGGTTTCCTGGTCCCTCCACTTAAGGATGTGATGATTTTTCTCATCTGCTCCGCGGTTAGGATCGGAGTTGTTTCCCAGGATGTAGCTCCTCCTTGTTCTGCTGTAGCCGCCATCGTGTTTTCGGCGGGTCCTTCCTGCTTCTTCTGTTTCTTCTGATCCAATTGGTGATGCTGGCTCTAGTGTTGTAGGGCTCGGTGCCCTTTCTTCCGTTAAGGCCCTTTCAAGTCCCTGTCCTAGTGATGAAAGGTCGAGGTTTTCCGCTAGGGGGTCCATGTCGTTTTCGTTATTGGTCACAGTTTTGTCCCTTTATTAGGTGCTGCTGGTTGACGCAACCAAATATTACAATCCTCTCCACTCCGGGTGATACTTGCAGCAGGTAACCGATAGCCTTTTAACGATCGCTTTTCTTGGTCCAATAGCTGTTGCGATAGCTAAGTCCGTTGACTCTTATCTAGCAACGTTGATCTCTAGACTTCTATAAGACAGTCGTGCCTTGATTCCCGAAAGCCTGATAAATAACGATCTTTGTATTGAAAGTAAATAGTTGGAAAGAACTTAGATGGTTGCTTGAAGAACCCAAATCTCCTGGCTTTTTTTTTTTTCATTTTTTTTTTTCATATTTTAAATTTTGTTTCTAGCTGAGGCCGAATGCCGAAGCAATAAGTACAAAAATAGCACGCATCCGCAAAGGATATGGCCGCAACAAACTTGAACCTTGTCCAACCCATAGTCGAGGCGGTGGAAACCGTGGGAGAAAAACCCCTGGTCTAAAACCCGCACCAAGCGGCCGGGCGCTGAAAACTACGACAAAATATACATGAAACTCGCAACCAAAGGCAAGCATCTACCAAAAACCCAAGAAACAACACAACAGTGAGAAAGACCAAAAAAACTCAAATCCCTAGTAGAGGCCCCAGAGAGAGCCCATCCGCCGCGAAGGCCTTTAACGATCCCTGAGTATGCTTATCACGGAATGCAACCACGCACAAAGGCAGAACCTCGAGGTAAATGTACTGGAGCCATATAGACCCGGGCCGCGGGGCTAATGGTAGGACGTTTGGCGGGTTAGGCCGAGGAAATCCACGAGTCCCAGGAGGAAACGAGGTGAGTGGTGGCCGGACGCCAAAGCGACCGAGCCGGGTGGGGGATGTTGGCTGTAACCGAGCCACGGGACAAGGACCAAGTGAGGTAGGGGAAGGGTGTGCCCAATCAGGTAGAAGTACCAGGGAGCGAGGACCGAAACGAGATCACGACCTTTCGACGATCCCGACCGTACCGAACAGTGATCTAAGGAGATAGGGCAATACCAGGAAGCAGAGCCACCGGGGCAACTACTTCGACGATAACCCGACACTGCGACTGACCCATTGACGAAAGAAAGGGGTTGCCGACCGTGCAAATGCTAAGCGAGGCAGCGAAACAAGTGCGGAGAAAGGCGGGGAAAGTAAGCGTGAAACCCCTACAACCAGGCTGCCAAAGCAACAGGAAGATCAGAAGGGAATCACAGGGGAGAGGGGTGGTGGTAGCGTCACCCTCCTAGGCAAAAGAGCCATCAGAAGAAGGGAGAGGGGGTGGGTGTTGACGATGAAAACTCATGGTGTTAAGTTTTCAATCGCCGAAGGTGTAGAGGAGATCGTTCGTGACCCAAATCTCCTGCCCCGAGGGCGCCCTTATATAGGGGTTCTTCCCTCAACCCTAGCCCTGCGTGACTCATACCCTGGCGGCACGCGACTCATGACTCATATTGAGTCATAGTGTGAAATCCATCAGCTGACTTGTCCGAGTCAGCTGCGCCCTATCTCGCAACCAATCAAAACTCATAAAACAAGTCATGTGCCCTAACGGGGTCACATGCGTGAAACCCATGACTCATAACTATGAGTGATGTGCGAAATACCTAAACCACATGACCACAATCGTGCGCCACGTCAAAACCACATGACCCCAATCATGCGTCATGTCAAATATCAACCAATAACAATCCATCAATGACACTCTATTGCGTCGTCATGTGAAAACCTATTAGTCAACTGATCTCATAGCATGAAAGGTAACAAACCGATGACTAATAACTATTAGTCATGTGAAAGTCTGCCTTGCTTAGTCACCGTTTGTGACATTAAGGCATAGTTCTTCTCGAATCTTCCTTTCCAATTCCTCTCTTGAGATGTTGAACCTTGGTCGTTTTCTGGTAGGATTTAGTTCCCATGGATCGCGGGGGTTCTGATTGTTATTATTTGTTGTTCGATATGTCCTGTCTGGGTTTCGTGCTGTAATGCCTGCTCCTTCCATGTTTTTCTGTTGATAGTGATCCTTGAATAAGTCTGACGGTCGCTAGTTTGGTGTCCTTCCGGATTGTCCATTGTACTACGGCTTCGAGGTCTTCATATTCCTCGCTGCTGTTGCCCCAGGCTTGTTTCGAGTTCCGTGTTAATCCCATCTAATAGTAGTTCCCCTCTGGTTGAGTAGTCCAACTCGGCCGCTCTAGCCACAAGGCGGAATTCGTTCCAGTATTCCGTGACTAATTGTTTGCCTGGTTTCATCTTCTTCGGTCTGATCCTTGCTTCTCCTTTGACCTCAATTACGCCAAATTGTCTTTGTATTTCTGCTTTGAATCCTGCCCAATTTTTCCAAGTTAGGGTCATTCAGACCTCTGCGTATGGTGTGATCGACGTTCCTGTGTCGTCACTTAGGAGGCTTGTTGCATATAGGATGATTTCCTCGTCGTGGCTGGTCTGCCCTCCCACGCTCTGTAGTATACTATGATCTGGGCTAGCCAGCTTCGGTGTTTGTGTCGCTCTTCTCGGTACACCTCCGGTTCGCTGGCTTTTGGCTTCCTGGTTCCTCCGCTTATGGATTCCATGATTTGTCTCATCTGTTCTGGATTTAGGATCAGTGTCGTATCCGAAGGCCTCGCTCCTTCTTGTTCTGCTGTAGCCGCCATCATGTGGCGTTGTGTCCTTCCTTGTTGTTCGCTTTCTTGTGATCCACCTAGTGATGGTGGTTCAGGTGTTGTAGAGCGTGGTGCCCTCTCTTCCGTCAAAGCCCTTTGTAATCCTACTCGGAGTGATAAAAGGTCCATGTTTTCCGCCCGGGGGTGGATGTCCTTTTCATTGTTGCCCTCGGTTTTGTCTGTTTATTAGGTGCTGCGGGGTTGACGCAACCAAGTGTTACAATTCTCTCTTGGCAGGTTATACTTGCAGCAGGTAACCGCTAGTTCACTTAACGATCACTTCTTCTAGCCCAATAGCGGTTGCAACACCTACGTCCATTGAATCCGATATAGCAACGTTGATCGCTAGGCTCATATATGACAGTCGTGGCTTGATTCCCGAAGCCGTGATAGATAAACATCTTTGTATTGAAAGTCTAGTCGCTGAAGGAACTTAGATGGTTGCGTGAAGAACCCAAATCTCATGCCCAGAGGGTGCCCGTATATAGGGGTTCTTCCCACATCCCTAACCCTGCGTGACTCATACCCTCGCGTCACGCGCCTCTTGACTTATTAAGAGTCATAGTGGGAAATCCATCAGCTGACTCGTCCGAGTCACCTGCGCCATGTCCCACACCCAATCAAAACTCATAAAAGAAGTCATGTGCCCTAACGGGGTCACATGCGTGAAACCCATGACTCATAACTATAAGTAATGTGCGAAATACATAAACCACATGACCACAATCGTGCGTCATGTCAAATATCAACCAATAACAATAAACCAATGACACCCTTATTGCGTCGTCATTTGAAATCCTATGAGTCAACTGATCTCATCCTGTGAAAGATAACAAACCAATGACTAATAACTATTATGGTTGCGAGAGTCTGCCTTGCTTCATCACCGTTTGTGACAACTCTTTCCGATTGAGATCATTTCCGCAACCGGCAGCGGCTCCTCAGGATTATCAACCAGCATGCGCGTACTGTGTCTGGTCGCCCCCACGAGCAGAATATATCCTTGTCCCCATGCAAGGACTCTCTCTATGCATACAAACAGGTTCTACATGGTGGGTTCGGTCATCTCCATCCAGTAAACATGTCGCTAGGTTTGCCATTGGATCTTATACAGCCCGCCAGGGAGGGGGCTGTCTGGGCAGACCATCAATGTTTGATCTATCGAGAGACGGACAAAACACAAACCAACAAGACCTGCAGGAGCTATAGTAGCATATACTCTGCACATTCAATGCGGATGGTATGAGGTAAATTACCATAATTTCCGACGGCAACTGGGGCGGCAAAGGGGGCGGCAACCGGGTCAACAGCGGGAACTGGTTATGCTGCCAACAATCGTGTTAAGCTGAGCTCACCTTTTTTTGCGATGGCCTTTAGCAAAAAATCAAGGGATTCAGTAAACGGTTCGCCTTGGGCTGTATCTTTCTGTCAGAGTGCTGACCTCACTGTAACAGGTGGGGTGGCAAGCGTATATGCCTGAATGGTAGCCCATTGGGCCGCCGTACTCCTCTTCCAGCCTGGGATCCTCTGTTGCTCTATCTTAGGCTTCCTAGCATTCTGCTAGTCTGGATACTCCTCACCATAAGTTCTCGGTTCGGGGAGGCCGCAGACATACTTACACAGAGTAACGTCACTATCATCTTTGAAGGCATCAGACATTTGGTATTAACATCGAACTTTTGAGGCTGCCATTGTAATAGCGGTTGGGGCGGGGGGGTGGTTGCTTGAACCGGAATTGTTTTTCTTTTTCCACAATCGTTCTCCAGCGAATGAATGATGTCTGCTAGCAGATGCTTGTAGCCTGAAGAATAATGGGAGAATGGTTTATGGGATGAAAATACAAATAGAGTTGACGTGGCCGACGATAAAGGGAGATAAAGAGAGTTCTGCGGATGATTAATGCCTGTGAGAAGGTAATTAGGTGGGAATATGCAGATGGATAGTACTGAATTGGTCTGGGGATATACTAATAATACCGTGGACGAGTGAGAGGTTTTGTAGACCTTTGTGGGTTCTATTTGGATGGATAGGTTGATCTATGAAGGATGTGATTGTGATTCGGAAAGCAGTATGACGAGAGGATGGAAGGGGGCGAGGGAGATGTTATATAGGCCGCTGGGATTCGCATGAGCGTACCCTGTACAAACCTGAATAATGATATCTTGAATCTTTTATGGTCAGGTGATTCACGCACAAAGGCGAGAAGCTTCCGATAAGATTTTGAGCCGTAACAGAGCCGCGGAGGAGCCACAGCCTCAGAGGCAAGACCTTGCTAAACCCCGCTAGACCCGCGCCCAGTGAAAACTTAGTGCATGATAGCTTGAATGTCGGGACCCATCCCTCATCCTACTAAACAAACTTAAAGTTTCCCCTGATCCAACCCCTGAAAGAAAGGTGCATTTGGCTTTGAAACACTAAATCAGTATTACAATCCTTTCTTCCGGGGTGATACTTGCAGCAGGTAACCGATAGTTGGCTTAACGATCACTTCTCCTAGCCCAATAGCTGTTGCGATAGCTAAGTCCATTAAATCTTATCTAGCAACATTGATCACTAGTCTCATATAAGACAGTCGTGTCTTGATTCCTAAAGGCCTGATAGATAAGGATCTTTGTATTGAAAGTATAGTGTATGAAAGAACTTAGATCGTTGCGTGAAGAACCCAAATCTCATGCGTTTTTTTTTTTCACTTTTTTTTCTTTTTTACATTTGTTCATTGTTTTTAGGTACAAGAAGCTTCGTGCAGCGCTAGCGATGGAAAGAACAAAACCTATAAATCAAAACAAATAACAAAAGAAACAAAAAGCCAAGTTCATCTGCAGTGACTGAAAGTATCTTTAAGCCCAAAACCATTCGGCTACTGTTCCTCTCGGAAACAAACCATAGGAAATTACAATGCGAAAACTACTACTCATTTACGCGGTGTTTGCAAGGTAAAATACATGTAAGGGGATTAAAACAATCAAACTACCTCTAAAGAAAAAATAATCTCTGACGGGGGAAGCCTGGTTCAGTCTTGGGAAAGGGGGGAGGAGGGGGAGGGGGAGGGGGCAGGGCAGCGGTCGCGGGTCATGTCCGGGGGGAAGCCTGTTTTCGTGTCATTCATGTACTCGCCTAGGGCTCGTATGAGGTGGGATTCGGTCCATAGGGTGGTGTCATGCCTGAGGGAGGAGAATTCTTTCAGCAGGGGGTCTCGAGCCTTTGCACGGGCGGGGCAGGTGAGGATGGCGTGCTCGAAAGAATGTGAGTCGATCTCGTCGCAGGGGCAGGCCAGGTCCGGGTTTTCTTCGCATCAGGAGGGGTGTGTGGTTAGATAGCTTCTGGGCGCTCGCATTTGGTGAATCCTTCCTGCCACGAATGTGCACATACCGATGAAGGGGGGAGGGGAAAGGGAGTGGGGGTAATAGTAGTATGGGGGAGTGGGAGTAT
>Ga0307507_10006843_pt1 | contig 17041 bp, 17 predicted proteins | sample 7_EM_MG_FD_207223 | JGI IMG/M metagenome (GOLD analysis project Ga0307507, IMG submission 207223) | Populus trichocarpa ectomycorrhiza microbial communities from riparian zone in the Pacific Northwest, United States - 7_EM | ecosystem: Host-associated > Plants > Roots > Unclassified | place...
TTGCAATGGGAAACGTTTCCTTTCCCAGACCCTCCCTCTCTAACTTTTCTATCGCTCTCCTCCTTCTCATCCTGATCCTTCCCCTCTCCAAATCCCTCTTCCTCTTATCCTCCAACCTCCTACTCGTTAACAATACCCTCCCCTCTAATCTCTCATTCTCGTCCTCTGCAATCAATTCCTTCTCCCTGCTCCATTCCACCCTTTCTCCCATTCTTAATTTCATCCAACCCGTTTCCCTACCAAACTCCTTTACCGCCTTTATCCCCTCTTCCTCAAAAAGCAACCATTCTATATCCACTCTTTCTCTGTCCACCCCCCCTTCCTTCTCCCACACCTCATAAATCCCCTCCCTTTGTACTCTCCACCTTTCGCACTCCAACAAAACATGATCCCTATCCTCCCATAAACCGCATTCGCATCTCTTCTCTTCTTTTCCATATCTCGTCCCCCTCATTTTCCCGTGTCCCACCCTCATCCAAAACAAAAATAAACTCTCCACCCTACCACCCCCATGTCCCTTTTCCATACCCTTCCCTCTCCCAAAGTACTTCTTCCCTTTCCTCTTCCTTAACCAAAACTCCTTCCACGCTCTCCACTCTTCTTCCTTCCTCCTCTGTTCCCATCTTCCCCACGTCAACAAACTTCCTATTCCCAACTCCTCCTCCATAAAAACCCCCTCCTTTGCCAACCTATCCACCTCTTCATTCTCTCTCACTCCTACATGACCCGGAACCCACTCCCACCTAATCGTCCAACCCTTCCTCAGTAATTCACAACCCCTCTCCCTCACCCTTTGCTCACATTCCCCACATAAACCCCTCCCCTTCAATAACCTCCTTAAAACCCCCACATTATCCACCCCTACCACTAACTTCCTTAACATTCCCTTATACTCCAGTGCCTCCAATAATACCCTTCCCACCCCCTCCATTTCTCCTTCCGTAACCGTCAACCCCAATCCCAAATTATTCTTCCAACTCTTGTACCTCCTTCCATACTCCCATAAAACCCCTCTTATTCCCATTCTCCCTCCTCTATCACTTGCGTCACTCAATCCCACCAACCAATTCTTGTTCCTTTCCATTCTTCCTTCTTCCCATATCCTCTTCTTATCCTCCTTTTTTCCTCCCATTCTAACTTCCCAATTCAATCTTCCGCTCCTCTCCGCCTCCACTTCCCACCTTTCTCCAAACAATTTATGCCTCTTCAACCCTCTCAAAACTCTCCCTTGCCAATTTAATTTCCAACTTCCCACCACTAACGCCTCTTCTCCCCAACCTTCCCCCCACCCATCCAAAAATCCCCTCCTCTTCATTCTCTTACCCCAACACTCCAATTTCTTATCCATTTCCAACCCTAGGTCCCTCCAACCCACCTCCCCAATCATCGCATCTATAGGAGTAGACCTTACTGCCCCTAAAATCCTCATTAAACCCCTATTCCTCCATACCTCCAGCTTCCCTTTCATCCCTTTGTCTCCATCCCAGTACAGTTCCATTCCGTACATCAAAACCTTCATCACTACCATCCCCATTAAACAAATCAACACCTCCACGCATACTCCCCTACCATTCCTCCCTAACAATTTCATCAACATTCTCCATCTCCTTTCTGCCAAACCTATCCTCCTCCTTACATGACTCTCCCACCCTCCATCGCTCTGCCACCATACCCCTAACACCCTAACCTCCCTCTCCCTTCTTATCTCGTTACCCAACCACCTAACCACCCTCTTCCTTTCCTTACTCTCCTTATCCATCCATATCCCCTCCAACTTCAACACTTGTACATCCACCTCCCACTTCTTTAAACCCCTTTCCAAACCCCTTTCCATCCATCCTACCCTCCTCAATATCTCTTCCTCGCACTTTCCCACCACCATAAAATCCACATCATCCACCACTGCTACCACCTCCATACCCTCCACCCTCTCTTTCCTAACTTCCTCCAAAACCCCTCCTAGCAAAAACATAAACAACATCGGGCTTAAAGGAGAACCCTGAATCGTTCCTCCTTTTAACTTTACCCAATCTCCCAATCTCTTTCCTATTCTCACTCTAGCCCTCCTCTCTCTCAAAAACGAACTAACCCACTTCCTTAAATATTCCTCCACTCCCAAACCCTTTAGCCTTTCCTCCATCTTCCTCACCCCCACATTCTCATAACCCCCTTTTACGTCCATGCACAAAAGTAAACCCAATCCTCCACCCCTCTCCCAACCCATCATCAACTTCCCCACCGCTTCCATGCTACTTCTTCCCTCCCTAGCCCCCCACTGTTCATCTCCCATTCCTTCCTTTCCCCACTTCCCCAACAATTTCACCACCACCCTCTCCAATCCCTTCCCTATCACATCCAACAGGTTAATTACCCTATAACTTCCCGGTAAGCTATAATCGGGCTTCTTCGGTTTCCTCATCACCACCCCTATGCTTTCCCTAAACCTCCTCGGCACATATCCCAACTCCAAACTCTTCCTCATCACATCCATTAAAACCTTCTTGCCCCAATCCAACCTCCAAACCATTTTAACCACCTTCCCTCCTATCCCATTTATTCCCACTGCCTTCCCGTCCTTCTGTTTAAACACACACTCCTCCACCAATTCCTCGTCCAGATACACCGTCCCTCTAAACCCTTCCTCTTCCTGATCCAATTCTTCTCTCTTCCCTAACCCCCTTAGTATCGCCTTCCCCTTCCTACCATCCTCTTCCACCAATTCTCCATCCTCTCCTCTTATCCCTGGTACATCCACCACGAAATCCCTATCCGTTTTCACGAAACTAAAACTCTCCAACAAAGTCATTTTCTCTATATACTCTTTCCAATAATTACCCTTCTTTTCTTCGATCTCCCTCTTGTACTCTTTCCTCTCTTCCAACAATAACTCCCTTAAACCCCCACCTCCATCTCTCCTCCACTCTTTTTCCCTCCTTATCAAACCTTTTCTCCTTTCTTCCAAATCCTCGTCCCACCACTTCTTTCTTCCCCCTTTCCATTTCCTTCTTCCCCTGCACTCCTCCATTCTTAATCCTAATCCATCTTCCAGTTCTTCTACCACCCCGTCCAGACCTTCCCTACCCATCTCTATTCTTCTACCCCAATCTATCCCACCTCCCCATAACCTCAACTCGCATTCCAGCTTTTCCCAATCTACCTCCTTTCTCAACATCATATCCTTATCGATTGCCCACCCTTCCAACCTTATATCCACCTCCAACGGCTTGTGATCTAACGCCACCACCCCCTCCCCCACCCTGCACCTTGCCTCCAACTCCCCACCACACACAGCCAAATCTAATACCCTCCCCCTAAACCCACTCCTATCACTCTCCCTCGTTATACAACCCACCTCATTGACCACCTTCATCCCCCACTCATCCAACCAGTCCCCCACTATATCTCCCTCCCTCGTGTTCTCCTCTTCCATCCCTCCCCACCTCCTGCTCCACGCATTAAAATCCCCCAAAATCACTACATTCCCTCTTCCTCCCGGATATTCAAAATCCCTATGCTTCCCTGCTCCAACATATACATTCCACACGCTTATTTTCCTACCACCCCCAACTTCCAAACTTATCCCAATCCTTTCCTGACTCCTTCCTATAACCTCATACTTTCCTTTCCATACCTCGCTTACCAACATTCCCACTACCGATCCTGCCCCCCTCTTCACATAACCACCCACCCCACATATACCTTCGTAACCTTCCATCCCGTACATTCCATCCTCCTTACTAACCGCCACTTCCTGTAAGCAAAATATATCCACCTCCTCTTCCCTACTCCCCAATTCCACCATCCCATCATATCTACCCCTCAAATTCAACGACCTCAACCTTAATTCCCCCTCAATAATTTAAACTCCTCAACCTCATCATCTCCACCCTAACCCCCAAGCAATTTCCTTCCCTTGCCTCACCCACCGTGTGACTTCCACCACACATAGCACACTTTCTGTAGTGCTCACAACTCTTCCTCTGAACCTTACACCTCTCGCACCTGTGCATCCATCCCGCATGACCATCAACCGCACAAATGTTACACCTCAACCTTTTTCTCTCGCACTGCCACCAATTGTGTCCAACCATTGCACACTTTGTGCAAAACGTCAGTTGTTTCTCCTCCACATATCTCTTCACCTGTATCACTCTCCCATCCCAATTCATCCCCTCTTCTACCAACTTAACCCTTATGCTCTCCCTCGCCACATGCGCTATAACGCCCACTGACTTCAAACCCAAAGCTTTTCTCCTGTCCTCGTTTGCCAACCATCTCGGCATCCTCATCAACCTTATGTTGTTCTCCACTTCAATCATCTCCTTCATTTCCTCCATCTTCCCCTCCCATCTCTCCACACTCATTCCCGGTACCACTATTCCTACCCAATTTTCATTCCTTTTAACCTCCACCACTCCCCCTCCCATCATCTCCTTTCCTTCATCTCTAATCTTATCCACCACCTTCTCCGCTACCTCATTATCTTTCAAAACCACCTTTACCCTATTCCCCTTTACCTCCACTTTTTCTACCGCTCCTTCTGCCAAACCCAAATCTTTTATCACCTCTTCCTTCTTCCATTCTTTACCACTCGCTTCCCCTTGTGAATCCATTACCATTTCCACCACTCTACCACTCCTCTTCTCCCTCTCCATGCTGTTTTCCACCCACTTCATTCTCTCCTCCTCCATTTTCTCCGTTACATCTTTCCCCTCAGCTACTCCACTACCCACCCCTCTCAAAACCTCCCCATAAGTTCTTCCTCTCTTCGCTCCCACCTTTCCTTTCAACTCTTCTCTCTCCCTCTGTCCCACTTCCAATACTACTTCGCTCCTTATTTCCACCTCCTCTTCCATCTCTTTTCTCCCTTTATCCATCATCTTCACATCCAACCTACTCCCGCTATCCCCACTAACCATCATGTCTACCACCTTCCTGATTTCCCTGTCCATCACAAAACACCTCGCCAGTGCTTTATCAATTCCCAAAACATACTCCACATCCTCTACCATCTCCTCGTAATCTCTAAACCCCTGCTTCATCTCCAAAATTTCACTCCTTCCCATACCCCTATCCTTCCCCCTATTTACCATCCCTTCCACCTCCCTCTTCCTCCTCTCATCCTTCATTCTTTTCTCCTTCGCCTGTTTCTCCTCCTTCCACTCCTCTATCAATCCCACCCCACTTCCCTCTTCACTCCCACTGCTAATCTCCACTACCTCCCTCTCCACCGCTTTCTCTCTCTTCATCTCCCCCACCTCATTCTCTACCTTCACTTCAACCCTAACAACTTCCTTTTCATCCACCTCCCTCTCGTCACCTTCCTCTCTCGCTCCTCCCAACTTCTCCTTCTTAATTACCTTCTCCTCAAACGTGTCCACCATTGTTTCATCCTCCCACACCTTCCACCCACTCTCCTCCAATCCCTTTTTCCCACACCTAATCTTAATCACCCCATTGGTCCAAAATTCTCCCTTGCGCTCAAGCCCCTCCACCGCCTCCCATCCTTCTTCTTCTCCTCCAACCAATGCCCTCCCTTCTCCTATCATCGTTCCCTTCACCTCCCACTCCTTTCCATCATCTTCCACCAATCCCTTCCTGCCAACACTCCTCTTTTCAACCCTGACCCCTCTTTTTCCGGGTCCATCCCCTCTCCCACTTTTTCCTCCCTTGCCTGCCATGGCTATCTTCAAATAAGACTGCTTTAAAGATAAATTCGAAGCCAAAAAGCAAACTGGATGGAAGGCCCTCGTTGGTTGAATCCCCTGTCGTCGTATTTCTTCGTTGTTGTAATTTCAATCGTCAGGAAAACAGCGGTCATCGTCTTGTACGAAAACATATTCCCGGGTACTTGTACTCGAGTGCAGTACTTGTAGGTGCTCCAAAGTTTCCTTCCCTGGAAAGGGGGGTGAAAAACGCGGCGAAAGGTGAGTTGTTCAGTCTCATTGAAAGAGTCGAAGTTGATGTGATGTTCACAGCTGAGTTAAGGTTACCAGTATCAGATTAGGGTCTAGAGGTTTAGCTTCTGGGCTCCCAGCACTAGAACCATACTTTGAAGTACCCGGGCGCAGCTGGGAAAAAATCGAGCGCGCTATTGGTTTGAAAGGTCCTCTTGTTCGTCTCTTCAAACGATAAACTGAGGGTTATAGATCCCGGTTGATTACCGGCACTCGAGTATATGAGCTCTTTTCGGAAGTGATTCAGCCAGATAATATCACACTATCAACAATGAGGGCACGTCACAGCCAAAGTGGATGCTTATTCGTGAGTAGCATGGAGCGACTGGCTTGATACCCGACACACCGGCGAACCTAGTGCCATACTCAGTCACCCACCTAATCTAAGAAGAAGAGTGGCTACTGGTACCAGATCTCGCGATGCGACCTTGTTCAAGGGGGATGGAGAATGGGAGAGATCATACCTAATTGGTGTTTTACTGTAATTAGTAGCATTGCTGGCAAGGCAAACTTTAAAATGTGTGAGATGCGCGTATTAAGATGTAGGCAATGTATCAAATTCTTGATACAAGGTTGTATAACAATGCTTTCTTTGTTTGTTTCCAGTTGCGGAAAATAAAGCGAGCTTGCCGTTGCTTACCGCAGGCAAATCATGTGGTACACCTACCGCACTGTCTTGTGGTGCAAGCCGGTGGCTGAATGTGGCGCTTTATTACGCCACACTAAATGTATCATCGTGAGGAGGGCGGGCCTTGTTTCGGCTCAGCGGTTGGCTTTCAAATCTAGCAAGGTACTAGTACATGCCTCTCTCCCCACTTCAGCGATACCAGCGGTACTGGTACCCGTAGAACCTCGCTCAGCTGGACCCAATTTTTCAGTGAGCGGCTGGAAAACGCCCATCATTTGAGCCATTTCTCGCTAATTGGGATATCCAATGATTCCGCAACCAAATTCTAAGAAAATTTTGTTAAAATAGTTCAGTGCTTCGGCAACGTAGCCCTACCACGCAGGCGAGAAGGTCCACTTCCAAGTTCCAGCCTGCGATTTGTTTTGTCATCCCATAACGGGAACTGCCATTGATTGTTTCCGGCATGAACTCCTTCCTGGCTGGCCAACAGTGGTCATCCACCAGTTCCCCTACACTTTCTTTCCCTCCTCGTATTGCCATGGAAGTCCAGTACAAGCGGGGTACCTACTTGTACAGCGCAAGGATGGTGCTGGTTCCTCAGAACCTGCCTTGAGTCTCCTCACGAATCAAGAACGCTATTCCTAATAATATTATCGTGGTGGACTGTATCGAATTAGGAAGCCTCTTGGCTAATTATTTAGTATAATAGAAGCTTTTCCTCATACTGTACAAGTCCCACTGTCCCCATGCCCTACCAACTTTGAAGGTTTCTACTCGAGCACAGCCTCAGCCAGAAGGCGAAAAAAGAAACTGGCTCTGTAAATATGTTCCAATAGCCAATTAAGAAAATATCACAAAAGAGATTTTTTAAAATGCTATTTGTAGGTGTTGCTGTCTCAAGTTGAAATACCGGTCGATGTTGGGTGTCATGGGGGTAGGTTCTAAGCTGCCGGCACCATACTGCATCTATACGATACTCCACCGTTGTAGCCGTGGGACATCTAGGCGTCTTCAGGGAAACCGGGGTCGTGAGCTTGAATGGATTGGCACATGCATTTCCCTCGCGTGTAATGCTCGACCTTTTAAGCAGAGTTTCAAGACCCTACATAATATCGTTTCAGTTGATATCCGGCTTCTTCAAGATTGTAAGTTATGATGAGCGAGAGAGCAAGAGTACTCTACCGCACTTCACAGTCCTGCATACAAATACCGTAGAACGGTTCGGTAAGTAGGATATCGGTATATGATGCCGTACATTGCCGTGATAATTTTGCTTCCGGAAAGAGCCGATCGCCAGGTGCAAAAGACCGATCTGTTGCTTTTTCACAACCTCCCCCCCCCCAACGGTGGTGCACTATTTCCAGCAATTCACAGTCTGTCCGTAAATGTGCCAAAAATTTTCCTCTTTAGGTGATATTCCACCTTTCCACCTAACCTATGTTGGTAGTTTGAGAAGGCAGTCGTGTGGTGCTCGATAGACTATTGATGTTAGATAAAGTACATTCTAGCATGACATTGCCGCAGGCTGCTATGTGTGGCAGCGTGGGGTAGGGTGCATTGGGGCAGAGGGTGAATGAGATACCGCTTACCCATGTAGGCGAGTGAGCCTCAGCGAAGCACTCCAAGTACGATATAACAATTAGATTTTGGCCTGGCTCAGCAACCAAGGGCAGTTTTACAGTGACTTGATGAACAAAGAGCGGAGGTGATGAGTCTTGCGGAGACTGTGAAACATAGGTCTTGGGGTTTGATTGGAAACCGAAAGTCGGAGGAAGCATGTCATACAGACAATAACTAAGCAACAGTATTGTACCATACGCTAGCACGCGTACTCGAGCACCCTATCATATGTATGGCATTGCATTGCATGAAAGCAGCGCACCTTCTGCACCTTCAATACCGGTGATACCGAAGCACTTTTTCAAGTTCGTACCTCTGAGTTCCTTGACTTTTATTTATTTACTTATTTATTTATTTATTTATTGTGCTGCCGTGAAATGGATGAGGGAGGAGGTTCTATGGCAAAAGGTGGCTTGCTATTCGAGATCCGACAAGGCGTGTCTGTGCGTTCATTAGATACGGAGGGAGCAACCCCGGAGAATCCCATCCCAACCCTGGAAAGATTTTTTTTCTTTTTTCGTGTCCTCGGGACCGCACCAAGGACCGGGGCGGCGACATGGAGGCAGGAAAAAATAGCGCCGGAAAGCTGGCAATCCACATGGCGCATCGGGGATGAATACGGCATTCATACTGACCAGATAACCGTGATCCTCGGAATCTTGTGTGATAGGAATAGCCTCCGGTCCAAGCACCTAGAATCAGCACATCTGGATAACTTATTTTGCTTACATGATACACAGGAAAAAGTTGGGCTTGGCTAAGGTGGCCTTGAAAATGACTATGTGGGAAATTCGACAATTTACTATCTCCACGGATACTGCTCTTATTGAAAATCAGAAAATATATTATAGAACTAGAGAGGAGTGCCTTCTAAGCACTTCTTCTTCCAAGCCTCATCTTGAGGAAGATGTGGTTGTAGTTGGAAATTTTTCGAAAATTATTATTATGTGTTGATCTGGAGTGCTCGGCACAATACTTTACTTTTCCCGACGGATAATCAAAACTATTGAGCCCCGTGAGAGTAATAAGCTTACTATGTCTGTCAGAACTCAGATTTTTTTTTTTAGCCTATCATACTGTGGTTTCAGACACCCTACCATATTAAACCTGCGGTGCTGTTACGGTAAATTTACGAGTGAATAATTACTATTCACACACAAGAAACATGAGGCTTCAGTGCCAGTAGCGGGCCCAGCCCATTCAGTTCGGTAGCACCGAAAGAAAAAAAAACCAGTTTCGCCGGCGCAGGCTACCGCAGTAGACATCCTTGCCAAGGCCACTCTAATAGATGCAGAGGCCCCCATCAACTTTTCTTTCTTTGTTTGCCGCAATTTGGCAGACAATGTCAAAGGGTTGATCTTTGCTCCAATCGGGGCAGGTTCAGCACATGTTCCCACTCTTTCCATCTACGACTTGACTTAAGTTATGGGGCCGGCACTTGGCCTTTGACATGGTATCATACTGTGTGAGGACGATAACTGTCATGGCATTTGCAACCCATAATTTGGGATTGCCCCCCGGCGAATGCAGTTGTTTTTGCAGCTTTGATATGATGGGTTATCGTGCCACAGACCCGTAGCGGATGTCAAGCAAATAACTGGCTTAGCTGAAATTTAACTTTTGATCCTCTCGAATACCTCCAACTCCTTGTTGAGCCAAGTAATTGCCCGTAAATAGTAAGGGTATGTGAGTTATGTCAGTGGTGCTCGCTGCCCTGGAGGAAAATGAATAGCCTAGTGCAAATTCCGTGAGGCACAAGGAGCGCCGTAGAGCTTGGTTTCAGTAAGACCTGGGAAAGCAAAACCTGTCTGGCAGTGAGCACAGTACCTCTGCTTCGAGTAATTGAAAAGCAGCGCCCTCCCCACCCCCGCCTCTGCTTCTCACTTTCCACTCCACAGTGTCTCACGGTTCTGCTGCTGCTGCTTGCTCCCTTCCTTCCTCACACTCCACTGCAGCCCCTCCCCCTCCACCATCCCTCCCATACGCTCTTCCCTACACCCTCTTTCGCGCCTCCTCACCCACTCCTGCTCTTGGATCCGGATCGCAGCATCAAGCGTCCCTGTAACAGCCACCGCCCAAATAATTGACCATTTGCGGGATAAGAGCTGACCTGCGCTCTTTCTTCTTCCGCCCTACATAAGACACTCTTACCGCCTCCTCCAAGGGAGAAGAAAAAAACAAGGAAGGCTTCGGCGCTCAGTGTTTGAGAACTTACCTATCTCTTTTTTTTTGCTGCGATAGCAATTCGGAAGTCTGCCAACCCGGTGCCCGATACCTTGCCTCCATATCGCTCGCGTGGACACCCACTTTAGCAGAGGAGCACTTTTATTCTTAAAGCAACCTTCTTCCCCATCCCTCACTTGAGCGATCCGTTCCATCAGCAAAACAACCTTTATCTAACCATCCTCACAAATAACTTCAGACATGGCAACTCCAGAACCTGTCAAATCCGCAAACCCTCAGTTGAAGAAACTCCCCCAGCCCCCAGCTGGTCGAACACCTCCTTCACCCGCTCCCACAAGTATGTCTTTCAACCAAGGTGATGACCGGGATGTCACTCGTAGATCTGAATCTACACGATCTCCAACTGCCATTCATTTTATCACCAGAGACATCGATAGGGATACCCCCGCTACGGGAGGATTGTCCAAGAAGTCTTCGAAGGGAGACTTTGGCAGGAAGAAGTCCCACAAGGGAACAAGTTACTACGGGGAGGTGTTCGCCGTTCGGGAATCGGGCCCGGTGGTTCCCAAGAGTTCTGCGGTTTGGGTTGAATTGCGAACGAACGTCATTGTAAGCACCATCTCGTTTAGCCCCATCTGATTCCACTACAAAAACACCTCCCCCGTATTTTGAATTCATTTTTATTGCTTGATATCTTGGTGCCTTGCATATGCTACGACGCTGGGTCTTCTTTGGCTCCCTCTATGTTTGCTTGTGCCGCCTCTCTTTTCTCGGCTATTCTGATGTTGTACTTTACCCGTGCTAACGTACATGGTGCGACATCTGCAGCTAGAAAACGAATTCGAGTTTGCAAAGTCTCTGTCCGAGATCGTCGCCAAACGCTACGGAAAGAGTGAGGATGCAGTTTGCGTATCCATTGAACATTCGGCCTGTATGGTTATGGGGGGCACATATGATGGATCCTTTCTTTTGACCATCACTTCTCTAAACATGATTTCTCCGACATGCAACAAGCGAAATGCGGCGCTGATCTGTGATTGGATCAGCAATAATCTCGGTGTTGAAGTCGCTAGAGGCTATATTCGTTTCGTCGACCCAGATTTTGCGAACTACGCAATGGGCGGATTCACCATGTTGGATTTGATGGAAAAGGAAGAACTTGCCAGGACCGGCACTGCAGACAAAGCGGGTGTTATTAGGGATAGGAGCACCAAGAGGTCGATGTCACGCCACCGTTCCAGCAAGAAGGAGAGGCAGAGCTATGAGAAGCAAGCATCGACTTTTGTAGACATAAATGCAGACCTTGATTCGGTGGAAGAGGATGTCCCTTCCGAGTTGCCTTCGATTCTAGCAAGACCCTCAAATGACGGACGTCCGGCGACTGCACCAGGTCAGAGAATGAAGAAGAGAAGCATGTTCGATCTCTTCAGCAGGACCAAGACCTCGCGGTAAATAGGAGGCACCATCTAATCATGGTTGCGGTTATGTCTGCTAGAGTATTCTTAAGCACTTTCTATTGCTGGGGCCTTTTTTCCCTTTTTGTCTGGATTTTTACACGAACGGAGTTTGTGTGTTTGGGTAACCTTTCTACGATTTTTCTTCGCTTCATCGCTTTTCCTTTCCCGGAACTTATGTCTAGCATACTCGAGCAGGCAATAGCAAGTTCCGGCTCAAATTTTCCCTTTGTTACGGCTGGGAGGTTTCATTCGTTATTTTTCCTTGGATGTTTCTCTTTCACCTTTGTGCCCACTTTGCGAGTAAGGTCCTATAGCTGTAGGTTTACTGTACAATTATTTTGCGGTGTTTTCGATGTAACCAATATGGGGTACATATTTCTTTTGTCAAGGTCAGGCGGGGTTGGTTAGCATTCGGAATGTGGCCTTTTTCTTATTCAACGGCGCATCCGCACTGAAAGCGATTGCATGCGGAACGGATGCCTGAGCAGAGGGGATGGTGGTCCTTTTTTTTTCTTCTTCTACCGGTACATTATTTTTACACACGCTTGTGAGGCGTGTGTTTCGTTTTGATGAGGTCTCTTTTGTATTGGTTTCTGTATGATAAACGGAAATTATCCAATCTTTCATATGACAGCAATAGGCAAGATAGATGATCTTAGATTTCCATCATTAAATTTAAAATCTAAATTACCGTGAAAATTCGAACAAATAATAGTGTTTGGACGAGCTGAACTCCCTGGATCTCATTAACCGGTACGCGTCATTTCGTTAACTTGCTTAGCTAGGCCTATTGTAGTTTAGCTCTGTGCTTATGTGATTGTGGTTATGCAAATGCCCCGAGATTTTTTCCTGCAAGACAGGGATCGTTTTGTAGGCTAACCTAAATTAACCGTTCACTGCGAGTGCTGTAAGTGCTTATGGTGATTTGGTGCCGTGCGAAGATCGTATCAGCATGCGATGATATCAAGCTACCTATTAAGGTATCGTGATCCCAGTTACAGCAATTCATCGGCGGGCCTGGCTGTAAGCTTAGACGGAATGCTTTAGCCTGCCAGCGGAAACGGCTTCACCCCCCTCATTTCTACCTTCTATTCCATACTGGCATCATACGCCCCTTTCTTTTCCTTTCCTTTCCCTGCCTTTCCTCTCCTTTCCCACCAGACGAGTGCTACTGGCCAATCAACATTACCGTACCATCCTCCTCTGCCACTCGTTGTTACTTATCTCTTTCTCATATCAGTAAGGTCTCGTTTCACCGGTTCCGCCACCTAGCGTCGATCTGCCGTCCGTCATCATTCCCTGTTGGCACGACCTTCAACAACGACCATAGTCAACGACTCTTGCGAAAACCCCCCAAAATGCCAGCGGAAGAGCAACAACCACTTTCCACCCAGCTCATCCAACGCCTCTTGACGGAAAACTTCGAGGACAAAAAGACTAGAATATCCCAACCGGCGTTGAGCGTGGTACGAGAGTATACCAAGATATTCGTACGCGAGGCGATCTGGCGCGCTGCTGCTATTAGGAAGGAGGAAGGTGGTGAAGGCGGACTGAAGAATATGAGCGCTTTTCTTGAGGTGTGAAAAAGAAGTTTTTTTTTCCTTGAAAAATTGTTTTTGCCGTCTTCCGAAGTTAGGGTAATGGCTAATATAATAGGGAATACTGCTAGGTGGAGGATTTGGAGAAATTGGCGCCACAATTGTTGTTGGATTTTTAGAGGCGTATGCTGTCGGAGATGGGATCTGGCTGAGGGGTTAAGAGCGGAGGGGTACCACAAGGTATATGAAGGTGGGGCTTGTAGGGTATGGATGATATGGGATTTCTGCCTTTTGTTTCTTGTCGAGAGGGATCGCCGATATGGATCTCATATCTGGTTGTTTCGAGCCTGGCAGCAGGAGCAGCGTGCTGTATATTACTTACCTGGTCCTTGCAATGAATCCCTACTCGACCTACAGTACCGGGATTCGATATTAAATCTCCGCCCTAGTTTGTGCATTAGTGGTAAGGCATATTGTGGGTAGTTTGAGATATATTATTCCGAAAAAAAGGGTGGGGGTTTGGTCTGAGTGATTATCGGGAATCTGCTGTGGGAGACTCGATAGATAAATATTCATACAAGCAAAACCTTGATGCAAGGAATTGAGACTTCGCTCCTAGGCCATCACTTCGGTCAAGATTCTCTTTGATAAAGGGATAATAGTATTATCATTATCGTACGGGAGTGCCAGTTCCCGCCCCCAAGTCTTTTCATGTGTCTGGAATCCTTTGTGTGGTATTATACTTTTTCGGCCCTACTCCCACCCTGTTAAGATCTCACGATACTCAACCCTAGGGTATGCCAAATGGTCAAAACGGCTCTGACGCTTAGTCGTCATGTCTAGCAATTCCAATCGCTTTAGGGTTTTGTTTGGGAGACATCTCGGCGTTACCTTCACAAGGCTTATAAGTCTTTGTCTTTCCCTTTTCTTCCCTCCTCATCTCCATCCTACAGCTTCGACAATAACACTACCGCGGCGATCGAAAAAAAGAAAAAAAAAACGACAGCGGAAATGGCGACTAATAGAAAAAAGGGAAAAGGTAAAGAGATGGCAGATGATAGTGGAAGGATCAACGGCCAACTGTCTTGGTTTGTAAGTTTTTTTCTTCTTTTCCCGACATTCTTGTTTTTGTTTAAACTTCTTTATGTTATACGGCGTTAGCGAACGGACATTCTTCCGATAGCCGTTGGCGGCTGTACCCGACATATTTAAGGTTAAGTCACAACGGCTAAGAGGGAGAGTGGACGTGAGAGGTTGGCCCGTGGGGTTTTTCGTCTCAGTGTCTCGCTGCCTCACTGTTTCACTTAGAAACATTTTTCAGCATTTTGCTTCTTCAAAAATATTAAAGAGCTTTACTAATAATATTCAATATTTAGACCCCCAGTACTGAGTTTAGAAAGGAGCCTTTGATACCTCTTGTGCAGTCTCAGGGAGTTGACAACATTGAAAATCCATCCAGGCCTCCCACCTCGGGGAAATATCGACTTAAAGGTGGTCATGGCAGAGGGGAATCGTTTGGTTACTCGTCCTTTAACGCACGTGTTGATAAGCCAAAAGGCTTTCAGCAAGACCCCCGCACGCTCGGTCCCGAGTCCGGTGATAATTACAACCATAGGAGGATCCGCTCTGAGCTTTCCGGCCTTCCCCAATCTTTTGGACGTGCGCATGATACAGAGCGTCAGAAGTATATTGCATCTTCTGGCCAGGGTGGGACTGGTGGAACCGATTCAAGTGAAGTTCCGGCTAGAAGAGGCATGGGAACTTTCTATTTTGGCGATATCTCACTACCTTCCACCCATCAAGTCTATCGATCGGGTCTCGGTTGGATCCCCGAGGATGAAGCAAGCGCTTCTGCCTTGAGGCATAATGTGTCGTCTTCGGGCACTGGTATTGGTGGGAGTGGAGACTCCAGCTTGGTTCGTTCGAAGGTACAGTGTTTGCTTAGTGGATCACCTTGGTTCAGCCCTATATTTGCTTTTCTTCTTCTTCTTTTTCTTTTCTCTTTCAATTTCATTCATTCATCCATTTTTATGAACACCCAGTATTAGATTGCCAGTTTAGGACTAATCAGAATTCACATTTATAGAGTCACATTTCTAAAATGTTTGGCTCTCTTAAGCTAAAGGGCAGAGCAAAGCCTTCCTCTCCCAGTCAGGTTTGGACGGGCGATGAGGGTGAAGTTCCTTCCTCTGGCGGCTATGCTAATAACAAAGACGTATCCTCTAAATCGGAAACCAGCTCCGACCTTCCGAGATCCCCTACAACCCCAAGGAGGGAGTATCAGCCTCGTGAATCCAGATACCTACAGCTCACCCCCTCTGGACAAGACTATACCAATAAGCGACAGGTTCTCGAATCGTTGTCTGACTTTTTTACTCCTGATGACTTATCTGCTGAGGTGCCTCTTTTGACCCTCCTGTGCCAGAAGGCCGTGAAGGAGACTGAAAAGTCCGAAGCTCTTACCCTTGAGATCTTTGACCTCAAGAGGGAGTTGGCGAGAGTCCAGTCTGAGAACAATTTTTGCGAGCAAGCTATTCGGGAATTGGCCCTGGAGCTTGGGTTGATGGGCCCTAGATTGGGGCCAACCGAGAGTCAGAAAATACTTAATAGAGACGTCGCCGCTATTCTAGCATCTGGTGGTATGCCTCCGTTGGATATCACGCTAGATGGATGGACTTATATCCGTGTTGGTAAGCCGGGAGATGGCTGGAATGGGGATATTTACAATCCCATTGAGCCTTTCCCGCCTGGTCGTCGCCGTTATACAGGTAACGCTTCTTCTCAAATTCACCCGTCGCCCACCAAGCGCACTACTTCTTGGGGGGGGAATGGTGGTCCTGCACGCCCTCAACTCGCCCCTCAGCATACCTCTGAGACAGATGGTCGTGTTTCACCCTTGGTACTCCCCCATCCTAAGCGTCACACTTGGGGAGGAAATAATTGTTTCCCTCCCGGGCAATACACATCTCCGAAGCGTCTTCCTACTCGCGAAGGATCTGTTACTATTTCCCCAATCCGCCCGACCTACCGCCATGACGCCGCGTCGGCCTCTCCCGGGATTAGTAGCAGGTACTTCAACTGGACTCCCGACAAAAAAAATAAAAAATAACCAAGCTTCAAAGTGTGGACCAACCCTAACCTGACTGCTCGTTTGCAGTCTAACTTAGTGGTAACTTTTTTCACTCTGTTTCGTTGTTTAAGCTCATGTTTAAGTCTTGTTCTGTATGCACCGAGTGTATCACACCCTACCTACCATGTACTATACTTTGTCTCCTGTTAGTTATGTGTAATTGGTTTGGGGGTTTTAAAAAAAAAACAATACAAGGCGATTCCAATTCTTTACGTAAATTGTGCTCAATATACGTGTCCCGTATGAAAACCACTATCTTAAATTCCTCCCGGTGGGAGAGGTAGGTGGGTAAGTAAGTAAGTATGCATGCCAGAGTCATGAAGTGATGATGATGTGAGTCTCATACTAGACTCAGCTCAGCTGTATCCAGAGCATTTATCATTGGTCCCGGCGTTAAGTCGTTGATACTCGAACCTGATTTGCTGCAGCAGCACTGACAAATGCCCGAACCTTTAGCGACGCCTTGCCTCCTTCAATTTTAGGAGTGAAGATACTTTGTATAATGAAGCCAACACATTAAGGGCCAA
>Ga0307507_10006844_pt1 | contig 17040 bp, 9 predicted proteins | sample 7_EM_MG_FD_207223 | JGI IMG/M metagenome (GOLD analysis project Ga0307507, IMG submission 207223) | Populus trichocarpa ectomycorrhiza microbial communities from riparian zone in the Pacific Northwest, United States - 7_EM | ecosystem: Host-associated > Plants > Roots > Unclassified | place...
TAACCGAAAGATAAAAACGAATCAGATAAAAGATGGGGGACGTGAAAAAGGCGGGGGAGCCACGATACCTTTAAAGCGATCTGTTCTCAATGCTAATCACGGGGCCTATAGACGCCTATCAGGCCTGATAGGCTTTGGCAGGCCAGCCGAATTCGGCCTATATCGGCCTAGGCTACTTCCAGCGCGGCCTGCCTTGGCCTGGCCCGTTGGGAACACTGGGGCCATCAAACTGGAGCGCCGGAGAGTGCCTAAAACATTAAGGAAAAATATTGGGATATTATAGCACACTTTTCGAGTAATTGCCCTTTGCCTCTGCCAAAGTTAACATAAATTTAAGTTTTTTGTTGCCGGAAAATAAAGGCTTTATCTTTCTTTCTTTTTTAGTCGATATCACTATGATCCGTTTTCACCCCTATAATGTGCCTAGACAACCCTACCAGCATGAAAGAGTAGACGTTGATCTTGTGGGATAGAAATAGATATATTGGACGACTTCAACGTGTCTAGATGTGGGGGGTAACGCATATTGAACGCTGTGTGTGTGGGGTCATAAACTAACTTAGCCGCTAGTGGACTTTGTATGGGTATCTCGGTTTGATGTTATGATTGAATCATATAGGGAGGTATTGTGCCCTGATAGGTGTGTTGAAAGTTAGATATGTAATTCAGAGTGTGGAAGGTGCGAGTATGGCCAAGGTTTATACCGCAATATCATTAGATCTGGTGGGGTAAAGTTAGAGGGTTAAGAAGTGTGCATTTCCAACAGCCTTGTGACAGTATTTGTGTTCTCTTGATACCCCCGGAGCGGTATACCTCTTGACGCGATTAAACTCAGGCCGGAGGGTATGTCGTTTCTCGGTATGTTTACTCAGAATGAGGTCAAATGTTAATTCTTATTTCTATATATACAGTGTCTGTCTCTTCCCGAAAATACTCCCCGAACTGACATAGCCCCCGACACGAGTTTACACTAGTTGGAAATCGTGACAATTGTGGAAAGAAAAAACTCATAATCTTACTAGAAGAAATCCTCCCGCACCTCCCTTGGGTGAGTGGTAGCGAGTTCTTGGTAACGGAGGTGAGAAACACTTGTGCGGTGGGGAGAGCCTTATTTAATTCAAACGGTCAAGGTGGGTGCCCAATTCCAGTTTTTTGCGAGGCACTAGAACAGTAGTTTTTTTTCACCTTGTTACTAATTTTTTTCTCCCCAAAAATGTGTCCTGGATCACATTAGAATTATTGAATTCTTCTTCACTTTTCACTTTTTTATTCTCTTAGCTGCTCAACCTTTCTTGTTAGCCAAATTAGTTTTCGTTTTCCTGTTGTAATGTTTTTTGTATTTTCAGTTTGGTGGCGATTTGGTCGCTGTAGGCCTCTGCAAGGGAGGGTACCCAAGTGGGAATCAACTAACTCTCAGGCCGATTCCGAGTGCCGCAAACACACCCCCTGTTGGTATGCTATCCGGCTATTCTACACCCGCGGGAATACTATATCGCAGGATATTGATTAAGCTTCAATTAAATTTTGACCGGCAGAGCGAAAACGGGCTACACCTCCCCCAGGCTCCCGAGGTCTTGCCGTGCAGAAGCCTCTCAGCTTTCCGTAGAAATGATGATGAGCTTGAAGTACGAGCCCTTTAGGGGAATTGATCCTAACTACTTCTCTTTCTTCGGCTTAGAGTTTGGAGTTTTTAGATAGCCGATATCCCCGGCTCTCTGGCCTCTTTTTTTTTCCTGATTGCCCGCGCGCGCTATGTACCGCGCTGCAAACTCTGGTAATTAGCCTCGATCTTCGGGGCCCCCCATGCTCCCTTGTATTGTCCGACTAAAACATCTGCTCCTGCTGCCACACCGCTTTATTATCCGTCGCTTGGAAGGCTCTTTCTTGTTCCTGCTACAAATGCTTTATCCCACAGTGTTTGGGATACGCTGACCACTCTCGTGATGCCTCTTTAGATTGTGGAATCGGCCCAGAGTGGTCATTACCTCAGGGCCTCAGACAGGCGGACCAAGTGCGGTCGCGTCAGGGTTGTGCACCAAGTATCCGATATAATTTAGTCGCAGGGTATGAACTAGGGGGCAGAACAACAAGGACAATAGCTAATTAGTGGATTTTACCACCTCATACAAGGTACCCGTGCCCATATTCCAACAGGTCTTCGCCCTTTCTGGTTTAGGGCCTTTGGGCACTGGGGAGAACCAGTGTCCTACAGGACCCATCTGAATTCATTAATCCCTACCTCCAAAATTTAGGTGTTGGAATCACTGGCGGTCACTCGGGGCTTCGGGAAAGCGATTTTTTGGGAATTCCCGCACTTGTAGGCAGCAGTACGAGTATGCGGTAGGACACGCAAATTTCGAAAATTTTTCCCCTGTAAATTTCCTTCATCCTGTCATCCCTCTCCTTTCTTTCCTTAAGCAACCCTGAACCCCTTAAGAGCTTCGATATAAATTACTCACGTGGGCCACTTCATCTTACTCCGTGAAATCCTTCACTATGATCATTACCCCCGCTTCCCACACCACTATTTTCAACAGCGATAGTTATTCAATCCACAAGCAATAGTATTATTTCCCTTGGTTATTATCTATTAGGTGCCTTCCTCATTCCATAGTAATATCCTTGTCTCTTTTTATTTTGTGGTGCGGCGAGATGAGCACCAAGGTGTTCTTGGGGTATATGTCTAATAGTCTTGTATGGTGCTTTGTGTACTTGGTCGGTGAAAGGGTGCAATTCCAAAACCACAAACCGATATGCTAGCTTTCGGCCAAGAGAGGCGGAGGCAATAGGAGGGAGATGGCATAGATCTATAGTGATAGAAGAGTCGAGTAATGACGGACCTCGCTGTCGGGTGCAGGTGCCGGGCGTAAGATCCCTTCCTAGTAAGCACTCAAGAGGAGAAGATGATAAAATGAAGAAATGTAAGGAAGAAAAAGTCTCAAGAGCTGGAAGAAAGAAAATCAAATCAACCCTCCCTAATAGCGCACTGTTTGCGAATAAACCGATGTTTTCTAATGGTAATGGTTTTTGTTTGATTGCTTTCTTCCTCCGGCTCTCATTCCCTTTCTCCCTCTCTCCCCTCTTGAACAAAAACAAAAAGAGCAGACTATTCCTTCTTACTTTATCTTGTCTCACTTGCTATTCTTGTGTTGCGGCATGATTCGGCAAGAGAAGAATGAGAACTTTACTTATATTAGGTGCTGCCTAGCTGGGGTTTTTTTGGATCAATTCTGTTCCTATACTGCCTGTCTTGGCTTGTATTTATTGTGAATCACCGGCGCTCACTCTCGCTTTCTCACCGCACACAACCCCCACGCCAGAAAGCCAAAGATGTTAGAAGAATCACGGTGAATAGTCCGTTGGGTCTGGAACGCGGTGAAGGATGCGCAGAGAGGGGTAGAACACGTAGCATAGCGGGGTAGTACACGTTGCAAAGCGGGGAAGCAAAGCAGGGCATGAGGGGTAACTGGATGGCGTGAGAACAGGTAGAAATCGTATGATGTTCATTTGAGAGTAGTCATTCTTTTTTGTACTTAAGATGTTCTCTTCACGCTTGATTGTAGAAATGGAAGTCACCGAACGTTTTGTCTATCTCTTATACACTTTAGTCTTCTCTTTGAACTAGCTATCACGAACACGATCGGTATATATCCCAGAAAAATTAGAGCATTCGCCTCCACACCTACTACACCCCGAAAGGCTCCGTTTAACCTGTAGGGTCCATTGAGTGGAAGATGGCTGCTCTAGGATTTCACTAGCCGCGGCAGGCTGCCTCATGTAATCCGCTTCCATATAATGCTCTTGGTAGTCTCCCGTGGCGCGCGGTGGCCCGCTGACAGCTGGGAATACTGAGTAAGTACACAATGTGGTGTGACCATCAGAGTTGTTGTAAGAGCTAGAAAGGAATATGTGATATAGCCAGGGTAGGGTAACGCCCACCCCCTCTAGGTTACGATTGCGCGGATTTTCTATTCACTAAACTATTCCCGTGTGACCAGCATAGCATGGACCATGTTAGACTCGATATGAATACACAGAGCACGGGGTAGCTTGGAGTATCCATTAGGCGACCCTACGGATATTATGAAACCCCTACCACCCACAGTTGCGGCACGATCAGGGCAAATTGAACTCCTTCGTACACTCGACAGTGATCTCAAGCGGCCAGTCCGACCTTGGTTTTAACAAGCTTTGGCTAGTCCAGTCGGAGCCACCAAAGCCTGCAGATGCCTAGGCGAAACCTACAAATGCCTAGGTAAAGCCTGCAAATGTATAGGTAAAGCCTGCAGATGTCCAGGTAAAGCCCGCACAGGTCGGTTGGCAATCGGAATGTGCTTGGCGCTTCGCTTCACTTACCGCAAGGTTTCATATCAACTCATCCCTTATCACTCGAAAGCCTGCAGGTCACCTTGTTGAAATTGTGCCCCAATCCCCTGTGCAAGTAGAACAATAGAGACTTCGCGGAACTTCTGCTCGCTATGTATTTGTTGCTTGTTCAAAAGAAAGGGTCAAACGACCGAACATATATAGAAAGTATAAGTGACCTCATCCGTCACTAGAAGGAACCGGTTTCCTGTCCTCAGCCCAAACGCATTATAAGTTCCCACAAAGTATACGCCTCCAAAGCTAGAGAGCACAATGAGGCCTAGCCGATACGAGATAGCCGCCCAATAATTATCACCCAACCAGTGATGTCTCAACACCACAAAAGATGCAGCCCTGTAAGGCGGAATAACATAGGAAGAAAAAGCTTTAGACAAAGCCGTTGTTCGCCATTGAGGACAATGGAAGATAGTAATATGAAATTCAACAGTTCTCATTGAACTGTGCACGAGTGATTATCTGTGATGGGGCTAACATACCAGTACCGTGAGCGAATAAATTGTCTATGCAGTGCATAACCGTTCCGGGTCAGAAGCGCTGGCTAGGAATTACATTTTCGGATTTATTCCCCATTACTTTTATCGTATGTATTGGGGTAATAGGTGTTTAGCTTCCTGCACTTACAAGTATAATCTAGTCGAGGGGGAAGTTTCTCTTCTGCCGATCGAGGACTATTTACTGCCGAAGCTATTATATTACTTGTATGATAGACTCCTTGAGTTCCTGGGCTGGTTTGGTATTGGCGGGGTCGTTCCTACTACCGTAGTCCGTGCGCTATTTGTTATTAGTACTGTATAATGCTAACCGCGCTACAAAATATTAGAATAATACTAAATAATTGAGCCTTGACCTATGATATTACCCACGTGCAAGCTAAGTCTGCCGCATTTTATGATAGTGTGTTTTTTTTTTTATTGATCGGCGCTGTAGCTTAATTTGCCCTCAAGTAGGACGTTGGAGTTGTCTTTGCTGGTATAGGATCTTGCGCTTTTTTTTTTGTCAAGCTGGGGGCTTTCCTGATGCTTTCGCCCTCTGGTCCATTCGAGAGGGGGAATATTGGATGTCTTAGCGGTAGTTCGTGTTTACGCAATGCACTCCGAGTACAGTACGGTACGGTACAGTGCCTGAGCCACGGGATATCGGTATTGAAGCTCTTCCTCACTCCCTTTCCTTCCCTTCTCCCCTTCCTACGGTAGCCGGACTATTTGTGGATAATTTAAAGCTTAGCAAATATAATAAATAATACCGGTAACTGTCTATTTGGAATTACTAATCCGGCCGTTGCATAATCCCCGTCAGAGTCTTGGCACGACTCGAAGGATCGGGACAAGCGTGGTACTCTACATTACTAGTTCAGTGATTTCGTCCTAGAGAGTCTGTAGAGTTTTTAAGATCTATAGTTGCTTTTTTATTCTAAACTAAAGGAGACAAAAATATATATATATATATATTTTTCCCTACTACTCCACCGATCGCGAACTCCACCCTAAGGTGAGGTCCAGAGTCGGATTCTCCCGCCTCGTAGCAGTGCCGATTTACCCTAAGGTCTTCAGTCTCCCAGTTCCCATATAGGTGAGGTATCCTTCGTTCTCTTATCCTACGTGATGGATTGTTCAATAATAACCCATGATGATGAGGGGAATTGAACTCCTGGGCTCCCGCTAATTGCACAGGAGGTTAATTAGTTCATGCATATTAGCCACTGCGCCAGCTGGGTATTTCACATAATGTTACCATAGGAACTAATACTTATCTGGTATATGTAGGTTTGGCTTGTTTTCACCCATGGTTAAAGTTATAAGATATATGTACTTTTTCTTTCTTGGGAATTTGGTAGGGTAGGTAGAGTTGATAGGTAGGTTGGGATATACGCTTGATGCCGTACCGGTACCTGAGTGTTCTGGTCTGGTCTGTTGTACTAGCTAGCGCTTGATAGGGCGCGGTGGGGGTGTTCTGCTGAGGAGAAGGTGTTGGGATGAGTGTTTTTTCTTACTTCTTGCACTTTGTCTTTTATGTTTCAGGCTACACCTGAGCGAGGAATTGGTGTACTCTACTGTACTGTCATACGTGCTTGTGCATCATGAGAGCAATTAAGTTAGTCTGCTTTATACCAAGGGTTTCCAAAGCGCTGGGCAGAGTGCCTAACGTAACATATAGCGTTCCCAAACATTAATTTACTCATTGTTCCTGAACCTTAGAGCCCGGGCAAGGGAATACTGAAGGGGGTTACTGTGTGTAATATGTATTTCTCGTAAGGGAGACGAGTAATTTAGAAATAGTGAGAAATGTAAAATAAAATAAAAATGTCGGAATCTATAAGTAGGATAGGAAACAGAGCCTAGGCTGAACTTTGGTACCGTATTGGTATGCAAGAGGAAGAGAAAATAAAAACAAAACGTAGACTGAACATTCCTATTATGACTACAAGAATAGTATACTACCCGTGCCCGACACTGAATTGTATTAGGATGGAATCAGGAATCCAGAAATGGAGGGAGGGGGAGGGAAGGAGGAGGAAGAGCAGCAGTGCCTAGGAGATTGCTATGCACTTCGGGGGGGGAGGTAAAAGCGATCTTCAGTTGTGGGAAGCGGCCGGCAGTATATATACATAGGCGTGTCTACAGGGATACAAGGAAAGCGGTTAATGGCGGTTTTTGAGGACGATAGGAAATATTTTGGTTTGTTGGGGTTAAGTTGTGGTGGGGTTTGAAGATTTGCGGGTTTGCAGCAGCTTCACCACTCCGTTGTGCTGATAGTAGGAAGCTAGTTCGAGTGGGGTCTGACCGGCGTTGTTAGGCATATCGGGGTTGACGTCTTCCCTTTCCAACAGTAGTTTCACCACTCTCTCATGCCCATACTCAGCGGCCCACGCGAGCGGTGTTCGGCCACTGCTGGAAGGCGTATTGGGGTTGACGTCTTCCCGTCCCAACAGCAGCTTCACTACTCTAACTTGCCCTGTCCCGGCTGCCCACGAGAGCGGTGTTAAGTCATTGCTGGAAGGCATATTGGGGTTGACGTCTTCCCGTCCCAACAGTAGCTTCACTACTCTATCATGCCCCACCCCGGCTGCCCACGAGAGCGGTGTTCGGCCATCACTACTTGGCCTATTGGGGTTGACGTCTTCCCGTTCCAACAGTAGCTTCACTACTCCATCATGCCCATTCTTGGCAGCCCACGAGAACGGTGTTAGGCCAAGGTTGTCAGGCATATCAGGGTTGACGTCTTTCCTTCCCAGTAGTAGCCTTACTGCCCTGTCACGTCCATTCCAGGCTGCCCACGAGGATGGCGTTCGGCCATAACTGTCTAGCCTATCGGGGTTGACGTCTTCCCGTCCCAACAGCAGCTTCACTACTCTATCATGCCCCACCCCGGCTGCCCACGAGAGCGGTGTTCGGCCATCACTACTTGGCCTATCGGGGCTGGCGTCTTCCCGTTCCAACAGTAGCTTCACTACTCCATCATGCCCATTCTTGGCAGCCCACGAGAACGGTGTTAGGCCAAGATTGTCAGGCATATCAGGGTTGACGTCTTCCCTTCCCAGCAGTAGCCTTACTGCCCTGTCACGTCCATTCCCGGCTGCCCACGAGAATGGCGTTCGGCCATAACTGTCTGGCTTATCGGGGTTGACGTCTTCCCGTCCCAACAGCAGCTTCACTACTCCATCATGCCCATTCTCGGCAGCCCACGAGAGCGGTGTTTGGCTAGTACTATCTGGCCTATCGGGGTTGACGTCTTCCCGTCCCAACAGCAGCTTCACTACTCCATCATGCCCATTTGCGGCAGCCCACGAGAGCGGTGTTCGGCTACCACTATCTGGCCTATCCGGGTTAACATCTTCCTGTCCCAACAGTAGCTCAACTACTCCATCGTACCCCCGCATGGAAGCCAGCAAGAGTGGCGTCTGACCGGCATTGCTATGCGCGTTAGGGTTGATATCTTTCCGTCCCAACAGTAGTTCCACCACTCTTGCAAACCCACTTTCCGCAGCGAACAGGAGTGGCGTCCGACAATTTTGGTCCGCCCTATGAATGCTGACATCTTCTCGTTTTAATAGCAGTTTCACTACCCCCTCATGCCCCCTATTAAAGGCAGACAACAGAGGCGTACAGCCATATCCGTCCACCACGCCAGCTTTGACATCCTTCCTTCCCAATAATAGCTGCACTACTCCTTCATGGCCCTCCGTAGCAGCCAAAAATATTGGCGTTTGATCGTATTTGTCTGGCCTGTTGGGGTTGATGTGTCTCCTTCCCCGGACCATATTCATCACTTGGGGCATCTTACCCCACAAGCCATCCGTGCCGTCGGGCTTGGCAAGAAGTAACTTCACAATTCCCTCGTGCCCCTTCTCAGCAGCCCATGATAGCGCAGTTCGACGAAAGTGTTTATCTGGCTTGTCGGGGTTGACAGTCTGCCAGTGTAATAGCAGCTTTGCTACCCCCTCTTGTCCACATATGGCAGCCCATATGAGTGGTGTAATACCCAGAAAATCTCTTTTGTCGGGATCGCAATTTGGCTGGTCCATAAGAAGTGTTGCGATTTCAGCAATGCCGAAAGCTGATGCGCAATGTAGTCCGGTAAACCCGATCAGGGAACCGTTAATGGGGATATCACTACTATATCGATCGGTCCTCGATATGAGATCTACGAGAAGTAGCCTAGTTGATATATGGCTTTCAATCTGACTGAAAAGCTTGAGCGCAAGTGATGCCACATCGTTTGTAGCCTCTCTCCTGGCATGGACGCCCCAATATAAAGAAGAATATCTGAGGAAGGCGGTTGACTCAGGCAGGATAGAGAGCGTGGACGAAATGTCTTTGATGGCTTGGAAGTTAAGGTATGTCAGGCAGATTTCGGCCATTATCGAGTGAGTCGGACCAAAAAGGTTGGGGTAGGTGTAAAGATACTCCTGGAGGGTGAAATGAATCAAGCGCACAGTCGAAGCCTCTCTATCGATGACGATAAGCCCCAAACAACAGCTTAACAGTGTCTCCACCGATGGAATCCTTTCGGCATTGAGTTCCCTAGACCCTATCTCGATCGCTAGGGCGTGTGAAAGCTCATCGAGTTGTAGTAATCTCTCCGAATGCGAGATCCACATCAGCGCTGCCATCCCGAGCCTAGTTTTCTCACCACCTTGCTCCTTTACTCGTTCTAGAGTCGCACCATAAACATCATTCAAATTCAAACCCTCTGTCATTGTCCTCAGCTTTTGTCGCCTGCTATAGGCCGTAGCTTCCCCCAGGATAGCATCCATGGTTAGGGAAATCAGTAGAAACCTAGATGTATCCATTAGTGGTGAATATAAAATGCATTTTTCCCTCATGATGCCCACTTACGTTTCGGGAATATTCTCGGCAATACTTTTTATGATTTCGGCCTCAAGGCCACTATCCATTGCATCTAGAGATGTATCCTTACTCAATCTCATTTGGATATATCCCACGGTATCGTCGTAGTTGGGCTTTATGGACAAAATATCCGCTCTCCCACCAAGATGCTTGTCGATCTCTCCCCGGATGTGCCGTCTTCCAGTTAGGAATATTCGCGTGTTTGGGGACTTCTCAAGGATTTTTCTTAACGAATCTAAAATTTCAGGTCGATGCCTTTCCTCACATTCATCCAGGGCATCAACACATATAAATGTCGGCTGGAAGGATGTGACAGTCTGCAGCATATCCACAATTTCGGGCACTCGTAGTCCCCTTCCACCAATGACCTTTTTATAATCCTGAAAGGTCTCCCTTATTTCGTTCGGAATCTTTTCCAATCCACCGACAATTTGCTTTAGTAGCGAACCTAGCATATTTGTCGGAGACTGCTCCTCCCGCGCCGCAAAATCAACGTAGAAGCACGCGACGGCAGTATTCTGCTCTTTGACTTTGTCGCATAGCTTGTCCACCACTAGTGAACTGTTATCCCTGCTTATTAGCACTAGTGTCCTTGATTTTGGTTCGAGGGATGCCTCTCACCTGAGGTAGGTCTTGCCGACAGCCGGACCGCCGCAGCAGAATAAAGTTGCATGCTCCGATTCCACTTGTTGAGAGCCATCGCACCACCTTTGAAATTCATCTGTTTGTAGCAGCCATTCCCCTACGTTGTCGGCGCGACGGGTTCTCAGATCTTGATGTCGGATACGGGGCTCAAGTGGGGAGAGCCATGTTAGGATTTCAGACCGATCCTCGGCGACAGTATAGTGATTTGACACATTCAACACGTTCGACACGTTCGATACATTCGACAGAGTCGACACATTAAAAGAGTTGGTATTATCTGCAAATGACTTTGACATTTTCCTTCTTTTCGTTGCTTCTGACGCTAAGGGCACAGATTCCGTAGTTGGGGGTGTTGATGAAATTCCTGAAAGTAGATGAAGAGCGGGGCTGTTGCCAACCTTGCGCACTGCCCAAATAGGGAGGTTTCTTTGCGACGGTGGTACAGTATTGTAAAGCAGCACGAACCATCCCTATATCCTATACAACGACATTAACTTTCTCTTTCTATGTGTACACGTACTATGTGGCCCAACTTTGGACAGTCGCAATAGGCTATTGCTTTGGATTCGGTTTACCTAATTTCCTGGTCTGATACTCAAGGTCAAAAATAAATTCGATATCAAACATCTTCTACCTTCTGACTTTGTTACCCCATGCAAACCGTGACTGGATTCTCGGAGATTATGTAACCTATCAACCTCCGATGCTGCGGAGCAAGGGCCCCGCTGTGCTCAATATGGTTGAGAACTCATGTAATACGGTAAAGTGCCAGCATCAGTATCGGGGCTTTAGTGTGCTCAATAGGATTATGAGGAATCAGATCAAGTTATTACTCGCATACTGCTAATGTCAGGTTATAGGATAGTATATAGAGCTCGCATCAAAACGCAGTTTAACCCGGAAAACTTTTATTTTATGCCTGTATTAGTATTAGTGGCTGATTGGTAAGAAGGCAGATTCACTTGAAATATCGTGGCACACCGCACGGATAGGGGATATAGCTCAACGACTGGGATAGAGCAATAGAATATGTTTCTTAGATTAATGCCTGCAATTCGTTGCATATGGGGAGCTATGGCCCTGCTCATGGGATCAGGCTGGCAGCCTCCCTTTCTCGCTCTCTTTATTCTGGTAGGGAATCTGATGGGATTCTGCCCCCGTTCCTCATTTCCGTGGATACAGCCAACTTCTTGGTATAGTATTAGTAAATGGCAAAGCTAGGCCGGACGAGTGAGGGTCTATGACCCTCTAAAATTATTCCATTTTAATAATGAGCTTTATCATAGACATTGAAGAAATCCCCTCGAGCCTGATATGCCAAATATCCACTATCCACCACGCTGAAAACCTTGAAGACATTTCTGGGTATCTGAGTGCTTAAAACAAGAGAAGATGCCGGCGCAACAAGCCATAAAAACAGCAAGCTAATTAATTTAGAGATTTAAGGCGAGCAGGAGAAAAGAATGTTGCGTAAGACGAGATAAGATCAACCAGAATACAAAGGAGGGCAAATTTTCTCCGGAAAAGAAAGGAGGGGAGAGGAGAAGCGAGAAAAGGGCTCAACTCAAAGATAGTCGTCCATAGAAAGTTGGAAAGAATGTGTAAATCCGCCGCATTCTACCCCCGGTAATGGAATAAGCCTCCGGGACGCCCAGCGCGCCGTATACCTATCCTTTGATTAATAGGATGTGGGGAACTTGGTAGTAGCGGGTTTAGTAACGAGGGTGATATTTAAGAGATTAAATAGCGATTTTCGTGTCCGACTGTCCGACCCTTAGAAGCATCCATAGTACTCACGGGCTCTGACGTGCCCCAGTATCCGTTTTATTTTGAACGTCTTGTCAAAGCTGCGCTTTTTCGATTTTTTGGCGGAGAAAAACGGATGGAGGAGATTCAAGCAGCTTCCTCTTAGCACCCTGTGTTTTGTGTGTGCAGCTGTCGACTTCTTCCCCGTGGCTTCCAAGTATTTGTCCCACTGGAGAGGCTTCTCTGCTCCGATTCCTCGTTCCGTTGGCTTAGGGGTGCGTTTTTTCTTAGTAGTCTTAGGCTCAATGTTGGCCCCCTGGGCGTCGTCGTCGGGTATTAAGGGATCCCCCGGTATTCTACCGTTTGGCTTAGAGACTCTGGCCCTCTTCCTTTGATCCTTAGTGGGATTTTTGTCCGAGGCATTCCTGAGAGTGTCATGCGGGGGTCGAATGATAGAAGAGGGAGTGAGGTGCCTTCTCTTATTTCTCATCACAGGCACTGTCAACTCCATCATCTCCTCAAAAGTCTTGAAAGTCCCGGTGTTCATCTTGGTATTTTCGGCGGTTTTCCGAGCAATTTCGAGTTCAGCGGGGGTTAACAACTGCTCTTCTTTGAGCTCCTCCCTCAACCTGGCTACCTTATCCTTCATTTTGTGATTGATTGGGGTCGCCCTGCCAATACCTTTGTCCTCAACTTCCACTCCACCAGAGTACCCATATCCGGCAAGCTCTAGTTCCTCATGGCGCTGCTTATCTTTGTTCAACCTCTCGGTCATGCCCTTCTTGCCATTGATCTGGCATCTGATAGTTCTATGGGGGATATTCCACATCTTCTCAAGTCCTTCCTCACAGATCTCGAGATAGTACAACAAAACACCCTGGTCGTCATCGTAGATCTCCCTGCGCATCCTGATTGGTTGGTCGACCGATTGATTGGGGTAAAAAAAGTAATCGACTTTGATCTCGTTGGCGAATTGGACAGAGCACTTCACCTTGCTAGTCGCAGGTGGTGCTGGTGATGGTAGTATTTCCGAAGCGGGGACCAAACGGATGTTCTGAGAAGGGCTGGGAAAGGATGCGGCCCGGGGAGGGCTTTGAGTGGTTTCCCCTGCATCGTCTGTGAACTCGAGACGGTTTCCGTGGACCTCAGGGAAGGAGACATCGAGCTTGTAGAGGGTATTGTTTCTGTGGGGGATGTTCATTTTGGTGATTTTTGGTGATTGTGCTGCGAAGGAGCGGTGGGGGGTAAAAGAGTAGGGGTTTTCGTTAGATTTGCGCTGGTGCTGGGTGTTGGTAGGGATGAGAGTTAGGTTGAGTGGTAGTGTTGGTGGTTTGTTTGGTAGTCGAGGGATGGGGGATGTAGGAGCGGTGATGGTCGGGGGTGGGGGGGTAGTGATGAAATTGACGGGTTAGGGATTCAGTAACCCTAATACGGCGAACTTTATTGGCTTGCGGGTGACACTTGAACCCATCAGAGCAGAATAGATTCCGGTCTGCAGACTTTAAGATTAGATTTCTTAAGCTCTCCTCTATCTTTCAAGAGATATCACTGTATTCAAGTAGCCAATGGGTGCTCAATGTCGCCTTCACCCCAACCCTCGAAATCCTCAAATTGCGACCCTGTCTTTTTTTGCATGATGATATATCCTTAAGGATCATATATCCCTATCTAATTCTCCTTCGAAGACCCTAATCGCCCGCCTTGAACCATAGGACCAAGCTCTCATCGCAGCAGCAGCCGAAAACTCCAGAGACCCAGACCCGCAACCCAACCTGTGCCCGCACCAAGCAAAATATCCAAATTCTCGAATTTAGTCGTAAAACACCAGTTCTTGGCATTTTTATATCCGGATGCATTACGAGTTGATGAATATATAGGCCATCTGCAGTCTTACGATAATAACCAAAATCTATTATAAGCAGAAGACCGTTTTCAACTACCGGCCTTAATTCTTAAGCAAATTCATGTGATATCATTCGAACATAAAATCACTCCCTCCTCATTAAGGGAAAAGAGTCTGACCAATACTAATCAAAGATATAGCCCCAACCAACCATAACAGAGTCCGTTTCAGACTACTCATTATTTATAGAACAACCCACAACGCAATTTTCAAGTTTGCTGTACCTAAAAAATCTTCGCCAACTGTTTGTTCCCCCGGGACAAGACATTGAAGATGCTGCTTGAGATTACTGACATTTGACTAGCTGTTCTATATAGGCTAGTATGAGGAGTAAGGCGGTCTGTAGAGCCAGAAAATACCTCATCGCCATTGAAAGGAAAGAGCTAAAGTCTAGCATGCTAGTAAGGATCTAAAGTTTGGTATCTATACTGCTTGAGCCCACAGAAGCTATTTGTCTACTCGTTTATTCCTACACCCTTCTAGACTCTTATCGCCCTTAGTAGCTACCTTTCAGACCGCCCATTCATCCGAGAGTTTACATTTTCATTGCCGTTTCCATCATAAAGCTCTCCCGAAATCTGTCTCTATTCGAACAAACACCCCAGCTAAAAAAATCAGCGTTTCTCTTTCTCTCTTGATATCGGAAAACCGTTCACATACTCACAAATCACCTTTTATTCGGGGTGACCTACTGTGCCATGGTCTGCGGGCTGCAACATCCAAGACATATTGTGAACAAGGCATACTTGCTCCTTCCAACCGCAGTGGTCGCACTTACTACGATACTTTAGGACAAGTAAGTGAGTTTCTCTTGCGATCTTTATCACCTTTGACTCTCGTGCTTGCTTTCTCCTTTGTGTTACTGTGCCTTCTAGTCATATCCACGCCGTTCCTCCTAATACCCGATTCTTTGAATACCTTCTTTGACTTTCTCTCCCCAATATCCATACCCAACCATCGCCTCGACCAGCTTTGCAGCTTATTTTCTTAGACCCACAGCCACAAGAACCTTTCATGGGAGGGGGAGATAACAAAAAAAACTCCATGAGAGAGCTTTCAAGTGGTGAAAATAGTCATTTTCATTTCACACCCTACAGTCACAAAAAGTCACTCGTAAATTCCTTTTTTTTTCCACTTATTCTCCAGAGAGAGAAGCAAAAGAAAAAAAGGAAAAAGGAAAAAGCTCAAACAGTCAACCGAAAACACCCTTTAGCACCTAGCCTATCCCCCCCCATAAAGCAGGAGAAAGGGGGAGGGAGGAAGGAGAAAGAAAATCTAGCCCTCCCTGGGAATCTGCGCCTCTACCTCCATCTCCACCAGCATCCCTTCCTCACCGAGGGCCGTGACGCCCACGCACGTCCACACCGGTGCATGGTCCGGGCACCATTTCCGGAGAGCCGCGATTGTGAGCCCCAGAGCCTGGGGGGATAGATCGGTGTGGTAGGAGCGTATCCTGTACACTTGGCTCCAACCGGCACCGCCGGCGTCTTTGAGGTTTAGTTGGACGTTTTGGAACGTCTTCTCGATTTGTTCTTCAATTGTCTTTGCGAGTTCGCCGGTTTTGGGATCCCAGCCGCCTGGAGGATATTCTCATATTAGAAGGATGGAAGGAAGTGAGGAAGGGAGAGGAGAGGAGGCAATTACCTTGCCCGGCGCATTCAATCCTGTTGTCTATGCGGACTGCTTGACTATAGTAGTATTTCTCCAGATTGCGCTTTCCGACGCCGTCGTATGCGTAGTAACGTAGGTGGGACATTGTTGTTTCTTCCTTTCTTTCTCTTGATACTGGGATGTAGGGGACTAAATTTTTTTTTTTGAATAGGATATAGCTCGAGTCTTAGATAGCAAAGCGAACCTAGGGAAAAGGCTACTCTAGCGACCAATATATACACCCCATTCCCCCTCACATAATCCTATCACCAGAAATCCGATTTCAACCACCGTAAATCCAGACCCATTCGGACATCCACCGGGGAAAAGGAAAAAGGAAACGAAACCCTACATCTGACACAAGTCTCTCCATGGCCAACCTACCGTAAGTATAACCTGGACCCCAAATACTATGACCGTACCTCCTCCGACACACAAAACAGCTAAACCACCATCTCATTCCCCACCTTTGCTCATCTATGATATGATACGTGAACACGCAACGGTGAACCCTCCCAACCAAACCCTCAAATTAGGCAGGGTTTCTCCGAGAAGAAAAAATATCAGGAATACCCTTGTCACTCTTCTGATCGTCGGGTTACGACTGAGGATCGATTACTTTATTGTATGTTGACCGACACCGACACCGGCATTTGTCGAAGGGTTGTTGTTGGGTTGGGTTGGGTTGGGCTGTGGTGTCGTTCAAAGCTGCGAATTACTCTGGACCCGTGTGCTTGGGTCCTGGGTGATGTTGCTGATCTAAGCCATCATTCCATGAGCCGGGCGGCGCAGAAGGAAGGAAGGAAGGAAGGGTGCGGTAGCAGGTAGGGTTCTGAGCCGCATGGAGTGTTACGATAATTAGGATGGAAGCGGAGATATGGCGCCATAGGTGCCCGGTGGAATCTGGTGAGGTTTTGGTGGATATTGGTTACATATTATATTGTGCGAGGAGGAGAAGCAGAGCTGTGTGCTTCGTTGGGTTAGGTATTATAATGATCTACTGGCACACCCTCATTCGCAAAGTCTTCGCGGAAAGAGAGGTACTGTGGCAATGTCTTGGCGGCAACGGAAGTATCAGGGCAATCCTCCGCCAAACATGTGCAGTTCAAATTACGCTAAGCACAGTAACAGACTTTAGAGTAACTCACAAAGAGTATGCTGGAGTGATTAAGGCCCAGAGTGGTCATATTAAGTGGTAGCTATGAAGTTTACATGTATTTCTCATAGAGTAGATCTCTTGTGAGGATTGGTGAACAATACCCGGAACAATAACAAATACTACTACCCAGTATAAGTGTCAATTCCATCATCCCGCGCGGCATCGGGGGTGAAGAAAGAAAGAAAGAAAAGAAAAGAACACAC
>Ga0307507_10006845_pt1 | contig 17039 bp, 19 predicted proteins | sample 7_EM_MG_FD_207223 | JGI IMG/M metagenome (GOLD analysis project Ga0307507, IMG submission 207223) | Populus trichocarpa ectomycorrhiza microbial communities from riparian zone in the Pacific Northwest, United States - 7_EM | ecosystem: Host-associated > Plants > Roots > Unclassified | place...
GGGGGGGGCCGTTGGCAACCTCGCTGCACATGGCTGCACCAGTAAGTAGGGAAGGAGGGCAGGTGATAGAGGCTTTGGTAGCCGGAGTATTGGTTACTATGTTAATAGCATCCGATTTGGTATCACGAGAATGTCTGTCACTGGATTCCACTGTGTCGGGCCTCTGTACCTTAGCGTCTCTGTTCTTCCTCTTTCTTCTCCTAAGCTTTCTCTTAGCTGGCTTATCAGATTTGTTATCAAATGAAACACCTTTAACCTGGGAAATAGAGGACGGTGGTGCAGCAGTAGCCTTCGGGTGGTTGCAAACAGGTGGTGCAGCAACAGCTGCAGCCGCACAGGTGGGAAAGTTAGAGTTCATGACTCTTGGCATGGCTTGCCTTGTTACTTTGGGGATAGGGGCCATTCCCTTCAACACCCTTACCTCCTCTTCCAGCTTACTAACAGCTCTCATTAGCTCTTTAATGCACCTGGTGGAGGTGTCGTTGATGTTCTGGATCTCCTCGACCTAGTATTGGATATTAGTAGTAATGTCTGGAAAACAATCATAACTATCCTTACCACCAAAGAGGGGGGGTGTTGCCGAAACCTCAGAGCCCATGTCAGAATCGCTATCTGATAATGGCGCGTTTCTGCCAGGCTCAATGTCCACTAGGCCTTCTAACATACCACCCGTAGCAAGTGAGGCGCAGGGGGATTCAAGGGTGGCCGGAAGTGGTACCAGTGACACCAAGGAGGGAGAGGAAACCAAAAGCAAAGACAAGGTAGCCAATGGGGTTATGCGCTGGGCTGACTAGGAAGAGCCAACCTGTAAAGCGTACCGGCTCTCACCCAGCCCAGTACCGTCAGTGTTACATCCGCCACCAAGGTCCATAGGGGTATCGAAAATGAGAAGACCCAGTGAAGGAAGAACTTGGCTGCTTATTAGCAAAGGGGGGGTGCGAGTGGGTCTGGGGGGGGCAATGGTTGTATCATCATGGGGGAATTGCCATGATGCTCATGAGTTTGAGCTACACATTCCTGATGTCTTTCAGATGTCGGCAGAGCAGGGCAAACAGCAGGTCCATTCAAACTGTCTGAGTTGAATCAAGAGGGATGGGGGCGGGAGATGTACTATCATTGGCCCAATCCCGAGGCAGGATTGTAGATGCAGGCGGCATAGAGAACTCATCCCTTGAGTGGTGCAGCTTGAATCCTCGGTAGAGGGCCCGTTCGCCGGGGGACATAACCTGTAAAAAGGGAGGAGGGGAGAACGACAAACCATCATCGACCAAAAGATGGAGGTCAGCAGAGTTTCTCAGGGTCAGCGGCATATCCGCATTCCCTACGTTAGTAACTTGGCTGTCACAAACTAGTGGGGTGGCCAAGGGGGAACAACAGCAAATTGTATTTCAAATCTGATCCCCAATAGCTAGATACTGATTGCCATCTGCGCCTCGTGGGATCACTGGCCCATCATTCTTTGCTTCCACTTTCCCTTGTTTGGCCTTGGTGAACACCTACTTTCTGCCCGTCCGCCCGTGTTGCTCTCCCGTGTAGACCTGTACACTTTCATTGAACTCGGATTCTCCCTTACCCAGACCTTCATCCTCCCGGCCAGCGCTTGTGCAGACCTTAGGCCTCCAGGTCCGCGCTCGGGTGGGCTTTCTCTCTTGTGGTTCGTGCTTGCATGGATCTTCACCTTCCAGGTCCGCGTTTGAGCAGGCCTTTACTCTTGTGGCCCGTGCTTGCATGGATCTTCACCCTCCAGGTCCGCGCTTGCGCAGGCATTTACCCTACCGGTCGGGGCTTGTGCAGACCTTTATCCCTCAGCTTTCTGCTTGCGTGGACCTGGTCCTCCTGGTCCACCACATTGTCACCCCTGAATCCCCCGGATCCGCTTTTTTGTGTCCCATGAATCCCCCTGGTCGATCTCCATTCGATCTCAGTTCCCCCTTAGTCCGCCCAGGGGGGGCCCCTCAACCCCACAGGTCCTGGTTTCCGTGGACCTTGGTAACCTCGTTCCTTTCTTGTTTAGATCATGAGCCTCCTGTCTCATCCCGACTTGAATCTCGACCATCAGATCCGGCCACAAGGGGTCTCAGCAACCCTCCAGTTGCTCCAGCCACCATGCCCTTGTTCCTGGAGTCCCTCTTTGGCTTCTTGCATTATTCTCGTCTGCCCTGGAATCTCCTAGGAGTGGTGTAGTCTTCGAGAGCACATGAATACGTTAAAATCGCGATCTAAAGTTACTGCACCTATTTACTTTCTGCTTCCTATTAGATTTCACGTGAACCTCTTCCCTACAATCAGAATGCTTCTACCTATTACATTTGCGGAGTGTTTCGCCTAGTGCTGCCTTCCCTCACTAGGCTTTTATTTTCACATACACCGCCAATAGTGATACTCATAATAGTAGGTCTCTAGGTCTATGTGGCTATTCACAATCCATCTACTTTTTTTCCCCTTCCAGCAGATGGACTGCCCCCTCAATTGTTTCCACTTCAGGGGCATACCGATCCAGTTCATTCAGCGCAACTTCCACATACCCATGGAAGCAGTTCGGCTTGCCCGATTCTGTGGCATACTAAATTCCTTCTGGCCTAACCAGCTCCAAAGTTTTTATCCCTTGGGATTTGTTTCTTTGTGTGGTCTGCGGAATTATGGCCTTAGATGGGTTGGATGAAAAGCAGAGTAACGGTTTGCATGGCCTCCGAGTCCTCCCTTGGAATGAATCCTTGTTCCTGTCCAGACTTTCGCGGACCCAAATGTCGTGGCTTAGGGGCCTATTCTTTCCTGCCTCTTTGGTATATCCAAACAGTCTCCTCTCGATCTCCAACGGGCGTTGAAATTGTTGGAAGTAGTTGGCCACTGAATTGTACATTTCAATCATTGTGGATTCCATGTGTTAGGCACAGAGCTCCAGGTGGAGAAGAGGGTCAAGTTACCCTACCTCCGCGGACAAACCTCTACAAAAGACCAAGCAACACCCACTTCCAGCCCCGACGTTGGGACAATAGGGCACCACACGTCACCTGGAAAGTTGCGTCCCCTCACCAAAGACCTGAGGAAAGAAAACCCTACTCATAACACCATGAACATCGCAGCGGTCCGTCCGACCGCTTCCTGTTCGCAGGATATATGGGAGGAGACCTCAGACCACCGAATGCAAGTGGAAGCAGCACAATCGAACGACATCACATAGAGTTGTAACCAGTGTGAGAGTGGGTATTGGAAAGCGGATACAACCTCACGGGACGTATCTACCTTAGTTAGGCTTCCTCGGTCCGGAACGACCCCCAGCAACCAGTAGGATAGCACTATGCTCGGAAAGGGTGTTGGGGAACTCCCAAAGGGGTTGTTTGCAAGAGAGCGATAACCATAGTCGTAAGCATTGGTTACATCGATAGGAAAGAGTCGTGCAATGCTGGTTGGGACAGGGGACTGTTTGCGCAGACCAAGTCCAAACGGAGCCAACAACATGAAGACTGTCCATCTTCTCTCCCAGGGAATAATTGTTTGACATGCGAACACATGGAGATTATTCATAAATCTATTTAGCAATGGATACATGTTCGTATAGCCATCTAGGTGGACAGGCGCTACACCCTCCTCAGGAGAGGGGCATATGTGGCAATAAGTTGCGCAAACAAGAGCAGAAAGATAACGGATGTTCAGGGTCAAGTCGGGCTCCTACTTCAAAGAAGTCGAGCTTGGTGAAAAAAAGATACTTAGTTATAGGAAGAGATTATCTAGCCCGCGAATACCCAGACGCGGAATATAAATATCGAGGCGTCTTCGTAGCTGCTATCAATCATCAAGCAACGGAGAAGAGACGTTATCAAAGTCTACACGTTAACCATTTACAGTTTTACCCATTTTATATTTCTACCTTGATCTTTGTCTCCCTAGACGTATTCTCTGCATTACCAACAACCGGGCTTAGTATATTCGCTTGTTCTTAGAATATTACTACCCCCATAACAGGAGCCAACAACATGAAGACTGGCCATCTTCTATCCCAGCAAATATTTGTCTGACATGCGAACATATGGCGATTATTCATAAACTTATTTAGCAATGGATACATGTTCGTATAGCCATCTAGGAGGACGAGCTCTACACTGTCCCCATAGGAGAGGTATATGTGGCAATAAGTTGCGCAAACGAGAGTAGAAATGATAAAGGATGTTCTGGGTCAAGTCAGGCTCCTACTTCAAAGAATTTGAGCTAGGTGACAGAACAATACTTAGTTAGAGGAAAAGATCATGTAGCCTGCGAACACCCAAACATGGAATATAAATATCGAGGTCTCTTCGTAGCTGCTATTAATCATCAAGCACCGGAGAAGAGACCTTGACAATATATACACGTTAAACACTCATTTATCGTTTTACCTACCTTATATTTCTACCTTCAAGTTGACCTTCGTCTCCCTACAGGTACTCTCCCAATTACCAACAACCGGGCTTAGTATAATCGCTTGTTCTTAGAATATTACTACCCCTATAACATCTTCTCTATGGAGTTAATCGATACTAGGGCAACCAGAATCCGTGACCTTGAGCAGGCACAGTCTGCTACACAAGCTAGTGGTGCTGTCCCCAGTCCTTCTGGCATTCAGGGTGGTGATGGTGGGGGTGATGGAGCCGATGATGGTGCCCCTGGTCCTTCTGGAATCTACGCTTTCTAGTATATTCAATCTGAATCCTCGATTTTCCAGCCAAAGGCTGCTGTCTCTAGTATTCACTTCTTTCTTTTGTTTGTTTCTCACTTTTCTACTTGCATTGGGCATTTCTTTTCTATCTACAGCACGCTATGGTGGCTTCCTTTTGTTTCTCCTTTTGTTTGGGGTCTGCGTTTGAAGGCTCTTGTCGCGTGGCCTCCCCGCTGGTTTTATTTGTTCATTTTTCTTGTTTTCTTTTGAGTTGGGACCACCTTTCGGTCTACAGCTGGGTATGGACGATGGGGGCCTTTTTGTTTTGTGGTCCATTTATAGAGGCTTTTGTCGCCTGGCTTCGATCCGCGGGACCATATTCACTTGTTTCATTTCCCTTGTTCTTCTGTGTTCTACTTGGGTTTGCATTTCTTTTCTATCCGCTGCATGCTATGAGTGGTGTGTTCTCTCCATTGTCGTGGGGTCCGGGTCTCATAGAGCATTAAATTTAGAGTTTACAAGGTCACTGTCTGCATAGTGGCAGACTGTTTTTTTTTTGCATTTGTCTTTAGGTTTTCATTTTATTGGTCTCAGACGTGAAGGGTTTGCATTGGATCAGATGTTAATGGCAGTCTTATTAGCTTCGCGACATTCATATCTTTCTCCTCTTGTCAACTGCCATATCTGTAGCTATAACAAAAATTTAATTCCACCTATGCGGACCTAGCTTGAAGTTAACTGTGAGAATTAGGCAAGCCCAAGACAACCTACACAGAGAAGTCATTTCATGCTGCCTGAGGCGCTAGGCGATGCAGACCCGTGTGACGGACCGCAATTTTTCTGCTCGAGCTAACCCAGCGCACCTTTCGGCCATATGATTGCTTTTGAGCACAATCGATCTTGAGACTTCCATCCGAAATGGCCTGTCACAGAACTATCTACAAGTCGCGTAATTGTTTGAGGAGGCAAAGGCACCCCAATACCTTGTCTAGTTCTGTCACTCACGGACCCCACAACCTGCCTATATCTTCCTACCCATACCTCACACTTTGCACCTCATTCTTCACATCATACGCCTATCCGGCCAACAAAGCCATGCCGCGTGCAGGAGGGACTACCCAAACAAATCAAACCCAAACTGGAGCTTCTCGCTCTCTGGTTCTAAGCGTGTTGGCAGGTAACAGGAATGGACCAGGCGTGCCTATTCACCCGAACATCCTCCTCGTCGTTCCGGACCCGAGCATCCCCCTCGTCGTTCAGATGGCCAATCTGCCAACGAAGAGGAAGACAATGCAGAATTCTCTTCCAGTAAAGTACCCTATGTAGCTTGGGAGGCTTCTCTGTCCGGAACTTTACGCTGCCGTAATAGAGTAGCAAGACACAGAGATTATACCCAGTCTACATGAACCTTCAAGTGTGGTATTGGACGATGATCTCTCCTCTGAGTCTGATGTGGTGGAAACATGCCCTCGCAGGTGGACTCACAGAAACCTCGAGGTCCCCGCAAACAGCCATGGGAGACTCTTTGTTTGGAGACATTCATCAACTGAGAACTGGCCCTCCATAGACTCGGGGCAGTTATCTGGAATGCAGAACGACCTCCACAAGAGGCGGCGGACTGAGCTGGCTTGGCAACAACCCCGCTCTCTCGAAGATATGTTCTCAACATCTGAACCGCAAACTCCATCGGACTCCGCAAGTGCCACATCAGAGGGCAAGCTACTGCGCAAGTTCTGGAAACGAGAGTTTATCCCCCCTGAGAACATTCTTGTTTCTGATGCTGTGAAACTTTATTTACAAGCAGAAGTCTATGCAGGCCAACGTTAGCCTTCCGCGGCCTGCATGGAGAACATGATTGAGACAGCTCGGGCACTAGCATTGGATCAGAGAAGGCAGGAAAAAGATAAATACCACGGTTCAGGGGATGAGCGGCTCGCGGAACAGGCATCATCGCTTCTTCCTGATGGAATTTTATTAGAGATGGTAAGTCCCCGAACCCAACCAAGAACGAGAATTTATTCAATTCAGTGGCTGATAGTTGTGTAAGTTGAAACGCCGTGTATCGGCTTGTCGTAAATATCTAGTGTCACAAGCGCGGAAAATGATGGTGGAGTGGTATAAGTTGTTAATCGCGGACCCAGTCGAGTGCCGGACGTTGGTGAATAACCTTCTCCAGGATGATTCGTTTCTTATCCAGACACTGGATCTCGGAGAGGGTCCTCGGACTAGTTGGTATACAGTAGAGGAGATTATAAAACTGGTGTGTGCCTACTTTTTCGCCACGGAGCGCAGTCTGGGCTGCAAGCTGTATACGCACATGTAGTTCAGCCCTCTGCGTTGGCCCACAGTTCTTCTCCTGTGGACTGCTCTTCGCTGCTCTTTAATGGACTATGAAGATACTGGGCATAAGTCCTTAGCAGTGGGGGATTTCTCACAGGCAGTGTTTGGTGGTCAGTAAGTCATTTCTTAGGGTGAACAAGGCAGCTAATAGGTTAACAGACTACAATAAGAGGTACTATCAAACATATCAAAAGGTGGGTCTACAGACTGCCCCTGCTAGAAATACACCCCTCCGGCCAACTATGCTAACTCAATCTGAGGTGAGATGACCGAGGGGCGGAAGAAAGCGACAATCTGAAAGATAAACAGGTGTGTGCAAAAGATCCGGTCATATCACAAGAGGGAACGAATCGAGACTGCTGGGTACGAGAATGAGATGGGTGATGACCTGTGTGACCTCATTGAGAGCGAAGACAATACCTGGCCATGGTTTGGAGACCCTGTCTGGTAGTCCAGGGGTGAATGGTAGTCCGGAGGCGAACGGTAGTCCGGAGGAGAATACTGGTTGGGAGTGGGATGGTGGTCCGGAGCGGGAATGGTGGTCTGCGGGGGAACTGCGCCAGTATTTTGCGAATTGATGCTTTCTTTTTTTCACTGTCATTAATATGTTTGTTACTGGGCATTGATGGTGAGCACAGCAACATAAACTAGACTTTTTTGTATTGGTTAGATCCACTGGGGGGGGGGGGGTTTTCTTGGTAATGAGGATTTGTTTATATAGGTTATATATCTAGATAACATCAGGGTGTGCTGATGCAATAACTGGATTAAGTACGACGCGTATATGGTGACACAGAATTGTGATCGCGGCATCCAGGTAAGGCAGAGGGCCTCAGAGCTAAGGCTACACGAAACTGTTGCAAACAGGGTGGACGGAACGTGGACTAGGGAAGAGCTGGTCCACGGTTAGCCAACTACAGAAGAACCAGTAGAGGACAAGGCAGAACAGGGACAATCAGGATTGTGGCGAGGCAGATCGAAAGGCAGACCGCAGGGAAACAGGATGGATAGGAGATCGAGAGCAAGAACCAGGGTGACACAGAACGCGTAAAGAAGGGTCTGAGGAACACAGGGAGGAGAAGCGCAAGGATCAGGTTACACAGGAGGGGAGGAAGCAAGCAACAGAAGGTGATTGAAATCAAAAACGCATAAATTGGGGGACGAGGGCGATAGACCAGGATGGCTCAGGGCTGAGGTAGGCAGAGGTCCGGGAGTAGAAGGGGTATATGAGGGAGGTGCAAGATAGGATAGAACAGGCAAAGCAAGGATATGCGATAGCCAGGACACGGGAAGGGTGGACCAGGGATTGCTGGGACGAGGGATGTGTGGACCAGATATCGCTGGGACGAGGAAAGTGTGGACCAGGACTGCGGACCCAGGGTCCGAGTAAAACAGCGGAACCTCGGTGCTGGGTGGTGGACCAAGGGGTTCAAGGGGACCAAGGGTTGCCAGGTGACTTCAGGACTAGTGAAAACATTTTGCTGATGAAGAAATTGGGTGTGAGGACTCAACCGCAGGGGGAGCAACACCGGAGGAACAAACTAAACTCCCGGAACTAGTCAACTGGGAGGGGGCAAAAGAAGACATACCTTGAGAGTGGATATGAATGTAGAGTCCGTAACTAAACTCACGATCCAAACCACAGCCCTTGCAGTCAAGGGAAGTCATGGCAACCTTAACGGCTACCTCAACTTCCCCCCAAGTAGCAACCTGGGCTGAATTAACCACCGCCCGAACGTGGTTGTTGGCCCGTAGTGTAAAATTACTACAGCCTTCAACATGAAAAAAATGAAGGAAGTCAAATCCTCCAGTCGGTGCCTGGTATTCACGTCTAGTGACGCGAACGAGGGCAGGGGCAGAAAATACAGCTGGAGGCTGATGGACACTAATCATGTCACCAGCCGGAGAAGATTCGCGTACAGACCCGGAGGTATATACGGACTCAGAGGAGGAAGGGGGAGGGGAAAAATCTTTATCACTTAGCCTTGAAGGCCAGGAGGGCGAGGGGGACACCATTTTTCACCCAAAAGCGCACAAAGAGGGATACCAGGCTTTGCCCTGGATATCTGCCCTCAATGGCCTAGTTGGCGATCCCAACAACGCCTCCAACAACCACGAACAAAAGATTTTAACAATTGTCGTGAAACAAAAGTTATGAATGAAGTCGTGAGAATATAGTATTTAGCCAATAATATGTGTATTAAGGGGGGCTGATACGGATATATGGTGGGGTAGGAGGATGTGGGGGGAAGGATAATGAGATTGCTGGCATGGGGTGTACGGGTAATTTATGTTCGCATACACTGGAGGCATAAGCACGGTATGGGGTGCTTTTGGCAAGGAAGAAATGAGCGGGCCAGATTGTATGAGCTACTGTAAGCTGATTTCATTTCATTTCCGCGACGGTACTGGTTGTTCTTACTGCCTTCGATATAATGTACTAATGCTCATTTGCCCGTTCATATCCATGCGACACTGTCCGATGCAATGCAATGGAAGCACAGGAACGACGGAGGATTAAGAGACATGGCTCGCTTGAGAGAAAAGAGTGTGGGGTAAAGGGTAAAGGAAAAAACAAGTAGTTGGAGTAATATTATTTGAAGAGAGGAAAAGAAAGGTCGCTGTGACTCCGCTGCCCGGGTGCAGTACGTTTGATTTATTTACTTTACGGAGGGCAACGAATGGAGCATGCATGCAGAGGCTTGAGGCACAGGAATAACCACAGGTGTAATGGTATCATGGGGAGTAGCAAGAATTAAAGGATGGAGGAAATAATATCGGGACGCTCATTTTTGTTGTACGTATAATGGAGGAAGGGGTTATAGGGCAGTCGTTACAGTTAAAGAATTAGAGTGGACTAGGAGCGTGGGCGGAAGGCCTACGGTTAGAACCTAGGTAATGTCAGTATGGGTAATGAAAAGGGTTGGCACGGTGGGGGGGAGGTAGGGGGAGGGGAAGGGCGATCGTTTTTTCGCCCTATTCTTTTATTACCTCAAGACCGGTGAGGTATTCTAGAGAATCCTTCTCACTCTTGAAAGTTCCAGATTGTGGAGAGGGTAGGGTGGTGAAGACTACTGCTGTATCCTGCGAATGCCTTCGAATGAGCTCGTTTAGAATTAGATGTTGGGCCCTCGAAGGAAGGTCGTTAAAAGAGAGTGGGTGGGGTTGCACTGGTAGGCTGGTCGCCTTCCTAGGCTTGGAGTCTGCAAACATGATGCTTGGCCCAGCACCTTCTTCCGCGGCAACCTGAGTATCGGGTATGGCTTTACAGGAGAAGGTTGGCGTGGAGCTCCGGTGGGGTGGCTCAGGTCTGACGGACAGCGAAGCCGACGCACTTCGCGAGGAGCCACCATCCGAACTTGATGCAGGGGGCGAATTGTGGGGTGGTGGTGCACGAGATAGATCACCGGGAGAGGACTTTAATGCGGATGATTTCAGAGCTGTTTGCCGTAATGTTTGTCTTCGGGAGAGCATGCCTAGGCCAAATGGATCCCCAACACTGGCCCGACGTGCCTTTGGCACAGAGACTACTTCGTCATCGTATTCGTCGGCGTCGTTTTCACTCGCAGCGCTGACAACGGATTCTTCATCACTGAGAAGCGCATCGCTACTTTCCTCATCACTTGATAGTTCGGAAGCAGATCCGTGGTCAAGCGCATCTGGGTTTAGGCGATGGGTACGCATATTCAAGGAAACCGGCATCCCAAGTCTTGTGAGTCCAAACATGGAATGTCTTCTTCGGGGCTTCTTGATAAGTTTGCGCAATCCTCCAAACGCTGCGTGTGATCCTAGGCGGTGTGCTTGTTGGAAACTGCTGCTGGGCCATTGAGCATCACTGACGAGCTGAGCCAGATCGGCAAGATGGCTGGGACTGTCTTGTGAAGAAGCTTGACCTCTTCGCTTCTGCAGTTCTATCCACCATTCCTCTTTCCCGAGAATCTCTTCAACATCGTCATCGCCCTCTGGAGCTAATCCGTTGACAATAACTTCATAAGAATGAAGCTCGCCGCTCGAGAGCCACATGACTAAAACCTCGGCCTGTATTCGTAAATTTTCGAGCAGCTTCTTAACTCTTTCCTGCTCTTCCTTAACATCACTCTCATATTCGACGAAAACCGCTACCCGGACTTTATACGTTTTTTTCCAAGCCGGAACGGTGTTAAGAATACAGCCCTATAGAATGCAAATTAGAAGAGAGAATAAGAGGCCGAGGGATGTAACAAGTACCAACTGCAGAATGAGCGTATAGGTGTCAAAGTTGGTGGTCAGAACGCTGCCAGCACCAGGGGCATCGTTTTCAATCTCGGCAGACATTTCTGGGTTTGGAATTAGGTGGTGGGTCACTATGATAGGAGACGGGAACACGTACGTATTGGCCAAAGATCGATATACTTCTTCTCATGATGTTTTCCTTTCTTTGGAAGTTCAAGATCCTCGAATCCCTTTGCGATGGCGACGTTTATTTGCAATGAAAGGAGCAGATCCTCCAAAATATTAACATAGGCAGTTGCGCTTACCGCCTTCTCACTCCTCATGCTGTCAGTGGGTAGGTTATCAGCGATATGGCTAACGTGTTTGTTCGGTAAGCCTTGGCGGGCTAACCGGCGGTTTGCAGAAGTCTTATCACTTATCGGTGTTGCGGAGGGTACATTGATGAGGGGGGTCGATTCTCTGTACTCGTCAAGATTATAGAAACCCATTACAGCGATATTTGGTCGCATTCCCCCAAGGCCTGCAGAAAGGACAATATTCCGGGCCCCCCACTCGATTGTGGGTGCAATCGAGATCTGAGGAAATGCTTTGACTTTGCTAAAATCGATATACTTCATCCATGCTGCCTGTTGCCGCTTCACCTCAGGAAAGGACTCCTGGAAATCGGGTGTGACAACTATGTGGCCCAAGATGTACAGAGCACCCTTCTTCATAGCTGTTTTCCACGGGATTAGCTACGCTTGTTCGGCATGCTGTTGTGGTAAGGCTTGATCACCGTTGCAAAATTGAATTAGTTTCCACGATCGCCGGGGATCATTGACAAGTAACAATATCTAAAGGGCTGCAAATCAATAAACGGCGGTAAAAGGAGTTGAAAGAGGCGGGACATTACCTGGGGCCGCCAAAACTTCACATGTTCCTGCTTAAGTCTGAGAAGATACTTCCGGACTTGGTGATAGATCAAGCTCTGAGAAACATCGCCCCAGCTTTTCGGTGGCGTGGTGTAATGAATGATTAAAAACAATGAAAGCAATACGGCAAGGCAGCCGCCAGCATAAAGTTTATCAACCTAGCTAAGGGGTTAGCCGAAAAATAGAGAGACACGATACACCGCACTCACGAAGAGCATTGTTGCTCCGCTCACAACAGCTCCAGCAGCAGCAGTCCACCATGTGAAATACCTGAAGCTCGGTCTGAAGTTGGGCGCGCTCCCGATTTTCAAAAGAAAGCAGGCAAGATTAGTAACTAAGAAGGTCATAAGATATGTCATCGTCACGATGTTAGCGATTTGATTGATATCACCGAAAAGGGTGAGCTGAGAGAGTAGAAAGGTCAGTATAATTGCATAGGTCGGTTCGTCGTGCGACTTTGTCCCCTGACCAAATATCGAAACACCGGGAACGACGCCATCTCGGGCTAGTGCTTGGAGTGATTTGGCGGAACCAATAACGCCCATGAGCGCAGAGAAGAAGGATGATGCTAGCTCGCCCATCAAAATAAGATGCTTTGAGGCATTGATCTAAAGTGGAAATTAGCACCCGCGGATTCTTATAATTGCATAGGGGGGTGTAACAAACATCCTGGATGATATTGAGGTCCTTGTAGAGACTCTCCCTTTTGATAGTTGCACCCATTGAAAGTATTACCATGGTGTAGGCAACAAAGGTGAGTAATAGTCCGTGCAGTGTACCTTTGGGAATGGATTTGCTTGGGTTGCGTAGGTCACCAGACATACTAGCACCAGCGAATATACCGGCAGTCGCTGGGAAAAGGATGCCAAAGAGATCCTGCCAATTCTCACTAAAATACGTCATTTCATGAGGTACTGCAAGGGAGTTGAATGACCAACCGTCCCGACGTTTGACTGCCAACCGCACCTTTGGTGAACCGTGGCCTTAGATTTTCAAGAAGGGTATCTATAGAGATACCGGTGTAGTGGATATCATGGCTGGAAAAAGGCGTAACTACAAATGCGGAAAATGGAATAGAGAAAGTGGCCAGAAGAAGGACCCCGAGGAGGAGATTAGAGGCCCGAGCGAAAATCGCAGAGCCCAAAAGACATATAGCCGTACAAAAGACAAGCACCACAGTTGCATAAAGATACCGGTGCCACTAACAGGGGCCGGAAGAATTAACAATAAGCCCGAATACAAACGTGGTGACAAGCTTAAAGTTTCTGATACTACAAGAGAATGTATTGAGAGCGGGGGAGTGGACGGCGGGGGTATACTAACATAGCCATCACGGAGGATGTGACCAGAACTTCCAGCAACTTGACCAAAGTTGTTCATTAGGCAATCAATCATACCTACGGCATTCATTCCGGTATTGAAAACAAACCCTAGGTAGAAGACAAGTCCAATGCTCCCTCCAAATTCTGGTCCTAGTGAGCGAGATATCAAATAGTAAGCACCGCCACCGCGCACAGTGCCATTGGAAGAAATTGCTGAAATAGACAATGTTGTGATTAGATTGATGAGGTAGCTAGGGGGACAGTGTTAGTAAAGTCTGTTGGGGAAGCAGCGGGGATGCATGGGCGTGGGTGTGGAAGATAATTGAGTCTATTGAAGGGGAGCGTAAGGGATTGACGAAAAATGGAGCCGTACCTAACAAGGAGCATGCCTAGGCTATAATGTTAACAACCTCACTCTAGTTTGTTATGGAACCAAATAAGGAGTAGGGGTAGCACCTAGCATTCCCAGAATGCCACTCTGGCCTAGGATAAATCCGAAGCGGAGGAACATGAGGATTGAGAGAACATTTAAAGTTGTTGGCACGAACACCTGTGTAAAATCTTGGATGAGTGGGAATAGAACCTGGGGAATGAGAATTGTGGGGGGGGGGGGTCTACTCCGCTGAAAGTGCCCAACTTCTTTGCTTTGTCTTGGGGAGCCTTTTCATCATCTGCTGTACTGACGGTGCGGGAGAAATTGGGAGGTCTGTGAAGGCTATTCAGACCAAACCATTTGAACAGAGATGTGGAAGGACCATGTTCTTCGTCAGGTAGGGCGACGGGGGTTCGCCGTGTAAGTTGAGAAGTTGCATCACCAACAGTGCGGGAGAGGAAGCGGGAAGTCCGGGTACTCATTTGACAGATCCAGGGACCAGGGGAAGGGGAACTGTGGAAAAGGCGATGCGATAGGCCTACACGAAGGCAGGAAAGGAGGAGGGGAGGAATATTTGTGCGTGGTAGACCAGTTGTGGAGGCAGGGCTGCAGATTAGGATATGTGCATGAACTGCTTGTCCGGGAGTTGAAAACCAGGTCAAATGTGTGGCAGGTTGATGAGGAAAACCGTCACGTTCCCTGTATGTGGATGCGGGGCCAAGTCAGAAGCGAAGGGGTTGGAGAGATGGGGACCCAAAATTTGTCCAGGCGAGGCTAGACGGTCAGAGGAGGTCAGGCGCTGGGGAAGGAGGCGAGAGCATTTGGTCGGTTGAGATGCTTGAGCATGTGCGGGGAGATCCGCTCAGAGGCGCAACGGGACAAGGAGCGGGAGAAAGTCGGCTAAAGTTGGGTAAAAACTGCGGAAATTCGCTAAGGGCCCATTTGGCAGGCCAGGATTTGGACTGAAGATCGGTATTATCTCCAAGACCAGATGTCGGGTCAACGAACGAGGGGGGGTCAACGAACGCCAAGCATAACTATGCTGAATAGCGTAACTTTCTCTTGATGTGTAAGCAACCCTACCATAGTGTCTTAGAAAAAAATAATGACGAAATTGATTATACCAGTATCCATACACGTAGAAAGTAGAGAAAGAAATAACAACCCGAGAATAATAGGAAAGATATCAGCCAGAACAGACACTGAGTTGAACAAATTCTAGCTATACAACACCATGGCTAATACCAGAAGAGGATTGAAGTGTCAATACGCAATGGAAATGGTAGAGGAAGGAATAGCGAAAAATAAAACCGAGGCAGCAATCATGGCCGACATACCTGTTATGGGGGTAGTAATATTCTTAAGGGTGAGCGAATATACTAAGCCTGGTTGCTGCGCACTTTATTGGAGAATACGTCTAGGGAGACGAAGTAATATAACGTTTAGAACAATGTAAGAGTATAAGGTAAAAGTGAGAGAATGTGTTTAAGGTGTATATATTGTTAAGGTCTCTTCTCCGTTGCTTGATGATCGATAATAGCTACGAAGACAGCTTGATATTGATATTCCACGTCTGGGTGTTTGCTGGCTACATTACTTTCCCATCTAACTCAGTAATTCTCTCTCACCTACCTCGACTTCTTTGAAGTGGGAGCCAGACTTGACCCTGAATAACCATTGTCTTGCTACTCTCGTTTGCGCAACTTATTGCCACGTATGCTCCGCTGATGGGGAGGGTATAGAGCCCATCCTCCTAGATGGCTATAGGAATATTTATCTGTTGCTAAATAGATTTATGAATAATCTCCATGTGTTTGCATGTTAGTCGATTATTCGTTGGACGGAAGATGGCCAGTCTTGATATTGTTGGCTCCGTTCGGTCTTGGGCTGCAGCAAGCGGTCCTGAGTCTTAACCGGCATTAGGTGACTCTTTCCTATATATCGAACCAATGGTTATGTGTATAGTTATCAGTCTCTTGCCAAGAACGCCTTTGGGGGTTCCCTGAGTGCTTTACTGAGCATAGTGCGTTCCTACTGGATTCAGGGCGACTTTCCAGACCGAGGAAGCCTAACTAAGGTAGAGATGTCCTGTGAGTTAGAGTCCACTTTCTGATACCCAAGCTTGGAGTGGCTGTAACCTGATGCGATGTCGTCCAATTGAGATACTTCCACTTGCATCAGGTGCTCTGTGGTCTCCCCTGATATATGCTGCGAACAGGCACTGGTCAGACGGATGGTCATGACGTATACTGTGTTACTAGTAGGGTGCTTTGTATGCATGTCTTTGGTGAGGGGACGCAACTTTGCAAGCGAGGTGTGGTGACCTACCGTCTCAACGTTCGGGCAGGACGGGGGTGTTGCTATGTCTTTTTTGGATGTTCGTGCGCAGAGGTCGGGTAACTTGACCCACTTATCTTTCTGGGAGCTCTGTGCCTAACATGTTCGCATGTTGATTAATTATTCACCGGGCACAAGTTGGTGAGCCTTTACCTCGTTAGCTCCATTTCTACTTGGGCTGAAGAAGGTATTCCCTTGTCACAAGCGGTATTATACAACTCAATCCTATAGATTGAACTAATAGTTACAACTATAGTTATCGGCCTCTGCCAACAAGCTCTTTGGATGTTCCCCCACTCTCTTATCAAGCATAGTCTGTTCCTACGCGTTTTTGAGAATGTTTCAAACTGGAGAAGCTTAACTGGCGTAGATAGCCATCAGCAAAAATAATGCTCGGCGCCAGGGGCGCCCCATGCGGCTGGCGCACCTAGCGCACATAACGTCAATCGCGAATCAGGACGCAACGTCGATCTGACGTTGCATCCTGATTTTGCGTCACCTGACGTGCCGCGCCCTGACGCTATCCTGACACGGACCCTACGTTCTCTGCGCCCTGACTGCGCCTGGTCCTTTGCTCTTGCGTCCTGAACACCTCTGATTCTCGGTTGCTGCACCAGGGCGACGCCTGATGATCCCCGCTCCATCCTGATCACCACTAATCCTGGCGTCTTCTGTCCTGACGTCCGATCTTTATCTTCCGCGCCTTGGCTTCGCTCGTTCCGACGGCTCACATCAGGATCCCATGATCCTGAGCTCTCTAGTCCTGGTATCTCCCTCCTTTGGCTTCTACCTCCAGACACACTCTGCCGGCGCACCATTATCCTGATTTCACCCTCTCTACGTGCTGTGTGTCCTGATCGTAGCTTGACTTTTTCTATTCTATCTGTACGCTCCTACGTAATATCTAGATG
>Ga0307507_10006846_pt1 | contig 17034 bp, 15 predicted proteins | sample 7_EM_MG_FD_207223 | JGI IMG/M metagenome (GOLD analysis project Ga0307507, IMG submission 207223) | Populus trichocarpa ectomycorrhiza microbial communities from riparian zone in the Pacific Northwest, United States - 7_EM | ecosystem: Host-associated > Plants > Roots > Unclassified | place...
GATCCAGCCCCGGTTCGTCGCCGGCTCGGTCGGGCTGTCGACGCTGATCACCGTGCTCGCCCTGGTGTTCTGGACGTGGCTGCTCGGCCCGCTCGGCGCGGTGCTCGCAGTGCCGGCGACGCTGCTGGTCAAGGCGCTGCTGGTGGATGTCGACCCCCGGGCACGGTGGGCGGACGCCCTGCTGAGCGCGCCCGGCCGGGATCGGCGCTAGGTCAGGCCGTGCTGCCGGGCGACGACGACGGCCGAGCGCCGGTTGTTGACACCGAGCTTGCCGTAGATGGCGCGCACGTGGGTCTTCACCGTGTTCACCGAGACCGTGAGATCCGACGCGATCTCGTCCAGCGAGCGCTGCGAGGGCAGCCGGCGCAGCACCACCTGTTCCCGGTCGGTGAGGTCGCCGCGGGGCGCGCCTGCCGATCGCGCCGCGAGCCGGTCGCGAACGGACTGCGCGAAGCGGTTCAGCGCGCCGAACCCGCCGGCGTGGTCGATGAGCAGGTGCCCGACCCGCGGCTCGGCGAGGGCGAACGGCCGCATCAGCCCGTGCGGCCGGGCGAGGGTGAGCGCGCGATCCAGGGCCTGCAACGCCTTCGTCCGCCGGTTCGAACGCAACGCCAGGGCCGTCTCGACCAGACTGGCGTCCACCGGCGTTCCGGGCAACAGGGCGGGCGCGCTCGAGGCGTCGCGCAGGGCGAGCTCGGCGAGGTCCGGCTCGTCCGCGGCGAGGTGGGCACGAGCCTGCATCAACGCCGGTTCGGCCAGGCCGCCCAGGCGGTCCTGTGCCCAGGCGAGCACCTCGGCCGCGTGCAACCCCTCCCCCAGGGCCAGCGCGGCGTGGTGCTCCATGACCGCGCACACCGCGGCGAGCTCGCGCGGCAGGTCCAGTTCGGCCAGCCGGTGCCGGGCCTGGCGCATGGTGTGCGTACCTCCCGCGCGGTCGCCGCCGTCGAACCGCGCGACCCCGTCGAAGAAGCGCCGCAGCGGACCGAGCACGGGAGCGGGACCGGGCACTTCGGCGGCGGTGGCCTGGGCCAGTTCCTGTGCGGCGGCAACGGGTTCGTAGCGCATCAGGTCGTCGTAGGCCAGCATCAGATGACAGTCCGACACCCCGGGCGAGCGGCGCCAGCCGTGGCGCCGGGCGACGGCGAGCGCCCCGGTGCAGGCTCGGCGCATCGTCCGGTGGTCACCGCCGAACCCGGCGGCCACGGCCAGCGCCAGCCTGCTGTGCAGCACCAGGTGGTCCAGACCCTCGTGGTGGGCCAGGCGCAGCGCTTCCTGGGCCTGCGCGGCGGCATGTCGGCGGGCTCCGCGATACAGCGAACGCCAAGCCAGGTCGAGCTTTTCCCAGGCGTCGAGCATGGGGGATCGCGTGGGCGCGGCGATCGTGGGCCACGAAGGCCGGCGGCCGCTCACGAGCGCGTGGTGCCCGGCGACCAGGCGGTGCAGGGCGTCCTCGGGCACCTCGCCCGCGAGGTCCCGGGCGGCCTCGGGCAGGTTTCCCCGCTGGACGTGCTCCAGTGCCGACGCCATGCGCAGCCCGGGATCGAGCGTCCCGGCTCCCAGGTAGGCAAGGGCGTGCCGAACCGGTTCCCCTTCCCCGGCAAGGACTTGCCGGACACCGTGACCGCGCACGAGCGCCAGCACCAGCTCCCGGTCCTGGCCGGCCACCGCGTGCGTGAGCGCGTCCCCGATCCGGCCCTCCTCGGCGTACCGGCGTGCGGCCAGGCCGTGCAGCACGGCCACCCGCGCGGGGTGCCGGCGGCGCAGTTCGGCCCGCAGGAACTCCCGCAGCAGCGGAGGCAGCCGGTAGGTGTCGGCCGAGGACCGGATGACCAGGGAGGCGCTGCGCTCGAGACCGTCCAGTGCCACCCCGGCGTCGGCCCGGCCCGACAGCCGGGCAGCGAGCGTTGCGGTCACCGTGTCGCAGATGCTGATGCACAGCAACAGTTCCGAGGTGGCCTCCGGGAACTGGGAAAGCACTTCGTCGGCGAAGAACCGGGCCACCGCGAGGTCGTCGCCGTCGACGGCACGGAGCAGTCCGTCGGCGTCCTCGGCGCCGCGCACCGACACCGCCGCCCAGCCGAGCGCCGCCGCCCAGCCCGCGGTGCGCTCGGCTAGGTCGCGGATGCGCTCGTCGCTGACCTCCGCGCCGGTCGCGCGCACCAGCCGGGCGGTCTCCTCCCGGGTGAACCGCAGCTCCCCCGCACCGATCCGGGAAAGCCCGCCCTGCACCTGCAACCGCGCCAGCCGCAGCGGTGGTTCGAGCCGGGTGGCCAGCACCAGCCGCAGCGGCGATGGCTGATGGCGGGCGAATGCCGCCAGCGTGCCGAGCGGCCCCGGCCGGACGATCTCGTGGAAGTCGTCCAGCACCAGCCGCACGGGGCGGGGCAGTTCGGCACACGCGTCGACCAGGTCGGCCAGGAACTCCCGCCGCTCCCCCTGCGCCGGCGGGGCAAGCCGGCGCAGGGAGGCGTCCGACGGCACCGCCGGGCACCGCCGCAGCGCGCCCAGGATCGCCGCCCAGAAACGGGTTTCGTCGTTGTCGTCCCGGTCCAGCGAGACCCAGGCGACGTCCCGGCCGGCGCCAGCCCAGTCGGCCAGCGCCGCGGTCTTCCCGGAGCCGGCCGGGGCACGGACGATGGTGACGGCACGGGCGGCGGCACGGTCGAGCAGCGCGCCGATCCGGGGACGGGGCACCACCATGCTGGGCACCCTCGGCACGGTGACCTTGGCTCCGGGGATCCACGACCTCGTTCGAGCGGGCAAGTCGACCTCTCGGATGTAGGGAGAAGGGAGCAGAACCCCAGGTGTCGGGCGGAGCTTCGACTCTACTGATCACCGGCGTCCGCGTGTACGGCCATGCGTCGCATCACGTGCGTGGGGCGGAAAGGGCTTTCTGGGTCACCAGATCTCGTAGGTGGCTTCGTCCCCGTGCACGATCACGGCCCAGATCACCAGGACGTCCAGCGCGATCACCAGCACGCCCCACACCGGGTAGGCCGACAGGAACGCCAGCTGCGCCAGCGCGTTGAACCCGGCCAGCGCGACGGTGACGATCCGGGCCCACATCGCGCCGGTGAACAACGCGATCCCGGAACCGAAGGCCAGGATGCCGACGATCAGGTGAATCCAGCCCCAGCCGGTGAGGTCGAAGACCAGCAGCCCCGCGGAGCCGACCACGTAGTAGTCGCTGTGGACCAGGGCCACCACACCCTCGACGACGTTGAACAGGCCGGCCAGCACGGCGATGGTGCCGGCGAACCAGATCCAGCCGAGCCGCCGCGACCGGGCGACGGCGCGGCCGGGCGGCTGGGGTGGCGTGCCGGCCCCGGAATTGCCCGTCCGGGGATACGCGTGTTCGCTCATGGTCCCTCAATTCGTGAATAACTGGCGAGCTACGGACCGGGCGATCATGGTCGGTCCGCCACCGCGACGGCCTCGCCCGCGTCAGGTGAGATCAGGCCGCCGCGGCGGCGGTCAGCCCTCACATCGCACGGGCGATGCCGCGTGCCCGGCCCCGGGGCACCGTGCGGCACGGAAACCGTTCCCGTCCCAGGAGGTCGTCACCGTGACCACGTTGACCGTGTGGAGCTTCCCCACCCCCGAAGGCGCCCAGAACGCGCTGGGCCTGTTGGAACAGCTGCAGAAACAGCAGCTGATCTCGATCAGTGACGCCGCGTACGTCACCTGGCCGCCGGACCGCAAGAAGCCCAAGACCAAGGACCTCGGCAAGCTGACCGGCGCGGGGGCGCTCGGCGGCGGCTTCTGGGGCCTGCTGTTCGGCCTGATCTTCCTGGTGCCGCTGCTGGGGTTGGCCGTCGGCGCGGCGATCGGGGCGCTGACCGGGTCCCTCGCGCACGTCGGCATCGACGAGGACTTCATCGCCACCGTGCGCAAGCAGGTCACGCCCGGGACGTCGGCGCTGTTCGTGCTGGCCCACGACACCGTGATGGACCGCGTGGTCGAGCCGTTCAAGGAAACCGGGGCGTCGCTCATCACGACGAACCTGTCCGCGGTGGAGGAAGCGCGGCTGCGCCAGGCCTTCGGCGAGATCGGCGAACCCGAGCCGGAACCCGGCTGAGCGCCACGTTCAGCGGCTGCGCCCCGGCTCCGGCCGTCCGGCCAGGATCCGTGCCAGGGCCACCAAAACCGCGCCGATCCCCCGTGGCAGCCACGCCCCCGGCGACGTGCCGGGGGCGTCCGGCGGCACCCGGACCCGCAGCACCCCGGGCAGGGACCGGAAGGCCAGCGGCGGCGACGCACGCAGCGGCTCGCCGTCGACCGCCACGTCGACCATCTCCTCGTCGGAGTCCACCACGAAGGCGGGCGTGACCCAGGCCCGGTAGCCGCGGAACCGGGCCAGCCGCCCGGTCAGCTCCGCCGTGACCAGCTGCGGGATGTCACGCGCCCGGTCGACGACGACCGTGACGACGCCGAGCCGCCCGCCGTCCAGGCGCTCCCGGCTGCCGAACCCGCTCAACCGCTCCAGGCGGTATGGACCATTGGAAACGAGCACGATGTCGGCGGCCTCGCCGGGCTGCGCGTCGGGACCGGTGAACCGCAGCGGCCGTCGCGGCGCGTCCGGCCCCAGCAGCTCGGGCAGCCGGCCCGCGACCGTGGCGATCCGCTCCTCGCGGTAACCCGCGGTCCGCACGACAGCGGCGTACACCCCGAGCGAAACGTTGTTGAGGAACACGCGATCGCCCAGCATCCCGAGGTCCACGGTCCGTTCGGCGGCCGCGCCGAAGGCCGCCAGCGCTGCCGCCGGATCGTCGCGGTCCAGCCCGAGATCGCGCGCGAAGTGGTTGCGAGTGCCCGCCGGGACGCACACGAAGGGCAAGCCGTGGCGGCGCGCGACGTCGGCGACCACGGCCAGTGAGCCGTCGCCGCCCGCCATCCCGAGCACGTCCGCGCCTTCGGCCACGGCCTGTTCGGCGAGCGCGCGCAGATCCTCGCCGAGGCCGAGCTCGACCGGGGTGACCCCGAGCAGGCGCGCGCGTTCGCCGAGCATCGACGTACTGGCCAAGCCCTTGCCGGACAACGGGTTCAGCAGCAGGACACCGGACAGAGCCGGACGCGCGGGGCGGGTCCGGGACCGTTCGCGGCCGATCGCGGTGCCGGCGAACGCGAGCGCGGCCACGACCAGCGCGGCGGCGCACGCCATGAGGAGGTACGCGTGGATCCCCGGCAGCAGCACGACGAGGACCGCGGCGACGCCCCCGAGCGCCGCCGCGGCCACCCTCGGCAACCCCCGACGTACCAATGCGGCCCAGCCCGCGGTGAGCACCGCCCCGAGCAGCACCACCGCGAGCACCAGCTGGGCCGGATGCCGCAGAGCCGCGACGACGACCACCACGGCCGCAGCGGCCAGCGCCGCCAGGGCAAGCCCCGCGGACACTCGCCGTGCGACCGGCGGCCGTAGGCCAACCCACTCCGCCATCGCCGCACCTCCGCCGTCCACCCTGGGGTGCGGGACGCACCCGGGCGTCACCCGTACCGGATGAGCCTGCGCCCCAAGGTCTTCTCACCCGCAGCGGGCGACGCTCGCGCCGCCGCGGCGGCCGACGATCCGCTCATGCTGCACACCAACGACACCGCGACCCGCGAAGACCGGATCGCCCGTGGCCGTACCGCCCGCGCCGCGGTCCCGCGATCGAGCCACGCCGATTTCCCCGCGCCCGGGGACCGGCCCGACCCGCTGGTCCTGCTCGCCCGCCAGGACGCCGGGCGCGTCCCCGAACTGCTGCCGATCCGGTACGGGCGGATGGCCGCCTCGCCGCTGGCCTACTTCCGCGGCACCGCCCTGACCGCCGCGGCCGACCTGGCCAGGACCCCGCGCACCGGGATGATGGTGCAGGCGTGCGGCGACGCGCATCTGATGAACTTCGGGCTGTTCGCCTCACCGGAGCGGCGGCTCGTGTTCGACCTCGTCGACTTCGACGAAACCCTGCCGGGGCCATGGGAATGGGACGTGAAGCGGCTGGCCGCGAGCTTCGAGGTGGCCGCCCGGGAGAACGACCACCCGGCTGCCCAGCGCCGCCGCGCGGTGGTCGCCGTCGCGGAGTCCTACCAGCAGGCGATGCAGGACTTCGCGGGCCGCACCGCGCTGGAGATCTGGTACGCGCACGCCGATGCCGAGACGATGCGGGCGACCGCGGCGCACCGGCTGGGGGCGAACGGACGGCGCCGCTTCGACCGCACCCTCGCCAAGGCCCGCACCCGCGACAACCTCGGCGCGCTGGACCGGTTCACCGAACGCCGCGACGGGCAGCTGCGGCTGGCGGCGCGGCCGCCGTTGCTCGTCCCGGTCAGCAGGCTGGCCGGCGACGGCGACCCGGCCACCCTCGAGGAGCGCCTCGGCCAGGTGCTGCACCGGTACCGGCGCACCCTCGGCCCGGAACGGCGGGCGCTGCTGGATCGCTACCGGCTCGCCGACGTCGCCCGCAAGGTGGTCGGGATCGGCAGCGTCGGCACGCGGTGCTGGCTGGCCCTGCTCGCCGGGCCGGGCGACGAGGATCCGCTGTTCCTCCAGCTGAAGGAGGCCGGGCCGTCGGTGCTGCAGGACTACGTCGGCGCGCGCTTCGCCGGCGAGGCCGGACGGCGGGTGGTGGCCGGGCAGCGGCTGATGCAGACCGTCGGCGACGTCTTCCTCGGCTGGGTCCGCGCCGACGGCTTCGACGGCCGCCCCCGTGACTTCTACGTCCGCCAGCTGCGTGACGGCAAGGGCGTCGCCGACGTCGCGACCATGACGCCGAACCTGCTGCGCGCCTACGCCCGGCTCTGCGGCTGGACGCTCGCCCGGGCGCACGCCCGCACCGGCGACCCGCTTTCCTTGGCCACCTATCTCGGTTCCGGACCTGCGTTCCCGGAGGCCGTCCGCGACTTCGCGCTGGCCTGCGCCGACCAGAACGAGCGCGACCACGCCGCGTTGCGCTCGGCCATCCGGGCAGGCCGGATCCCGACGTCCGGGCCCTGAGAAGATGCCCGGATCCCGGAACGACCCGGCCCAGGTTCCCGAACCCGTCCCCGCGGACGTCGTGATCGCGCTCGCCGCCGGCGTCGCCGGGGCCGGGCTGCGGCTGGGCGGGCACGTGATCGCCGGGCTCGGCGTGGCCCTGCGCCCCGCACTGTCCACACAGCACTGGCCGCGGCCCGTCCAGGACCTCGCGATGACCGGTGCCCGGCTGCGGTGCCGGGCGCAGGCCGCCACGAAGGCGACGTTCCGCCGCGCCGCGCCCGCGGTCGTGATGGCCGTGCTCGACGAGCTGGACCTGGCCGGGATCGTGCGCGAGGTGGTCTACGAGATCGACCTGCCGGAGATCATCCGGGCTTCCGGCGGGTCACTGGCCGGGCAGATGGTGCGGGAGGCGCGGGTGCGGATCATGGCCGCCGACGACGTCGTCGGCCGGCATCGGACATGACCGTGTGGGCGGCCGCGGTACCGGCGGAGGCGCGCCGCTACCAGGGCCGCCGGGCCGGTCTGGTCAGCCGGGGCATCGCGGCGGTGGTCGACGCCGGCGTCGCCGCGGTGGCGCTCGCCGGGTGCTACCTGGTCTGGGTGGCCGGGCTGTTCACCCTCCACCCGGCCGGATTCGTCCTCCCGGTACCGACCCGCCCGGGGCTGGTGACCGCGGGGACCGCGCTCGCCGCGGCCTACCTCACCCTGTGCTGGACGGCGACCGGCCGCACGGTCGGTGCCCAGCTGCTGGGCCTGCGCCTGCTCGACGCCCGGGGCCGGCTGCCCCGCCCCGGGCGGGCCGCGCTGCGCGCGGTGCTGTGCGTGCTCTTCCCGCTCGGGCTGGCCTGGGTGCTCGTCGGCGCGGGCCGCCGCTCGGCGCAGGACCTGCTGCTGCGCACCGTGGTCGTCTACGACTGGGATCCCCGGCCACCGGGCTCACCCGGAAGGTGCGATGCACCGGACCCGCTTCCCGCGCGACGGTGACGGCCCACCGACCCGAGGAGTTCGCGCCGTGACCATCGCCCGCACCGGAACCGCGCTCGCCGTAACGCTTTTCCTCGCCGGATGTGCGGGGACCTCCTCGCCGTCCCCCGGTTCGGCGTCCGCGGTGACCGTGCAACCCAGCGGTACCGTGCTGCCCTCGGCCTGCGCGGCCCTGGTCACGGCCGGGACCGAGCTGACGAGCACCGTCCGGCGGTTCGCCGTGGGCGCCGCGACCGCCGACGAGGTGCAGGTGGCCGCGGCGAACGTCGGCACAGCCGTCACGACGTTGCGAGGCGCGCCCTATCCCACGCCGGGACTGGACGGCCTCGAAAGCGCGCTCACCCGGACGCGGGACTCGCTTTCCGCGCGCCCGCTCGACGTTGCGGCCGTGCGCACGGCCGCAACCGACACCACTACGGCGGCACAGTCCGCAGCGGCGCACTGCAATCCCGGCGGTTGACCGGCGCCGTCAGCCCGGAGCGGCGAACACCTGCACCACCCCGAGGCAGCAGACCAGAACGGCGGCCAGCACCAGCACCGCGGCCGCGCTCGGCTGCTCGAGGAACACGAACACCAGCACCGCCAAGCCGATCAGGCTCGCACGCACCGCGGTCAGGTGGGCCCGCAGCGCACGCCCGGCCGGTCCGGCCGGCACGCGGCCGAGATGCGCGCGAATCCGGGCCGCGGCGCGGGACAGCCTCGTTCGCAGCGCCACCGCGGTGGCCGAAGGCCCGGTGAGGAAGGTGCCGAACCCGATCACCAAGGCGACGGCGAAGACAGTGCGGATTCCCTGGCGCAGAAACTCGGCGGCGAGGTCGTAGGCGATACCCACCGCCGGGACGGCGGCGGTCGGCACCTGGCCGACGAGCACGGCCCTGGCGATCGGCACGCAGACCGCGAGCGCCAGCATCCCGGCGGCGACCCCGCCCGCGGCGCGCACCACCGCCCGGCGCCGGTCGCGGGCAAGCAGCGTCCCGGAGGCCAGGAATGCCAGGCAGGCCCAGGGCAGCCAGGCGGCCAGCCGGTCGAGCAGCGTGTACGCCGATCTGGCGCGTTCGAGGGTGCGGGCGTCGGTGATCGGGACCGTCGGGTGCAGGTCGGGCAGCCGGTTCACCGCGCTCAACCCGGCTTCGGCGAGGGCCTGCTTGCCCGCGGCCACGAACGGGGCGAGGTCGAGCCGGACCTGGCCACCCGAGATCACGACGGCCTCGCTGTTTCCTTCGAGCACCGCGGTGAGCTGCTCGTGGCCGGCGCGGATCGCGCGATCCCACAGCTGGGCCACGGCCGGGCTCGCGACCAGCTCCCCCACTTTGTCGTGGACCAGCCCGCGCACGCCCGAGGCGGCCGGACCGGCCAGCCCGCGCAGCGGCCCCGCGATCTCCTCCGGCAGTCCGCGTTCCGCCAGCGCCCGCACCGCACGTTCGGTCAGGCCGGCGATGTCGAGGCGGCTGAACACTTCGTCGGTGACGCGGTCGGTGATCGTCTGCTGGACCGCGGGTTCCCGGATCAGCGGGCTCATCGTGGCGGCGAACCGCTCGGTGTCGGTCAGCTGCGTGTGCACCCAGACCGCGGTCAAGGCAAGCGGCGCGAGCAGGCAGCCGAGCACGATGAGCGCGCCCGCGGCGACCGCGCGGGCGCTCGGGCGCCGCCGCGCGGATCGCAGGCGCAGCGCGGAAATCTCCGCGCGCAGCCGGTCCAGCTCGGCCCGTTCGCCCGCGTGCAGCGGCGCCTTTTCCGATTGGCCGTCCATACTATTCCCGGTGGCGCGCGCGCCGTTTCCGGCAACCGCACTCCGCGAACGGATCCGGCGACGGCGGCAGTTCCCGGACGCGGTGCACCGAGTCCACCCGCATCCCGCGCGACTCCAGACCGCACATAATTCCCGCCAGTTTGTCCGGGTCGGCGACCGTGCCGAACACGATGGTCTCCGGCGGAACCGGGACGACGAGCATTCCACCGAAACCGTCGACCGGGCCGGGATCGATGCTCCCGCAACCGCGGAAGACGTAATTCGTCCCCGCGCCCCGGGGTGGTCCAAGGTGGACTAGTCCCGCCCGTGCCATCGCTTCTCCTTCCCACGACGGTCGTCCCCGGCCCGGCCCGCGGTCCAGAATGCCCCGGCGATCACCGCCAGATCGAGCATCAGCACGAGCACCGACCAGTGCCGCAGTGGCATCACGGCCAGCCGGATGACCGCGTCGGTCCCCGCGCGGACACCAAGGCAGACCGGGCGGTCACCGGCCAGGGCGGCGAGCACGCCGGCCAGGACGAGCAGGACGACCCCCGGCTGGATCCGGCCGGCCCGTGCGAGGTCGAGCACGACGAGCTCGCCGGGGCCGATCCACAACGCCTTCGTCACGACAGATCTTCGCCGCGACGGATCCCCGTTTGTTCGCCGTTTCCCGAAATACCAGTGATCTTGCACGTCTGTCTCCGAAATGTCTCGAACGGTCCTCGGGTGCCAAACGATTCTGTGTCGACGGGCCGATTTCCTCGCCCTCAGCGGGTGAGCCGGGCGAATTGCGTGGCAAAATCCCGCACCGCGATGTGACACTGACGAAAACAAAGGAGGGCACATGCCGGACCACGGCAACATTCCGCTCCGAAGACGGGTTCCGCGCACCAAGGTGACCGTCCCCGGCCCACCCGAGGACCTCGTTTCGCGGCCACGGTTGCTGGCGCGCCTCGACGACGCGGCCGAGGCGACCACGGTGTTCCTGGGCGCACCGGCCGGCTTCGGGAAGACCGTGCTGCTGGCCGGCTGGGCTCGTCACCGAGGCTCGGGAACCGTCGCGTGGGTCTCGGCCGACATCGGCGACAACGACGAGCGGCTCTTCTGGTCCGCGATCCTGGAGGCACTCGGCGGGTGCGCGCGGATCCCCGCCGCCAGCCCGCTGCGCACCCTGGGCGTGCCACCCGTGCCCAGCGCCGATCTCGCCTTCCTGGCCCAGGTCGCCGACGCACTGGACGTGCTGCCCGAGCCGGTCCTGCTCGTGCTCGACGGCGTCCAGGAGATCACCGCACCCGGCACCTGGCAGGGGCTGCGGACTCTGCTCCGGCACCAGCCGGCGGGTCTTCGGCTGGCCCTGTCGAGCCGGCGGGAACCCCCGCTGCCGCTGGGCCGCGCGCGGCTCGCCGACCGGCTGGCCGAGCTGGGCGCCGACGAGCTGCGGTTCACCCCGGCCGAAGTCCGGCTGTTCGTCGAGGTGACCGGTGCCGCGATCGGGCCGGACCAACTCGGCACGCTGATCGCGCGCACCGAGGGCTGGCCGGCCGCGCTCCGGCTCGCTGTCTCGTCTTCGGCCCGGCACGGCGACCTGCACGGGTTCTTCGCCGGGCGCGACCGCGCGGTGCTCGACTACCTGGTCGACGAAGTGCTCGACCCGCTCAACGTCGGCCAGCGCGAGCTGGTGCGCGCGATCAGCGTCTGCGACGAGGTGCCGGTCGGGCTGGCGGCGGCGCTGGCCGGACGTGCCGACGTGGAGGTGATGCTGCACCAGCTCGGCGAACCGGCCACCCGGCTGGTCCGGGCGAACGGGACCCCGCCGTGCTACCGGCTGCCGCCCCTGCTCCGGACATACCTGCGGTCCGAGCTCTTCCGCCGCGAACCGGAACGGACGCGTGCGCTTCACGCGGCGGCGGCGCGGTGGTTCGCCGGCCACGACCGGCCGGCCGCGGCGCTGCTGCACAGCGTCCGTGCGGGCGACGTCGCCCGGATCGGCGCGCTGCTGCGCCGGCACGCCGTCACGCTGTACCTGGCCGGCGAGCACCAGGTGCTCCGGCTGGCGCTCGCGGTCCTCGACGACCACGCCGTGTCGGCCGATCCATTGCTGGCCCTGGTCTCGGCGATGCTGTGCCTGGAGGCAGGCGAGACCCCGACCGCGGGGCTGCGGCTGGCCAGGGTGGAGGCGGCGTGGCCGGATCACCCTGCCGCGGAGCTGATCGTGTTGCGGCAGCTGGCTTATTCCCGGCGCGCCCAGCTCGACCGCCCGCGCGCGCAGGCCGCGCGCGCCGCCGAGCGGATCGACGTCGTGCTGGCCGGCGACACCGAGCTCGGCGGGCTGGCGATGCTGCACCGGGTGTCCGGCCTGCCCGACCGGGCGGTGGCGCGCGCGGAACTGGTGCGCGTGCTCGGGCGGGCCGAGGAGCGCGGCCAGGACTTCCTGGTCACGCAGTGCCTGACCGTGCTGAGCCGGCTCGCCTGCCGGGACGGCGACTACCGCGTGATGGACACGCTGGCCCGGCGCGTCGCGGCGCGGCAACGGGCGCACGAGCGGCACCGAACCCTGGAGGGCGCGCAGGCCGCCACCCTGCTCGCCCACAGCGCGCTGCTGCGCGGCGAACCCGCCGAGTGCGTCGAGGAGGCCAACCGGGTCGAGCAACTGCTCGACGACGCCCCCGCCCGCACCGCGCGCGACCTGCGCATGGTCGCCGAAACGCTGTGTGGTGCCGCGGAATTCGAGCTCGGCGGCTGGCATTCGGGACTGCGGCGGATGCGCCACGCCCGCGGCCTGCTCGGTTCGGGCCGGACGGTCCCGGCCGAGCACGTGGCACTGTGCGCCGTGCTGGAACACCGGGCGGCGCTGCGGTTCGGGGCGGCGGGCCAGGCCAGGGAAACCCTGCGATGGTCCCAGCCCGTCCTGGCCCGGTCGGGTGAGCTGCTGCTCATGCGGGCCCGTACCCAGCTGTGCCTCGGCCGGCAGAGTTCGGCACGCTCGGTGCTGCGGTCCCTGGCCGACGAGGAGGCACCGATGCTGCTGCCGTGGTCCGCGATCGAAGCCCGGCTGATCGGCGTGCACGCCGCGCTGGCGGCCGGGGCGGCCGAACGAGCCGAGCGGCTGCTGGACCAGGCGCTGCGGGACGCCGAGCCCGCCGACATCCGGTTCCCGTTCGTCTTCGCCCCGCCGGAGGTGATCGGCCTGCTCACCGCGCGGCTCGGCAAGCTCGGTTCGGGGGAACGGTTCGCGGGACAGGTACTCACGCGCCGGCGGCGGCTGCGCACCCAGCCGATGCCCGCGCCGCTGACCGAACGCGAACGCAGTGTGCTGCGCCTGCTCCCCACCCAGCGGTCCATCGACGAGATCGCCGAGGACCTGACCGTGTCCCCCAACACCGTCAAGACCCACGTGCGGGGGATCTACACGAAGCTGGACGTCCGCAGCCGCCGCGACGCGGTGGCGATCGCGCTGCAGCGCGGGTTGCTCGACGCGGAGGTCACCGATTTCACCAGCTGACTCCCCGCACGTTCCGAATCGGGCCGGGACCCCGCCCGCGTCAGGCGCCGGCTGGGGCCTCGGACTTCCCGGCTCAGCGCGCCGTCCTGACCGCGGCTCGCGCGACCCCGGACAGCGTGCCGGTGATCACCAGGCCGACGACGAGGTTGCCGGCCGCTGTCGCCACCTGCGTGCCGGGATCCGCGTCCAGGCTCAGCGGGACCACCGCGGCGATCAGGGTGAGCAGCAGCATGATCCGGACGAAGAAGGACTTCGCCCGCGGTGTGCTGATCAGCAGCAGGTGCAGCAACGCCGTCGCGGCCAGCGCCACCACCGCCGCGCCCAGCGCGTAGGCCGTCGTGCTGACGCTTTCCCACGCGCCCATCCCGTGCGGGGCCAGCACGGGCACCGCGAACAGCCCGTGGGCGAGGAGGACCATCACGATCGCGGCCAGGGCGGCGACCACCGCCGTCGCCGCGCCGCCGGCCCAGAGCCGGCCCGCCGCGATCCGTGACACGGGCTGTCCGGTCATGCCTGTCCTCCTGGGTCTTTCGGCACCGAGTCCACAAAGGAAAAGCCACCGGGGACCGGCTGTGATCCTCCGGAACGGGTGAGGCGGGGGTTTTCCGGCGGGGTGCGGGACGCCACCGGCTCGCGACATGCGCCTGGCCGGGCGGGAAAACCGCGTCTCACCCGCCAAGGGTGGCCCCGCCGGACCGGGCGCCACCCACGATGGGCGCACATTTTCCGGACTATGCCTGGGAAGGCCGGTGGCCATGACCACGAAGAACCCAGAATGCGCCCCCTCGTCGGACCCGGATCTGGCGGAGGTGAGCTCATGAGCACCCGGGACGCGCCGGTCGATCACGCGCAGAACCAGCCCGGCGCGGCAGTACCCGTCCCGCCCGCCAAGGGACGTGGCCGGACGAGACCGCCTGCCGCCGCGTGGATCTCCTGGATCGCACTCGCGCTCATGACGACCAGCTCCGTCGCGAGCCTGCGCCCCTCGCCGACCATGGCGGTCTACGGCCTCGCGGCCGTTTTCCTCTACGTGGTGCCTGCGATCGTGTTCCTGCTGCCCACCTCGCTGGTCTCGGCCGAACTGGCCTCGGGCTGGCCGGGCGGGGTCTACAACTGGGTGGCGCTCGGCATTTCCAAGCCGATGGGCTTCCTGGCCGTCTGGTGCCAGTTCGCGATGACGATCTTCTACTACCCGAGCCTGCTCGGGTACGTCGCGAGCACCCTCGCCTACGTCTTCGACCCAGCTCTGGCCAGCAGCGGGCTCTGGACCGCCGCGGTCATCGTGATCGCGTACTGGTCCGGGGTGTGGATCTCCTCCCGGGGCACCAAAGGCGTGGCCGGGCTCGCCAGCGGCGGCCTCATCATCGGGACGCTCGTCCCCGGGGCGCTGCTGGTGGTGCTCGGCATCGTGTTCCTCTCCCAGGGTCATCCCTCCGCGGCCCCGATGTCGGCGAGCCACCTGCTGCCCGCGTGGGCCGGGCTGGCGAGCCTCGTGCTGATCGTCAACAACTTCCTGTCGTACTCGGGCATGGAAATGAACGCGGTGCACGTGTCCTCGCTGCGCAAACCGGCCAAGGAGTTCCCGCGCGCGATGTTCCTGGCGATGGGACTGGTGCTGCTCATTTTCATCCTGCCCGCGCTGGCGATCAGCTGGGTCATCCCCGCCGACCAGCTCTCGCTCACCGCCGGCGTGATGCAGGCCTTCGACGCGGTCTTCGCCAACTTCGGCTTCCAGTGGCTGACCCCGGTGATCGGCGTCATGCTCGTGATGGCCTCGCTCGGCGGAATGCTGACGTGGCTCGCCGGGCCGTCGAAGGGGCTGCTGCTGATCTCGCGGCAGGAGGGCTACCTGCCCCCGGTCCTGCAGCGGCTCAACAAGAACGGCGTGCAGCGGAACCTCCTGGTCGCCCAGGGCGCGATCACCACGCTGATCGCCCTGCTCTACGCGTTCATCCCGGACGTGTCCAGCGCGTACTGGATCTTCTCGGTGATCACCACGCAGGTGTACCTGATCATGTACCTGCTGATGTTCGTCGCCGCCGTGCGGCTACGGCGCACGCACCCCGACCACCCGCGCGGGTACCGCGCGCCGATGCTGGTCGCCTTGTGCGGCATCGGGTTCTGCGCGTCACTGGCCGCGCTGCTGGTCGGGTTCGTCCCACCCTCGCAGTTCGGATCCGGCAGCCCGTGGACCTATCTGGTGATCGTCGCGGGCGGCGCGCTCGGGCTCGGGTTGCTCGTACCGTTCCTGTTCTACAAGCTGCGCAAGCCTTCCTGGCGGCAGCCCACCCGGCCGGAGGCGAGCGCGTCATGACCACAGTGGACGAACGGTCGACCCGCCGGCAGCGGATGATCGTCTACCTCGCCGTGGGAATCGTCCTCGGCGGGCTGCTGGTGGCCGGCGTGCTGCTGTTCCATTCGGCACGCTCGGACGCCGAAGCCGAGCAGAAGGCCGACCAGCTCATCGCGCGGCTCGACCAGGAGGGGGCCCGGAAACCGACTCGCGATCAGATCGTCCGGTTGCTCGGCACCGGCGGCGGCTCGATCTGCGCCGACCCGGACTCTGCACTCTCGCACGCGATGAGCGACAGCGGGATCAGCAACGGCGCCGGCGGGCCCGGCACGCGCCCGGTCCTCGCGGCGGCCACCGTGGTGCGGGGCGAGAAGCTGGTCATCGAGGTCTACTGCCCCGACAAGCTCACAGCATTCCAGCAGTACGTCGACGGGCTCACGTTCGCCGACGTGGCAGGAGGGTGACCACAATGGACCTTCGTGACCGGGTGACCGGACTCATGCCACGCGCGCGCGAGGAACTGGCCGGCCTCGTGGCGATCCCGTCCGTCGCGGACCCGCGCCTGTTCCCGCCCGAAGCATGCCGGCGCGCCGCGAGCTGGGTGGCGGACGCGTTCGCCGGGGTGGGGTTCGCCGACGCGCGGCTCGCCGAAACACCGGACGGCAGCCAGGCGGTGATCGGTTCGCGCCCGTGCGGTGACGAAGACGCGCCGACCGTGCTGCTCTACGCGCACTACGACGTCCAGCCGCCCCTGGCCGAGGAGGCCTGGCGGACGCCGCCGTTCCGGCTCACCGAAGTGGACGGGCGCTGGTACGGACGCGGCGCCGCCGACTGCAAGGGCAACATCCTCATGCACCTCACGGCACTGCGCGCCCTCGGTGACGACCTGCCGATCAACCTCAAACTCGTCGTCGAGGGTTCCGAAGAACAGGGCACGGGCGGGCTGGAAGCGTTCGTACCGGAGCACGCCGATCTCCTGCGGGCGGACACGATCCTGGTGTGCGACACCGGGAACGCGGCCGTGGGACAGCCTGCCGTCACGGTAAGCCTGCGCGGCATGGTCAACGTGGTCGTCTCGGTCGAAGCGCTGCCGTCCGAACTGCATTCGGGCATGTTCGGCGGTCCCGCCCCGGATGCGCTGGCCGCGCTGGTGTCCGTGCTCGCCACCCTCCGCGACGAGAAGGGCAACACCACCGTGCGCGGTCTGCCCAACGACGGCGTCTGGCCCGGAGCGCCTTACCCGGCCACGCGATTCCGGGCCGATGCCGGGCTCTCCGCCGGCGCCCACCTGCTCGGCGAGGGGACCGTCGCCGACCTGCTGTGGGCCCGCTCGACGCTGACGGTGCTCGGGATCGACTGCCCGCCGGTCGTCGGGTCCACCGCGGCGATCACCCCGCGCGCACGGGCCAGGCTCAACCTGCGGATCCCGCCCGGCCTCACCCCGCAGGACGCCGCCCGCGCGCTGACCGCGCACCTGCTCGCCGCCGCGCCCTGGGGTGTCCGGCTGTCGGTGGAGGTCGAGGCCACCGGTCAGCCGTTCCGCCCCGAGACCGACGGACCGGCCTACC
>Ga0307507_10006847_pt1 | contig 17028 bp, 11 predicted proteins | sample 7_EM_MG_FD_207223 | JGI IMG/M metagenome (GOLD analysis project Ga0307507, IMG submission 207223) | Populus trichocarpa ectomycorrhiza microbial communities from riparian zone in the Pacific Northwest, United States - 7_EM | ecosystem: Host-associated > Plants > Roots > Unclassified | place...
CTACAAGTACCCCCCCTCCCTCTCCCCGCACCCATTGATGTGCCTAGGAAAGTTTGTGGCAGGAACGATCCACGAAATGCGAGCAGGAAAAGGTTACCGCTCGGAGCATCCCTCCTGGTTCGACAAACCCACCGACACAACCTGCCCCCAATGCGGAATCGAACCAGTGCGATTCCAGCACGCAATTCTCACATGCCCAGCCCTAGGTCGACAGAGAGACCTCCTGCTGAGAGAGGTCACCGCCCTTGGACATGGCACCGCAATTTTGACCGAACCCGAGCTCATACAGGCCCTCGGCGACTACATTTCTAACATGAAAACTGGCTTCCCACCAGATATGACCCCCAACCTCTCCCCATACCCCCCTCCATCCCCTCCACTCCCAACATGAAAGAGGACGGTCTCCCCCTGTATGAAGTTGTTTTTGGCATTTGTGTTTTTACTCGCTTTTTGTTTTTCACTTACGAATATCTTTCCTTGCAAGAAGCGTGAAGTTTAGCTCACCTTGTAAAACTTCCTTTTGAAAAATTTCATTATGGAATTAAGCAGGTAAGTGGTTTCGGCCTATTGGACTTGCAGCAACCAAGTGGTATTAGGTTATAAGGGTTCCTTTGTTTAGTTATTTTGATTTATAGGTTTTGTTCTTTCCATAGCTAGCGCTGCACTAACCTTCTTGTACCTAAAAACAATGAACGCATGATGAAAAAAGAAAAAAAAGAGAAAAAGTAGAAGAAAAAAAAAGAAGGCACGGGATTTGAGTTCTGCACGCAACCATCTATGTTCTTTCATACACTATACTTTCACTACAAAGATCTCTGTTTATCACGCTTTCGGGAAACAAGACAAGACTGGCTTATAGGAGCCTAGTGATCAACGTTGCTAGATAGGAGTCAACAGACTTAGCTATCGCAACAGCTATTGGGCTAAGAGAACGTGATCGTTAGCGAATTATCAGTTACCAGCTGCAAGTATCACCGGCAGAGGAGAGGGTTGTATAATTTGGTTGCGTCGACCAGCAGCACCGAACAAACAGACAAAACGGAGACCACCAACGAAACTGACATCCATCCCCAAGCAGAAAATCTCGACCCATCACCCCTAGGAGGAGGACTTGCAAGCCCTGAACGGAACAGGGGGCACCAAGCAGTAGAACGCCAGAGCCACCATTACCAAGTGCATCAGAAGAAACAGAAGAACAAGCAAGGACACAACGAAACACGATGGCGGCTACAGCACAACAAGGAGGAGCCACATTCTCGGTAACAATCCCCATCCTGAGGTCAGAACAGATGGCAAAAATGATCGCATCTTGAAGTGGAGGGAACAGGAAGCCTAAAGCCAAGGAACCGGACGTTTACCGAGGAGAATGATACAAACTACGAGGGTGGCTAGCTCAACTCATAGTGTACTACAGGACAGTGGGGTGGCAGAACGGCCATGATGAGGAAAATATCCTCTATTCAACGAGCCTCATACTGGACGACGCAGGGACCTGGATCACACCCTACACGGAAGGACGAATCACCCCAAGATGGGACAATTGGGCAGGATTCAAAGCAGAACTACAAAGACAATTTGGCGTAATCGATGTCAAGGGAGAAGCAAGGATGAGAATGAAGAATATGAAACAAGGCAAATGATCAGTCAGAGAATACTGGAATGAATTCCACCTCCTGGCTAGCGAGACCGAGTTGGACGACTGAAGGGGAGGAGAACTACTATGGGGAGGGATGAACACAGAACTCCAAAACGCCGGGGGAGCCACGAGCGAAGAATATAAAGACCTCGAAGATCTGGCACAATGGACAATCCAGAAAGAGACCAAGTTGGCGACTGTCAGACATATCCAAGGAGGGCCAGGAACAAAAACCACCAAGAGAGAGACCATCACATCACGAAATCCACACGGGACATATCGGCCGACAAATAATGGCAAGCAGAACTGCGGCCCCCCCATGGAACTACACGCGAGGCGGAGACAGCTAAGATTCAACATCTTATGAGAAGAATTGAAAAGGAGGATGGGCGAACAACTAAGCCTCAAATGTGCACAACGGGGACACTTAGCCAGGACCTGCCCGAAAAAGGACAGATCCAAAGGATTCAACGCACAAGACAGAAATTGGCCAAACAGAGCTAAGATCAGGGAGATCGAGGTTGAACAGAAACCCGAACAAGCGGGAACCGACGAATGTCCCCATAAAGCATGGTCTGAGGGACAGACACGAAGGGAAACTCATCATCATGGAAAACTACTACGTGGCACTCAACTACACGGAAACCCGCGAACACGACAATGACCATATTATGGTTAAGACACAACTACACAGCGGAAAGGAGTCAGTCACTATAAATGCCATGATTGACTCAGGCGCAACAGAAGACCTCATCGACAGAGAAGTCTGCAACAAACACGGGATCAAGATGATCAAAGCCAAAAACCCCTCTGAGATTTACCTTGCGAACGCAAAACCAAGCGCTATGGGACCTGTGCCCCATATAACTAAAGTTCCTATGGACATTAGTAGGCATAGGGAATTGGCAACCTTGCAAGTGGCAAATCTCCAAAACCATCAGATCGTCCTCGGAATGCCATGGTTCAGAGAACATAATTCAATGATTGATTGGAACGACAAAAGGATCACATTCAACAGCGAATGATGTACAACTTGGTGTTTTTAATGGTCTCCTGTTGCATATGCGGTACCCAAAGAAAAAACCCTGAAAGACAACCTCATAACGAGATTCCACACGGTGTAGACCAAGAAAGGCCCGACAGCCAGTGGCCCTAGCGTTAAAGTCAACAAACTCTCGACGGAGGCCAGAATGCCTATGAAGGGGTCAGCACGAGTGGCAGGACACGACCTCTACACAAAGGAAGGAACAGATATTCCTGCCAGAGGGCAAGCAATTGTTGGAACAGGGATAGCTATTGCATTACCTGACAACACCTATGGACTAATTGCACCGCGAAGGAGTCTAGCAGTGAAACACAGACTGACGACAAATACAGGTGTGATAGACGCCGACTACAGAGGAGAAGTGAAGGTGGTCCTAGCCAACCTAGTAGACCAACCCTATCGAGTGGAAAAAGGAGACCGGATCGAACCACTGATCATCGAAAAAATCGACAACTGGGAACTACATGAGGGAACCCAGTTGGACGATACCGAGAGAAGAGATCAGGCATTCCGAGGCTCGGATAGCACTATGGACCAAAGAGGCACGGGCCAGAAGGCCAAACCACTTGTGGAAATCAACGAAATATAGGCAAAAGCCTTCAGGCAGTTTTACACACAAGGAGAAACAACCGGCATCCTAAGATAAGATGAGATTGATAACGAAATTCAGCTTCAAGCAATCAATATTAGCACCGAGCTGGCCAGAAAAAACACGAAAATTAATCACGACCAGGATATTAAGGACACTGTTCCCCAAGAAGATCATCACCTGCTGGATGTATACGAAAAAGGAGAAAAAATAACAGTAGCACCATACCGACCAGGCATCGATCTAGGAATCGAGCTGTAAGAAGGAAAAACAGTACCAATAAAGAAAAGTATACACCCTCACTTATGACCAACCGGAGGAGGTCGATCGATTCATGAAACACAATCACTGCCGAGGGTGGATTCGAAGGGTGAGGTCAGGAAGGGCATCACCAATCATGTTTGTCAAGAAAACGGATGGCAAACACAAGCTCGGCGCTGATTATTGGGCGCTTGACCAAGTTTGCAAAAAGGATCGACACCCGCTACGCTTATTAGGGAAGCACTGGATAGATTAGGAGGAGCCAAGTACTTCACCAAGCTAGACATCAAAGACGCCTACCACAACATCAGGATCAGATAGGGGGACGAATGGAAGACAACCTTTTCAACTAACCTTGTGTCTTACGAATACTAAGGGATGCCATTTGGACTATGCAACGCACCGGCGGCATTTCAACGATGGTTCACTGAGGTCGTTATGGAACACATCGACATGTGTTGCATCATCTATGTAGATGACCTAGTAATATATTCCAATACCCTACAACAGCACCGAAAAGACTTCAGCAATATCCTCGAGGCAATACGAAAATCAGGCATGAAGGTCAAACCATCCAAATGCGAATTCAATCAAAGAGAAACAGAATATCTAGAATTTATCATTTGACAAGAAAGGGGGAAAAAAGACCCAGTTAACACACAAGCCTTCTGGGACTGTACAACACTCAAGAAAATCAAGGAAATCCAATGCTTCCTAGGATACTGCAACTTCTACCTGGAATTGATAGAGAGCTTCAGCAGGAGAGCCGGACCACTATACGCGAAAACAAAAAATGAATGCAGCAGCAATTGGGAATGGGAGACAAAGAACTGCAGACCTTCGACGAATTAAGGACAAAACTCATACAGCACCAGTATGGGTTTACTTGGACCCCCTTGCACCAACTAGAATCGAAACAGACGCCTCAAAATACGTCTGCTCCGGTACACTGTCACAACAATCCCCGGAGAGAAAATGGAGCCCAGTAGGGTGCCAATCCAAGACAATGACGGACGTCGAATGCAACTACGATATACACGATAAGGAATTACCAGCGATAGTTCAGCCATTCCACGAATGGAAAAAATACATGAGAGGAAATCCAAAACCGATACCTGTTCTCACAGACTACAAGAACTGAGTCACCTTCAGGACAACACAGGAACTAAATGAACAACAAGCACGGTGGATGCAAGAATTAAGTCTGTGCAACTTCAAAATTGAATACGGACCAGGAAAGAAGGGAGGCAAACCAGACGCCCTCACAAGAAGAGAAGGGAAGCTCCCCACGGCCGGAGATAAGAGACTCACCCGAAATGTGGGGATCTTACTGCCAAAAGCAGGATAATGGGATATCCCATAAATTGAAGAAATCGAGCTCGATATATTAGAAACAACCGAATTTGGGGACAAGGATGAAGGAGAGATACAGAAGACAAGCAACATCACCGACGAAATCCAAGGTATCAAAAGAAACTTGGACCCAGGAAGGAAAGAGATGAAAGGAATAGCCTTAGGACTATACCAATGGAAGGATGGCCTCTTATGGTACCAAGGAAAGATTTGGGTACCAAACGAAAAAGGGATAGGAACCACTGGTATCGCCAAACATGACGAACCCCCACAAGCGGGACATCGCCGAATAGCAAAAACCACCAAAATTATCAGCCGACGATATTATTGGTCACAGATAAGAGAAGACATCAAACGATTCAGAACAAAGTGCGACACATGTCAGAGAACCAACGTGGTCCGACATGCACAATATGGATTGCTGCAGTCAAATGAGGCCCCTGACTGACCATGGAAATCAATAGCTATGTACTTCATTACAGACCTGCCGAAATCAGAATGATAAGACACCATACTGGTGGTCATCGACCGGCTGACGAAAATGAGCCATTTCATTCCATGCTCAAAGGACCTCGACTCATAGTAGTTCGCCAAGGACTTCATGAAAGAGATAGTCAGGCTACCCGGAGTACCACATGATATCATCACCGACAGGGGGACACTATTCACGTCAGACCTATGGAAAGAAACTAGGGGCAGATTAGGAATTGAATGAAGACTAAGCACGACTTTCCATCTACAAACAAACAAACAGACCGAACGGACCAATACCATATTGAAACAATACCTCTCAGCATACATCAACTATCAACAACAGCATTGGTCTGATTACCTACCACTGGCAGAATGTGTATACAACAACAGATATCTAGACACGATAAAAATCACACCCTTCTTTACAAACTACGGAACCCACCCCGAATACGAGATTATCTGTCATCTGATTGAGGGAATGCAAACAATACCAGAAGAAATAACTCTGTTACATGAGTCATTAAGAAACGAAATGGTGGCCGCGCAATTAAGACAATCAGAATACTACGATTTACACCGAAAAGCTGATCCAAACCTACAGTCAGGATATATGGTGTGGCTGTTGCCACGCAACACCAAGACCACTAGACCATCGAAGAAACCGGACCACAAGAAAATTGGACACTTTAAAATCTTGGCAAAAATTGGGACTAGGGCAGATAAGCTGGCCTTACCACCCTCAATGGCTATACACAACACATTCCACATCTCCCTCCTCGAACCTTACCAAGACAACCTCTTCCCCACTCAGATCAAGGAACCTCTTCCTTCCATTCAGGTAGAAGGAGAAGAGGAATACGAACTCGACAAAATTCTCGACTGGTGACTGCACTACAAGATGCTCGAATATCGAGCCATGTGGAAAGGATACTCACCAGAACACGATAAAGTCTGGTACCCCCCAGAAAACTTCAATCATGCTGAACATGCAATCCAACGATTCCACCGGCGCTATCCGGGAAGGCCCGCAATGGTTACACATCACGATGGAAAGATCGTCCTCCGCACCTCCCCCCGTCGTCAATCAAGAACAACCCTCACATACCCCGATGGACAACGCCCTGCGCGTCGCCCCCCAACGCTACCCCCACTAGCCCAGACTACTCTGACTCATCAAGAAGGGTGGTGCCACATGCCTCCAGGAGTGTGACGGATTGCGTCGACCATGGGTGTCAAATCCACCTAAGCGAAAAAGAAGGGTCAGGCTGGTACCCACCAGTCACAAAGAGCTCGAGGCAACCCAGTGCCGCCCACGACCACGCTTGGGGACAAGAAATGGAAGCGAACCCAGGAGAGGACTGGGCCCCAAAAGAACCTTGTCGAACAAGAGCCAGAAGGGCGCATCAAGAACTCACGAGCTCGGAGAATTATTTCAACAACAAGTGCAACCACCATCGATGGGAAAAGGTGGACGCTGGCTCTTACCCCTGAGGAGTGGAAGAAGAAGGGAGGCTGTCGAAGGATGATGGAAAGGAACAACGCAAGAGAGAAGCCGTGAGTAGATGGCTGGGGAGGGAAGGGAGTGAAAAAATCATTCCGGACATGGAGGCCATGGAAAGGACAATTTGGGACCTCCGAAGACACCTCGATGGCGCTGCCTACATCATTGTGGCAAAGGATAACGACCTCGAATGACTTGCAAAGGAGAAGGAACCATGCCAACAAGCCTAGAATCGGGTCAAACAAAGGATGGGCCAAATCGGGGCCACGCACGGGAGAGAAGGAGTTTAGGATCGAGGGGCCGATGCAAGAGGGTGAAGGGAGCTAATGTCACGAACGGTGACTAAGCAAAGCCGACTCTCACATGACTAATAGTTGTTAGTCATTGGTTTGTTATCTTTCATGCTATGAGGTCAGTTGACTCATAGGATTTTACATAACGACAGAATAGCGTGTCATTGGTGTATTATGATTGGTTGATATTGGACATGACTCACGATTGTGTTCATGTGATTTATGTATTGTGCACATGACTCATAGTTATGAGTCATGGGTTTCACACATGTGACCCCGTTAGGGCACATGACTTGTTTTATGGGTTTTGAGTGGTTGGGAGATCGGGCGCAGCTGACTCGGCCGAGTCAGCTGATGCATTCCACCCTATGACTCACTATGAGTCATGAGGCGCATGAGGCGAGAGTAGGAGTCACACAGGGTTAGGGTTGAGGGAGGAACCCCAATAAAAGGGCACCCTCGGGGGACAGGATTTGGGTCACGAACCAGGTCTTCTACACACCCGGCGATTAAAATCTCAACACCATGAGAATTCATCGTCAACATCCACCACCCCCGCACTCTCAGTGAGCTGCACCCGCACTCTCCATGACCTGCACCCCCCCCTCCCGCCTTACTTCCCTCATCATGTCCTTGGGCCCTGGCATCCTTCTTTCTAGGGGTCGTTTGTCTCTCTCATCCCGTCTTTTCGCTCGCACTTCGCTGCCTCGCTTGGCCTTTGCACGGTCGGCAACACCCTCTCGCCCATGTTACAGACGGCTGGGACCAAAGTTTGCAGTAGGAGGAAACTCTTCAACAGGCTACGGTCGATTTCTCCTTTCACTTCACCTCCGTTAGAGGCTGCCTAGTCAGACACGCACATGGTTACCAATAGTTTCCACCGTTATTGGGTCTACCCCTCCTCTCCCCCTTCAGGTTTCGTCCCGTTGCTCGGTTACAGCTACAATCTACTCACTCGGCTGGCACCCTACTGCCCCTTTACCTTAGGCCGCCCTCGCGATTTCTCCACGCTCGCACCTCTCGGTTACGCTCAGTCGTCGTATTGCACTACCTCCTTGGCGGATGTCAACGCCTTGGGTTCTTGAGTAATGTACGCAACGCCGCAACGGTGTATAGTGGCCCCGGCTCCTTCATTGTTCTTCATTCATTGTCGGTTCCTTTGGGTTTCATTAGTAGTTATAACAATTATTTATTTTGTTGGCGTCTACGGCAAGGGTTTTCCTGTTGATTCCTCCCCATGGATTTATTTGTATTTTTCTTTTCGACCGCCTAGTCGGAGGGGGATTTCTTATTTTGCGTGGCTGGTGTGCGGTTGGTCTCATACCAGAGAGACTTGGGTTGATGGTTTTTTCCCTGGTCCCGGGTTGGAGAAATGTAGGGGACGGGGTTCTTTCTTTACCATCGCTAGCGCTGCACGTAGTCTTTGTTCCCCGTAGTTGATTTATACAAAGCACACGATATAAAAAAAAAAAAAAATTGGCACGGGATTTGGGTTCATCACCCAATCATCTAAGTTCTTTCATAGACTATTCTTTCAATACAAAGATCTTTATTTATCACGCTTTCGGGAAACACGACAAGACTGTCTTATATGAGCCTAGCGATCAACGTTCCTAGATAGGAGTCAACAGACTTAGCTATCGCAACAGCCATTGGGCTAAGAGAAAGTGATCGTTAGCGAATTATCAGTTACCTGCTGCAAGTATCACCTGGATAGGAGAGGATTGTAACACCCAGGTCCTTTTGTAAACCCAGGAATGCAGTCTTTATACCACTTTTCCTCAGGCGTTCTGAACACCCAAATACCCTCAGGATCTTTGGACTTTTCAACCATGCATTCATCACGCAAGATGACCCCCTCAAACTACTCCTGTGTCTAATCCTTATACTTCTTGGCCCAAGCTAGCCTCTTGAGAGCATGCTCATCTTGCAGAAATGCTCTTTTCCGGGCGCTTCACTTCTTGATGTTGACTGATGCTAAAGCTCGCTTGCGGGTCTTTACTCAGGCCTATGGTGCAACCTCATTGCGCAATTCTGATAAGGGGAGGTGGCGTGCCTTCCTAGACTCTCTGACTAGGGGGCAATCAGTCCTGATATCAATAATTTTGTTTCTTCCAGTCGTTGGAAGGTTTTTCACATCACTTCTCTTTTGGAACTGGGGGTAGAAATTTAGCACAGTACTCTTGGGACGACTTAAGATCCCTCCAATTTGAGAAAATGAGAGTGATTATTCTTTCAAGAAAACAATTTGCCATTTCTCAAACAGTCTGAGATTACCAGTCTTTTCTGGAGGCATCGGTGTTGAGAGGTGGCTGATCATTGAGGTGGGGGTGTTTTAGGCGGTGTCGGGTTGCCGCCGATAGGACAAATGGCTTTGTCCTATTACTTTACATGCTATATCTTGACTACTAGGCTCATGACCAAAACACCCAGCACAATCACCAATGTAGGGGTCTCAAGGGCAGAAGTACTCTGACTATAAAATATCTGGAATAACGAACGTACCTGGCCAGGGGCACACCTATTTGCTCCATTATCCTATGGAAGGATAAGACATGCCGATTCCACACCTTCCATAGCTACGCCGTGGTACTAAGCGATTGAACAGACCACTTTGAGACCATAATTCGTTTTAGAACCTCTGTTGCTGGTAATCCACTTTGATGTATTCGAAAACCTTCTTCCTGCCCCTAGTTCTCTAACTATTTGAAGTCATTGTGGCATACTAACTTTTCACCTATCAGAGAGAAAATACCCTATAACTTCCCGGCAGGCAAAGTTACGGACTCAGAGCATCAAACTACTGTATTTGTTGGGTACGAGATCTGCATGTCTCATCTGTCCATGGAATATATGGCTCCCGTACGTGGCTAAATATTCCGCTCTGAGCTTACTCGGTGAACACTTATGTATTGGTGAGATTGCCCCTAATGCCTCTTCATGCCCAGAGAGAAGAACCATCAATTTACTGAGTTACTGCTCCTTCCTGTGCGAGAGCTGAGGCTGCATACAACCTACCACCTGGTATTGGAAGTGTTCATGGAATAACCCCAGCACTAAACTACACTTACTAAGGTGACCTGATCTCATTTGCAGGAACTTGTTCTGCAACCTCTTGTGTTTTGCTTCACCTCTAGCTTTGGTGTGTTCATTATTCTTGGAACTTTATGGTAGTTGTCTTTAAAAATTGGAAATTGATATTAATCCCTTTGATGGTGATTTGCTTAAGGAGGGTCCAGGCTTACCCAGTCTAAGGTCTCTGGAGTGGAATCTCCATTTGTGGAACTTTCAGCAGAATGACAGGATTGGCCTCGAGGATACACAACTGATCCACTGTCTATGAGTCCTGCCCTATGACATGAGACTCAATGATAATGAAATCTTTCGCTTTTTAGTTCTAGAAGGAAAAGACAAGGAGCTTGCCCATGTATCTATTTAATTGATTTAATAGGAATTCCCTAATTGGCTGGAATAAATCTCTAGGAATACAAGGAGTAAGAATGACACGTTTGGCAGACTCTGTCAGGTTCTGGGAATGCAGTGCCACTTTGACCATGCCGAGTTTCAATGACACACTCCAGCCATTCATATACCGCTAAAATCACTACTCAGGACTTGCGAGACGCCTCTTTATGGCAGACAATATACATACAAGAGACTGAAGCAAGCTGGGATGCCTGTTGTTCGGGATCGGATGTTCTAATTTCTAAAAGACCTAGATCCTGTTGGGGTAGCCAGTCGCACTATACATTTAAGTAGTAAGGCTTGTGGTGCATATCCTGTACCTGGCACCAACCTTCTATGGTCAATCAATACTCATCATAAGCTAAGCATGTATGAGATCGAAATTTATGCAGGAAGTGATGCTTTTTCAAGGTATGTTCAACTTCATTAATTATTTAAATTTTGTGTTTGTTCTACTAGCACCGGCATGATATTGGTGAACACAACTGGGTCTGCATATGGAGTCAAGCTGCCGCATATCTAAGTCAAACTAAATTAGTTAGGATATATTGTCTGCTAATATCATTGGGCTATCTATGATTTACATGCTGATGCAAACCTAGGCCTATACTTAACCATCGGGATTCTGTCAGTACTGCTTGGTCAAGAAGTGAGCAGATACTTTTTATCCCCCGCAGTTGATGCAAGTTGGTGCTGGATATTATTCATATCATGTGGCACTCGAACTCGCTTGTCCTATAAATACAGTTTGGTCCGCATATGTGGCAAAACTAGCACCAATCAGACGGGAATGCAAGTGCCATAGAATTCCGAAAATGAGGTGCATTTGAAGGTCAGTCGTACCTAGCAGCAAGGTATGATCCAGTAAGACTTATTGGTTCCAGCGGCCACCCTAAACCTTGCATAGTTTCTCTCATGATATATATATTGATTAAGGCACCCGTCTTATTTTTCGGAATTCTACGGTACCCAGTAGTCCGGGTTAGTCTATGAACACTCTTATGTTGGTCAAGTAGACCCAAATGCTGCTGGTTGTAAAGAAAAATTGTAAACAGTTGCCCGCCTTTCTCCGCTTTTGTCAGTTATGAGCTTGACTGCATACAAACTACAATTGGTTATTCATGCACTAACTGGGATACCCATCTAGTATTGAAGTAGTCAGGGGTGTCGATATGAAGTGTTTGCAGTGGGCTAGGGGCCATTAGGGCCTAGTCGGGGGACTGCCAATAGCGCTGGACGAGAAGGGACGGCAAAACATATTCCGTCCTCGTCTTTCATGCCTACTTGTCAGGCACCTTGAACAAAGTGAGGGGAGGGGACGACAAAATCGTGGCCGTCCTCGTCCTCGAATTTGCAGGGCCCCCGTCATTAGGAAGGATGACAAGGCCCACGATCTGAGAGATGTACTTGTATGGGACAGTAGGGGGCGACAGGGGATGGCGGGGGACGGCAGACGAGGGCAGAAAACAACGGAAAATAACGGAAAACAGCGGAAGACGGTGGGGGATGGCGGCGGACGACAGGGACGACACAATTTCCTCAGTGCTGGTCCTGAAGTTTGTCTTATCGGGCCAATTCCGGGAAAGAGGGGACAGGATGACAGAATACCATCCGTCCTCGTCTTTCATTTCTATTTTCGGGCAACATTAAAAACATACCAGACGGAACGACAAAATATCTTCCGTCCTTGTCCTCTATTTCTTCTTGCCAGGCAACTTTAGAAAATGACCGGACAGTACGACAAACAGCCCTCCGTCCTCGTCCGTGCTCGGGACGGACCGACTTCCCCCTTTGCGAATACTGTCGATCAGTCTGTCGAAGTCAAGTTTGGTTGGCCGAAATTATGTGTGTCTAATGCAAAGTATGCAACTTAATGGTCTAGAGACACTAACTTTTACTGATGAAAAAAAGTTTGTCGAACTCTTGGTACACTAGCTAAAACACACAGCGTTCTCTGAGTGGTTGAGAAGACCCTGTGGCCAATCGGAGAGGGCTCTACAGACTTACTCTTGATATCCTGTACAGCAAAACCTGGCAAGGTCCCTCACACTACTAGTACATCGAAATAAGAATTCTGCACAGGTTTTGTGTTGAAGTCTGATTCCGTTGCAATTGGCTAACCTTTTACGGCCCGAGCTAGGCCTTTCCAGGATGCTAAGTTTGACCTAAGCTTAAGTTCAACCTCAGCCGCTTCTTATTTCAACTTCTAGTATATTAATGGTTCTGTGTATTGTCTAGAGGGAAACCCCTAAGAAAAGTGACTTTCTCAATACTCATATTTAGGTTGGAGTTCTCAATTTTATGCAATACTACATATGATATCCTATGTATATCTACAACTAGCCCATCCTGACTTAAGCCAATCTCGTTATATTCAGAACTGTCATGCTTTTACGAGTACCTATATGCCTCTCGCATCTCCACTTTTTTCCTTACCTTTCATCTATCTGCATTTGCTACTCTTGTATGCGATCACTTGTGTTATAATGAGCATGGACAACTTCCTTGGACACCTGGGCCCCAGCCGTACCGGGTCACCTAATCTCAAAACGGAAAATTTACATTAGTTTACTTGGTTCGATTAGAGGAGCTATGGCGACTGCAGCGACTACCACACATAGCCTCTGACGAAACTCAGTACTGTTGAATCTGCTGAAAGTCGGATTCAAGCTACAAGGAAACCAAGGCAAGCGAGTCGACCTGATGATGCTAAGAAACTGGATTCGCTAGATTTCAAACAGATAGGTGCTGCAGGTTGCAAAAGTTTAAAGAAAGGTTCCCACAAGCCAGCCGCAATCTGACAATCACCAGATTACATGGTCATATGTATCGGGCTGAGGTGGGTGAGGTGATCAGGTGTCTAAAAGGAAGTCTTTTTAAGCGAGTAGCCTTGGCTAAGGTTAGTCCCAGTCTGTTCTGTTTTTTTCACACAGAGTACAAATTTGCTTGCATGTGGCCATAATATAATAGATTTTGATTGGATATGTAGGGCCATGCACACGAGTGATTGGTTGTGATTATTGCTTGGCAGTTCGACTAAGGTCGCTTATCACATTCTGGCACCTGCCTCAATTGAATTCCCAATTTAATTCGCCAACAATAACCACCGTATAATCTGGCAAAATTCGAATTGGGGCTAAGGCAACTGAACCAACAGGAGCCCACGAACAATGCCCATTCGCCCCAGTTTAAACATATAGGTTGTGGTGGTTGGGTGGGTTGGAGGAAATATGCACTAGCGCTTTTCAGACTTTCCCCGGATTATCTGGTATCATTGTAGTGTTACAGTTAAGTAAAGATATCTTCGTTAATGCTAGTGTTTAGATACATTCCATCAATTTATTTCCCAATATCTACTTGGACAGGTCTATCATGTCCAAGGCAATAGCTAGAGGTTGTGGGGAGTACTGGAGTAATGCCACATTCCATCCGCTCAGATTGAGGTACTGAGACTATGATGATGGCCAGTGCACACTAGCGATTACATCCAGGGATTCAGCCAGATATTCCATTCCATCAGGTATGGTGGTATGGTACCTCAACTCTCAACTAGCGCAGTAAGGCTTGATGGCGACAGATGAGCTGGAGTCAGAGACTAGCATGAAACGTATAAAACCATTTCTATCTACTCTACTATCTGGCTTTATTTTATGAGAAACTCAGTTGTATACTACAAAAGAGCAATATTTTGATGAGCTTGGAAGTGTGGGATTAGTTACAGAGAGTCAAGCTGATATAATTGCATTGCTCGATGTCTACTTGCTCCTCATGTGAAATAACATTTATCCCTTGTTTAGTTTATGGAATGACCATTGAATCTGGTCTTGGAAAAAGCAGAGACCTAATCTTGCCACTGGGAAGCCAACTGTTCCTTACTTCACACTACCAGATGGAACCCCCCATTATGCATCAATTCCGGATCTTAATACTCTGTACCTGATATAAAAATAAGTAAGGGCTTGGGGTAATATATTGTCTAACCCGATATCATTTACGGCTCTATTTTCTGTGCCCTAGTCTAATTATTCTTTAATCCTGATCCAAACAAGTACTTCCCTGTGATAAGTCACAATTGGTGTGAGAGAAGGCTTACCACTCTTGGAATTTCAGTCCGAAGCATACTCGTTGGAGGATATCTCCACGGATGGTAACCCAAAACACCTTTTCATCCACCTACAGCTTCGGCAAAGTCTTCACCAAGATCTCGTTTATCTTGTATTCCAACTACCTCACTGTCATCCACCTCATGGCGCCTACAAGTGGTCCCCTCCAATCAGGGAGTTTAGTGAAACGATTGCTACTTTATCTCTAATAAAACAACACAAAATCGAAAAGATTAAGCGTTGAACTTGATCTTTAGAGTTCGATCAAACTTATAGAGCTTACTTTGTTTTCCTTTCTCTTAAACTATTGGTTTAAAAACGAGTAGAGACTTGTTCTATGAATATGAAAAAGACTGACTGGTTCGATATCCTAGCTACGGACCAGGAAGGAGGCTATAAGCAAGCACACGACTGCCAACTCCATACCAGTAACTGCTAAAGTGACTGCTAAGGTGACTGCGAAGGCAGTTAACCTTAGGACATCCATTACGATATCTCTATCACCTATGAGAACACCTTACCCGGATGGTGAGCCCACAGTTTTCCTCCTGTAGTTTCAACACACTCCCCAATTGAGGTTCAGATAGACATGAACATACGACAATCGGAGCAACCTAGAGCGAACAACTAGGACAAGAAGTGAGAACAAAGGTAAGAAAGGTTATCACCTTGAAGGGCTTTCGTCAACTGCTCGGCAGGATTTTCCTTTCCACTGACAAACTTCAACTCAAAGTGTCCCTCTTCGTACTTTTCCCTGATAGAGTAGTAGTACACATCAATATGTTTTGAACATCGATGGAGCAAGGCATTGCGTGTGAGAAAGTGGGAACCAAGGTAGTACCTATGGAGGACCAGTTTAACACCAAGGTTGGTCAGAGGCATTTTGACAAGGAGGGTTGATGCCAATGCGAGTGACTGTGCAGCGGAAGTAAAAGCTCTTTATTCAGCTTCCGCGGTTGAGACTGCTACCACCCCCTGCTTAGCCCATTTCCAGGCGATAGGGCATCCGGCAAAGAAGGTAACTAATGGCGAAAAGCTTTGCCAATTACTGGGGCAGTTGGCATATGATGAATCACTATATACACTGAGTATACTATGGGGTTTGACTTATGGCGGGTGGTAGGCGAGTTTGTAGTGCGGTGAATGGGGTAGATAACGGAAGATGTTCTGGACCATTTGCATATGTCACTTGGAGGAATCGGAGAGTAACTGGGATAGTGACTAAATAAGAAAGAGGATGTCCGGCCTAGTAATGATCGCTGCATATAGGAGACTGCCAATCACTGATTGGTACTCTTTAACGTTGGTAGGAGGTTTAGGTTGGTCGCGCTGCAGTGGACTCTGAGACAGTAAAACCGCAATAACGTGTGATTTTGCTCCTGAATGAAGATATTTTTTGATGATCCGGCGAAGATAAGCTGTTGGAGAAAGGGATACCGATTCATTGGTCCATGTGAGCTCAATGGAGACAAGATGTCGCAGCGTCTCAAAGTTATTTACTTTAAAGTAAATGCCTAACCAACTAGTCAATCCATCGTCTTCTTTGGCCACATAAAGCAAGTTGTCCACATGGATTCCAAGGAAGTCACTATGCTCATTATTGATGGAAAGTGCCGGGTTAGCCATCGAAGGCTGGAAACCACACTTCCTCCGTACAGTAGCCAAAGTTGTTTCCCAACAGCCTGCTGGCTGTGTGAGGCCCTATGTACTCTTCTTAAGGCAAAGAACCTTCCCACCAGGTACCAGCACCATTGTGGGTGCCTTGATGTATCTTTCGTCATTTAGTGGAGCGTTTACGTAAGCTGATTCAATGTCATATTGATCAGCGTGGAGATCATGGTGAATTGCATGTGCAAGAAGGATAGACCGAGTATTAGTTCGTAATGTAATTCACGACTTAGCAGCTCGCAACCACTATGCGGCTCACCATGGCAACTACTGAAAAATCAAATGTATATTTTTTTTATCTCAATAAATAGTAGTGCTACCCTATTGAACATTGTTTGGAAGGTACTTTTCAATATGGAGAATCAGAATCTGAAGTGTTTATTTAATAATAATAAAAAATGCCCCTTGTATACTCACTTTATGTTGAACTGTGTGAAATAGCTTCCTACTTATAATTATAGTAAAGAAAATTGAAATCAGCCATATAAATCATGGTTTAAAAATAATAATAAAATCTCATAGATCTTGTATTTGATGTATGAACAGCTTTGGTATTTGTTTGTAGCAATTGGGGAAGGTATTATGACTCTAAAACCTAGTATAGTAAAATATGCATCTTAGAAACCTAACTGGATGATAT
>Ga0307507_10006848_pt1 | contig 17027 bp, 4 predicted proteins | sample 7_EM_MG_FD_207223 | JGI IMG/M metagenome (GOLD analysis project Ga0307507, IMG submission 207223) | Populus trichocarpa ectomycorrhiza microbial communities from riparian zone in the Pacific Northwest, United States - 7_EM | ecosystem: Host-associated > Plants > Roots > Unclassified | place...
GTATAAGATTATATTAGATAATATATAATAGTTAAATATATAGCATATAACTTTACCTTAATTGCATGTTAAGAAATATATAGTTACCTTTTAAAGTTGCTAAGTAGGTTAACTGCGTGTTAAGGAACATATAGTTAGCTTTTAAAGTTATTAAGTAGGTCAACTGCGTATTATTTAACTTTTAAAGTTGCTAAGTAGGTTAATTGCGTGTTAAGAAATATACAGTTAGCTTTTAAAGTTGTTAAGTTAGTTAATTGTATATTAAGTTGGTTAAATTGCGTGTTAAGTTAGTTAATTATATGTTAAGTTAGTTAAATTGCGTGTTAAGTTAATTAATTGTATATTAAGTTGGTTAAATTGCGTGTTAAGTTAGTTAATTGCATGTTAAGTTAGTTAAATTGTGTATTAAGTTGGTCAATTGCATATTAAGTTGGTTGAATTGCGTGTTAATATTAGCAACTCAGTCAATCGAGGCACGAGCATGGGAAGAAGGACGCGCAAGCCTATACAATTGGATTGTCTATAAACGAGGATCCAAAGCTAGAGAAAGGAAGGAGAAGAATAGTAGCGCCGCTTGATATTTTATGCGGTCCTTAAGTCACGTAACTCGCGTCTACTATAATCCACGTCTGCTAAGATCCACCGTTTTCTACTAGCGCTGTAACATTACCCCCCCCTCTGAAAAAGCCTGCCCTTAGGCTTTGTATGTCCGTATTATGTCCGTAGGGTATTCTTGTCTTTATGCTTAATAGGCAGCCTATTATCTTCGCTATACTAGCACTCCATTTACTTGTTAAGGTACTTTGGGGGTCTGGGTTCGTTAGGGTATTAATTATAGAATTCTTTAAGCTTCTAGGGGCAGCCTATAAAGTTCTAGGTGGGGTACTAGGTTGGGTCTAGATCATAGCCTTTCTATTAAATATGGTATTATAGCGTTCCTCGTACTAGTTTATAGGCTAGTATTTTATTAACTTCCCATTTGTCGTCGCTATTAACTTAAATTAGCAGGGGAGGCTTATTCTTTTATTTAGGTAGTAGGTTATTTGCAGCCTTCCGTAGCTTATCTGGCGAAAAGATAGGGTAAACCTTAATTAAGTCTAAAAGCTTAACCTTATATAAGTTGCCTTCTTTATTAAGGATCTTATATAGTCCTACTATTTTATAGTCTAGCTTGCGGCTAGGCTGTTCTATTTTTTAGTTCTTTGTTATAACCTAGACCCTATTGTCTATAGTAAAGTTAGGCTCGCGCCTATGCTTATTTACCTGCTATTTTATCGATTTCTAGGCCTTTTCTAGGTTCTTATAGGCTACCGTCTAGGCTTCTTTTAGGCGTTTAGCGTATTGCTAGGCTTTCTTATAAGATAGTTTTTTGCGTATGGTCTGTAGGCCTTCTAGTCTATTCCAGTTAAAGCTAGTATGGGGTAAATATCCTATTTCTAGCTGAATAGGTGCAAACCCTATAGAGTTATAGGGTAGGGTTGCCTGGGCGTAGTCTATTAGGGGTAGTAGTTCACCCTAATTATCCTAAAAGTAGTTAATAAAGGGCCGGAGTCTCTAGTCTAGGTATTAATTTACAATCTCCGTCTAACCGTCTGTCTGGGGGTGGTATGCTATAGAAAGCTTTAGCTTAATACTAAGAATCTAAGTAAACTTATTCTAGAAGGCTAATATAAACTGTGGCCTATGGTTGGATATAATAGTATCTAGTAGTCCGTAAATTCGGTAGATATAATAGATATATAGTTGGGCTACCTCCTTAGTATCAATATCCTTGTGATAGGGGATTAAGAACGGGCGCTTACTAAAACGGTTAACTAGGATCATTACTATATTATATCCGTTACGGTCTGTAGGCAGCTTGTGAAAGTCTATAAAGATATACTGCTAGGGGCGTTCTAGTATTAGGAGTAGCTTTAATAGTCCTAGGGTTTTATCTCGCGGAATTATAGACCTATAGCAGTTGTTGCAGTTCTGTATATAACGGTCAATATCCATAACCATTCCGGGCCAGTAATATTAGTTACTAATAATTTTACGGGTCTTATTCTTTCTAGGGTAGGCCGTAGAGACCTAGGTATATGCTTTAGTAATAAGCTAAGTCCGTAAGTTCTATTTCTTTGCTACTACTAGCCGTTTCTAATGCTTAAGTAATCCGTTTTTAAGGGACTAGGGGCTAGTAACGTTCTTTGCCTTCTTATGGTACTCCTATAGAGAAGAGGTTATATGGTTTATCTATAGCAATTTGTCAATAAGGTTAAATCCTAAGGGGTTAATAGGATATATCTTAGCGCCTAAAAAGTCTATATTTAGTTCTACCTGTATCTAGGGGTTAAGGTGCTCTGGTTATAGTAGTATCTAGGTCTATAATAAGATCTTTATAGCTGTCTAGTTACCTAGGTCCTGTTTATACCTTATAAGAGTATCCGCACGGTTTATAGCGCCTGGTTTATATATAATTAAGAAGTTAAACTAAGATAGGATATCCGCCTAGCGTGCCTATTAGGCCGTAAGAGCCTTAGTTATTATAAAGTATTCTAGGGCCTTATAATCTAAAACTACCTTAATGGGCTTAGGGGTCCCCTCTAGCTATATATACCAGTGCTGAAAGCTAAAGATAATAGCCAGCATTTCTTTATTATGGATGTGGTAGTTTAGCTTAGCATCTATTATAGTCTTTAAATAGTATGCAATAGGGTACTATTCTCCGTCCGGTTGCTTCTGGGAAAAAATACTAGCTATTATACTATCTAAGGCATCTGTTTCTAGCATTAAGGGCTATTCTAGGTTAAAGTAGGCGAGTAGAGGAGCTAATACTAGCCGTTTTTTAAGCTCATTAAAGGCCTGCATATATATGGCGTTAAAGTGGAAGGGCTGGTCTTTCCTAGTAAGGCAGTTAAGAGGCCAGGCAATCCTACTGTAGTTCTTAATAAAACGTTAGTAGAAGTTATAGAAACCTAAAAATAATTATACCCCCTTTATAGTCCGTGGGGGTGTTCACTGGTTAATTACGGCCGTTTTCTCTAGGTCGGCCTTAATTCCGTTTATACTAATAATAAACCCTAGGTACTTTATACGCTTAACACTAAATTCCAATTTCTTAATATTGGCCTAGAGACCAGCCTCGCGGAGCTATTATAGGACTTTATAGACGTGCTCCTTGTGTTCTAGCTTATTCTTAGAGTAAATTATAATATTATCTAGGTAGGCCGTATAGAAGTTATTAAGGTAGTTAAAGAGTACATTATTTATGTACTGCTGGTACGTAGCTGGTCTGTTAGTTAGTCTAAAAGAAAGTACCTTATATTTATACGTTCCGTAATGGGTCTAAAATGTAGTAAGATCTATAGATCTAGGGTCTATTCTAATTTGGTAAAAGGCCTGGCGGATATTAAGCTTTATAAAAACTTTAGCTCTATTTATTCGGGCCAGTGTCTTATTAAGTAGGGGTAGTGGATAGTGGTCCTTGCGGGTTATATTATTTAGCTTATAGTAGTTAATACAAAAATAAAGTCCTCTGTTTGGCTTTTTAATAAAGAGAATTAGTAAGGCGAAAGGGACTTAACTGCTAGGCTTAATAAAGCCTTTATTTAGGTTCTTAATAAGATATTACTTTATAGCCTATAATTTGGCAGTAGATTGCTAATAAAGGGGGCTATAGCTAAGGGTGTTTTCCTTATCTGGCTCAATCTCGATCTTATAGTTATATAGTTGGTGAGGCGGAAGCATATTAGATACTACCTTTAAGAATATATCCTTAAATTTCTGGTGTTAATAAGGTAGTTTTTGTTCTACTAGCTTTTTATCTATAAGCTTGCCTTCCTGTCCGCTAAGCTCGCTTTCCTTTTCCTTAATTATTTAATTAATTTTATATAAGCTAGTAGTAAAGGTAATAATATTAGGTTAAACCAAGTTCTAATAGAATCCTATAGCGCCGATATAGCAGATATTAACTAGGAGAAGGTCCGTAGGTTTCTTTACGGACTTTTATTAGGCCGTATTTTGCGGTATAGGGTTTATAGTCTTCCTTAGCTTATATTCCATTTTCTGTAAGTTGTTCTTCTAGTCTATTAGTTTAGTATAGCGTCCGGTATTCCTAGCCTTCCTTTATAGCTGCATAGGGCCTAAGTTCTCTATAGGGGACTTAGCTAGGTTACTACTAATTTCCTAGGTCTCTAGTGTAGGTAGCGTAATATAAATAGTCTAGGGGCGGTATAGTATACGAATCCATTGTGGATTAATCTGTATGTCCTTCTTAAAGGCCTGGTCTCTACGCATAGCATTAGCTTAGTAGATGGTATTAATCTAGGGCTGTATAAGGTTCTCCATTATAATACTAATTTCTTTTATAAAGGAAGGGGTTAGGGGTAGGGATTTGGGCTAGAGGAGCTGTCTATTCTATATGTTAAGCTATAAGCCTAAATAGGCTAGCCATTTTCTTTTTAAGATTATATTGTGGCTTCCCAGGTCCGTAATAAGAAAGGGGACATTATACTGCCTTTGTCTATTAACATGGAGGTGGATCTATAAGATAGTTATAATAGGTGGCCCTATTCTTCTGTTATACCCGCGAATAGGAACTGGTTTAGGCAGTTCCTTAAGGGGCGTATTTAAAAATTCGGCCAGCTTTATAGCGCACTAAGTGTCTATTAAGGCAAAGGTATTCGCTCTAGAGTTAGCTAAAGCAGAGGTTAAAACTTAATATCTATTACAAAATAAAGTATAAGGGATAGTGTAGCTTCTTTTACTAACTAGCTAACCTAGATTAATATATAACATATTAATCCCTTTTAACCCTAGAGAGGAGTCTTCCTCTAGGGTTCCTCTTTTTCCAACTCTATACTATCCTCCTATATTAACAGAACCTCGTCCGTTTTTGCCTTTATCGGGTAGTCCTTAGCAAAGTAGTCCTTCTGGCTGTATAAGAAGCAAGCCCCCTAATTGCTAAGGGCCTATCTATAGGGGTCGCTATATGTAGGCTGAGCATACGCCGGACCCGCGGTAGGGCTAGCTACGCGGCTAGCTGCTAAGTTAACGGCGGGCTGTACGGCTGGTACCATAGGAGTTGCCAATTATACTAGGGTACTATAGGCCGTTCTTATAGCGCTTATAGTCTGGTTTAAAGAGTTTCTGGCTTTATACCGCTTAGCTTATGCCTTAATTTAATAGAGGCCTTAATTAATAGCTAGGCAGTAGTCTGTAAGTACCTTTAGCGTCTATACAGTAGTAAAAACTAGTAGTACGGCGCACTGTAGGTCTAGGGTGAGCTTGTTAAAGAGGTCTGGCATTAGGTCTTTATGGGGAATTTAGGCTTAGCCGGCTAGGTATAGAAAGCGGGTCTAAAAGGCTAAAAAGGTCTCTATTGTTTTTATATTAAGGGCTTTGTAATTAAGGCGGGCGTTCTATATCTTAAAGGGGTCCTTATAAATAGAAGATAGATAGTCAATTATTTCTTCTCTAGAGAGGAAGGGGTCTGCTAAATCCTAGGCATATCGCGGACATAGATGCGTCTATACGTCCCTGCTAGTACGGCCGAAGACGTAGGCCATTTTAGCTTAAGTAGTAGGGAAGTGGTCTGTATTAACTTCAAGCTTATCTTATAGTTAAAGCTTCCAATTATTAAACATAGGGTTAGTTCCGTCCGTAAGTAATAGGGGGTCCGCGACCTTTGCGGACCGCGATAATACTAATGCTATACGTTAGGCTAGGGCCTTAAGGACTATAGCAAGTCTATAGGTGTCTAATAACTCCTTGTTAGGTGTAGGGGTATCTCTAGTTTTAAGCAGCTCTCAAAGCCGTTCGATTTTGGCATTAGCTACTGCGAGTTTTTCCTAAGGGGTTAAGACGGCGACTGTTTCACTATTAGAGGTATTTGCGGGTCCTATAGCGGCTTTGCCAGCTGCTGTATTTCTTGGCATAGCAGTAGGGGTACTAGGTAATTTCCGGTGTTTGTTTATTTTCTAGGGGTTCTAGTCTATGCGTGTCCTATTCTTAGGTTTCGCGTTCTATTTATATTCTTTTGGTTCTATTCTGTCCTTAGGGTTCTGTTCTGTTCTATTAGTGTCCTTTAGGTCCTTTTCTGTGTCCTTGTCCTGTTTGTAGTTTGTAAATATTTTTAAGTTCCTTTTTAGAAAAGAAGAGTAGTGACGAGCTTTGGATAATATTAGTAACTTAGTTAATTAAGGCATAAGTACGGGAAGAAGGACGCGCAAGCCTATATAATTGGATTGTCTATAAACGAGGATCCAAAGCTAGAGAAAGGAAGGAGAAGAATAGTAGCGCCGCTTGATATTTTATGCGGTCCTTAAGTTATGTGACTTGCGTCTACTATAATCCACGTCTACTAAGATCCACCGTTTTCTACCAGCGCCATAATAGTTAAGTTGGTTAATTGCGTGTTAAGTTAGTTAAATTGCATGTTAATTACGCGAAATATAAAAATTAAAGTCTACTTAAATCTTATCCTATGAATATTTTCCCGATGTAGTGTTACGGACGCTTTAAGTACGATATTATAACTACTTGGGGAAGAGTTGTAGGAAGCTAGTTGGTTAATATAGGCACGGTCCAGAATGGATCCGGTGGAACTATATAACGAGGAATAGTAAGCGAGTCACATAATGTTATACATAGTGTATAAAGTGTACGTAGTGTACGCCTGTATATAATACGTATAACACGTACCTTATATATAAGAGAGGATTTCTTAGGAGTATGGTTGTGTATTTAAAGGACCTTAGTCCCTACTATAGATAGTTCTCTCCTTATAGTGAATCTTAGAATACATTTAGAGTTAGTCTATTAGGCAACTACTCTACTAGTTATTATTATATTATTAATTTATTCTTACCTATATACTTAGCCTAATAATAGGACCCACCGTAGTTTTTACTATAAGGTTCCGTTATATATTCACTACCAAGGTTATGGTATTAAATAAAATCGAATAATATACCACCTAGAGCACTAGTCACAACGGCGTTAATGGTAGCTATAACCTTAGGGCTAGGTAATACTAGTATAGACAATAGGGATTCTTAAGTGGTTACGTAAAGTTAGTTATAGGAAATAGTTAATCACTTATAAGATAATAATAAAATACTTAAAGAACGTATTAATGGAATTAGAGTAGTAAAAATTAAACTACCTTTAATTAAACGGTTCTTAGGAGAGAAGTTAAAGCTTAAGGGATTTCTTACGCAGATACACTTTAAGGTTATATAGAAAGGAGCAAAATTAGCAATATCATTAGATTAAGTAGCCTATGCAGAATTATTCCTAATAGGGAGGGCACTTAAGTGGTTTAAACTATATCTTATGGAGATATAGGCCAATGGCATAATAACTACTAACTAGGATATGCGGTATATATTTACTAGTTGGAATGGGTTTATAGAATAACTAATATAGATATTTAGAGACCTGGAGGCTATAACTATAGCAGAATAAAAGCTTTAGAACTTAGTATAACGCACTTTAGCAATTAAGTATATAATATAGTTTTAAATACTAGCTATATAGGTTAAGTGGAATAACAGGGCGCTTATGGCATAGTATAAATAAGGACTTAAGGCTAAAGTCCAGGACGTAATTATCCTAATAGAAGATGTAGATACTCTAAGAGAGTTAATAGATTAGTTAATAAAGATTAATAATAGGATCTATTAAAGGGAATAAGCTAAGAAAGGGTAAGATAGAGTTCCACAGTTATATAAGGCGCAGAGTATACAACAACAGATATAGAGTTAAAAACTATAGAATGGTGTAGAGCCAATAGACCTAAGCGGTACTAAAGAAACCTAAAGGTAGGAAAAGAAACTGTGGAAACCCAAAGGTTAAGGATTAAGTAATTAAAGGACCTAGAAGCAGAGGCTAAACCAGAGATCTTAGTAGCAGAAGACGTTTAGGCGGACTCTATAGTAAGAAAAATAGTTTAAAGATAGGGCTTGTATAAATTGCGGAAAATAAGGTTATTTCGCCAGAGACTATAAAGGTGGTTAGAGTAACTATATAGTAAAAGGAACTAGGCTAGTAGACAGCATATATATATAGAGGGATAATAGTATACTATAAGAAATAAAAGAATATTTAATTAACAGTTTTGTATATTATTATAACAATGCATATTAAATTTATAAGGATGCTAAGTATAGCGCAAGCTATTGGCTATAGGAGCTATTATTATCTAAGTTTAGAGGAACCAATAAACCAGCTTATAAATCGGATATTAAAGATAATAAGTTTAATATAGGCGAAGCGTTTACTAATAATAAGGCAATAAAGGTAGCTTATTAGGAGCACGCAGACCTTAAAGAAGTTAAAACAGAAGTAGAAACTAAGACCGTTATAGAATAGGGTTTAGTAACGGATGTTATAACACTATTAGATATAATTTCCATCGCTTTATAAGATAATAGGAGTAACGTTTAGAAGAAACTAAGTAAGTAGATAACTACTAGTGCTAGCTTATTACTTAATAAAGGTAAAAGGCCACAGGCTTAAGATTTTTAAGAAGAGATGCGAGAAGCTTAAGATTTTTAAGATAAGATAAAATATACCTAAGAACCCACAACAGACAAAAACTAATGGGAAAGAGTAGCAACTTAGTTTAGTAATAAACAAATAAGTATAGGACGCAAGTTTAAGAACTATAAGTTTAGGGAACAAATAAGAATATTAGTAATTCTAGGTAAACGTAGTATTTAGCCTAAAGATTAAACGGTTAATACTAGAATTAAAAAGTAAGATAACTATAAAGATCTAGCTGTAAGACGCAGAAAATAAGAAACTATAGATAAGTTTAGGACGAGAATTATTATATAGCAAGAGTAGAAGCTAGATAAGAGGTTAGCTATACTAGGTTATATAAGGGACAGAGTACCTATACAAAGAGTTATTAATAGGCTAAGTATAGGGACACCTAGGGCAAAATAGTTAGATAAACTAGAATAAGAAGAGGATTTAGGTATTCTAACTAGGTTTAAAAAAAGACACACTAAAGGATATTATAATATAGTAATAACAAGGTACTTTCTAATAAATAAACCATACACACTAAACCAGTTATACGGAAAGTGGTATAGGCAATAATACAATAACGAATAGGAAGACTTTTATATATAGCTAAATAAAAAAGTTGTCTAAGACTAACCTATTACGGAAAAACGCATAAGTTATATTAAAGGAGCATTAATTATAATATTAAGGAACCTAGAAGAAGGATTTAGGGATTAGAGAAGTAAGTAATAAATTTTAGTACCTATAGCAGAGATACCAGTAGTTAGGTCAACTAGGTATAGGTTTAAACTTAAAAATAAAGATAAATTAAGAGTTAACCTAAAACATATAGCGTATTATACACTATTATGGATAGCTTATATAGAGGATACGTATAATATGTATAGAGTACCTAAAGATAAGAACCGGAAATACCTAGTAAGGATATATTAGGCACTAGAGGAAAAGCGGTTTAGAAATGCTAAGTATATATATAGATAGCACCTAGTAGAAGTATAAGGTTAAGGGGACTTAATACTTTAACTAGGAAGATTCCTTACGGAAGAATACCTAAATGGATAATAGTGGTGGGAGTGCCTAGAGAACACTTATTTATAGTATATAGAGGAAAAGAAACGAACTAAGTATTAGTTAAGGTTAGACTAAGTATAAGTAGGATCTAGCAGCTAATAGTTAGGAAAATAGGAGGCGTATAGGACTAGAGGGAACTAGTATTAGAGCCTTAGACCCTTAAAGGAATTTAAGGATAACACCTAAATTTATAAGTTAAATGGTAAGATTAGCAGTTTAAAACGTTAGTAAATAGTAGAGTAACTAGGAACTATATATTACCAAAGGTAGTAGAAAGGATAGGGTTACTATATAGATAAAAAGAACACCTATATCTACTTATAATAATTTTAGGAGATTAGATAGCCTATAGAGGAGGTATTATTAATCTTTAAATAGGACCTATACAGTTAACTATTAAAGGAAGACCAGTTAGAATATCTTTTAATATCCTACTATTAGGACAGGATGAGGCGATACTAAGAATGCCTTAGTTATAGGAGTATAATCTAAAGATCGATTGGGTTATAGGTTAGGTCAATATTAAGAATACTTAATGGTGTAAAGTGCGATAGTAAACCAAGTTGGTATAGTACTAAGTTAAAGCGATATATAAAGAGATTAAGTAAGGCTTAAGTTATATACTAAAGAGATACTATAAGTATGGTAAAAAGTTATAGTTACTAGAAAGTGAAAAGCTATTAGAGCATATAGTATGGGACTATAAGATAGAATTAGAAGAGGGAATAAGTCTAAAGTTCTTTTTAATCTATAAGCTTACTAAAATGGAGTTAGTAGCACTTAAGGAGTTTATCTAAAAGAACTTATGTAAGGGATATATTAGACTATTATAGTTATTAGTAGGATATCCAGTACTATTTATTCCAAAGAAAAACAGAAAACTTAGGATGTGTATAGACTATAGATAGTTAAATAGCATTACTAGAAAGGATAGGTATCCTTTACCCTTAATTAGCGAAATCTAAGACTGGATAGGTAACGTAAAGATCTTTACAAAGATAGATCTGAGATGGGTATATTATTAGATTAGGATTAAGGAAGGCGACGAATAGAAGGCAGCCTTTAGGTTAAAGGAAGGACTATATAAGCCATTAGTTATATAGTTTGGGCTTATAAATGTACTAGTAACGTTCTAGAAGCGAATTAATAGTATATTAGGAGAACACCTAGATGAATTTATTATAGTATACCTTAACGACATTATTATCTACTTAGAGAGTGAGGAAGAATATAGAGAACACATTAAGTGGGTCTTAAAGAGACTATAAGAAGAATAGATGCTAGTAGCAATTAAAAAATATAAGTTCTTTACTAGAAAGACTAATTTTGTGGGATTTATTATTAAACTAGGCCAACTTAGCATAGATCTAAAAAAGATTAAGGCTATAGTAAATTGGCAGAAACTAGAGAATATTATGCAGTTAAGATTATTCCTAGGGTTTTATAATTATTATAGAAGGTTTATAGCGTAATAGTTAAAGAATATTAAGCCACTTACGCGTTTAATAAAGAAACAAGAACTATAGGCATGGGGAAAGAAGCAATAAGAACTATTTAAGAGAGTTAAAGGGTTATTTACCTAGGAGCTAGTTCTTAAGATCTATTAACTAGGTCTAGAGACGGTTATAGAAATAGATATATTAGACTTTACACTAGGGGCATACTTTATATAAAAATATTAAGACGGATAGCACCTAGTGGCATACTATAGTTAAAAGATGACACTACTAGAGTTAAACTACGACATCTATAATAAGGAGTTGTTAGGTATAGTTACAGCACTTAAGGAATAGAGAGCATTCTTATAAGGTACAGAGAAACCATTTGTGGTTAAGATGGACTATAAAAACCTTATAGGATTCCTAATAACAAAGGAACTTAACTAAAGACAGGTTAGATGGGCGGAAATGCTTATAGAATACTATTTCGAAATTCAGTATACCAAGAGTATAGATAATACACAAGTAGACGCTTTAAGTAGAAGGGCTAAACTATAAAGTAATAAAAAGCTATTGGGAGCTTTATTGCGAAAGGATTAAGACGGATTAATTAGGTATAATTATCCAAAGATTATAGCAACTGAAGAAAGTTAGGTCTATAAATTACTAGAGAGTAATTAAATATAAAAAATCTAAGAAGTATAGGCAGAGGATCTAGACTTAAAGCAATATAAAAATAGAGAAGTAATGTATATGCCTAAGTCTATTATAGAAGAGTTTGTTAAGGAATTCCACAAGGGAATAATATAAGGATATAACAGAGCTATAGGCTTAGTGTTAAGACTTTAAAAGGAGTATATTATTTAAGAAATCTAGGGACTAGCAAGATAAGTTATAAGGGAATATTTAGATTACTAAAGAAACAAACCGACAAGGTATAAGCTATATAGAGGGCTATAACCTATTAAGATACTAGGAAGACCATAGGAAGTTATATTATAGGACTTTATTGTTAAATTACTAAAGTTAAGAGATCCTATTATAGGACAAGATTATAACGTGATTTTAGTAATAGTGGATAAGCTAATAAAGTGGGGATACTTTATAGCATGCACTAAAGAGATATTAGTAGAAGATATCGCTAGAATTTATATAAAGGAAATATTTGCAAGATATAGAGCACTAGATAAGATTATATTAGACAGAGATCTAAGATTTATAGTAGTATTTTAGGAAGTATTTTTGGCAGAATAAGGAGTTCGCATAGTAATATCTACAGCGTATTATCTATAGATGGACGGATAAATAGAAAGACTAAACTAGACACTAGAACAGTATCTAAGGCACTATATTAATTATATACAGAATAATTAGGTATTATTATTACCAGTTATATAGTTTGCATATAACGCAACACCACAAGAAGGAATAGGGACATTACTATTTAAGGCAAATTACGGATATAAACTAAGAATATCGTTATCGCCATATTAAGTAAAAAAGACAAGTAGCACAGCTAAGTAAAAAATGGAGATATTAATGAATCTTTATATAGACCTTATAGAAACAGCTAAACTAGTATAAGAACGAATGAAAAGGTACTATAACACTAAGAGATCTAAGGGACTAGATCTTAAGGAGGGAGATAAAGTATGGCTATTATATAAAAATTTCAAGAGTTGATAACTAAGTAAGAAGTTAAACTACGTCAGACTAGGACCTTTTAAAGTTAAGTAAAGAATTTTATTAGTTATATATAAGTTAAACCTACTAGCTAAAATAAAGATCTACCCTATATAATATATTGCAATGCTAGAGCTAGTACACAGGAATATTAAGCCACCAGTCTATAAGGCAGACACGTATAGAGGACAAAAGGAAGATAAATAGCAAGTTTTAAAGATTATTAATTATAAGGATGTAGATAACGAAACATAGTACAAAGTAAAGTAGATAGGCTATAGTAAGACTACCTAAAAACCACTAAGCAACCTAAAAAACACTATAGGAAAGGTATAAAAGTATTAGAAGAAAGTAGGTTAGGTAATATTAATAAAAAAGGATTGCTAAAAAATAAGTCACCTAAGGGGGACCTAAGAGGAGCAATTGCTAAGCTACTTAGAGTTGTTTCCCTTATAGAAGAAAAGCCAGTTCTTTTATTACCTAACTTATTAAGACCCTATTAAACTAGTTTCTATTCCTTAGAATAAACCTTCTTATAAACCTTCTTAAGACGGGTTAACTAAGCGAATACAACCTACTAAGACTTAAAGGAGTAACATTAAGCCTTAAGGGCCTAAGCGGTCTCTTTAGCAGAACAGTAGAGTTTAGCGCGTGCGGCGGCTAACTTGGACTTAAGCTTTATAGCAGTAGATTAAACACGAGACCCTATAATAAGTTACTTAGGGAACTAGAAGACTGTTAAAAGTTATAAAACACGTATATTTAGCGTTAGAAATAGAGCGAATATTATAGGACAATTAAATGTTTGCTTTAGTGCACTCTAAGTAAAATAAGGGTTATTAAAACAAGGGACTTGCTATTATAATATATACTAACCCCGCTTTCGCACAATAAGAATATAGAAATAATATTATCTCACTAAGTAATAGTATGGCAGCCATAGTATAAGCACAATGTTGCGCTTATAAAGAAGAAGAAGCTTTAGGTATAATAAGTAAAAATATTAACTAGACTAATTAAACGGATATTATACCTCTAGTGGACAACTTGGAGATATTAGGAATCTTTAAGGATAAAGATAAAAAGGAGGGAGATAGTATTACGGACGCTTTAAGTACAATATTATAACTACTTAGGGAAGAGTCGCAGGAAGCTAGTTAGTTAATATAGGTATAGTCTAGGATAGATCCGGTAGAACTATATAATAAGGAATAGTAAGCGAGTCACATAATATTATATATAGTGTATAAAGTATACGCAGTGTACGCCTATATATAATATGTATAACACATACCTTACGTACAAGAGAGGATTTCTTAGGAGTATGGTTGTGTATTTAAAGGACCTTAGTCCCTACCGTAGATAGTTCTCTCCTTGTAGTAAATCTTAAAATATATTTAGAGTTAGTCTGTTAGGCAACTACTCCACTAGTTATTATTATATTGTTGATTTGTTCTTACCTATATACCCAGCCCAATAACAGGACCTACTGTAGTTCTTGCTATAAGGTTCCGTTACATGTAGAGCGTTATATACGCTATTCTTTAACTTATAGAAGTAAGCCTACTAAACTAAAGTTGCCTTCTTAATAAATACTATAGTATACTTCTTCTTTCTAATGCCTTAAGGGGTGATCATTACTATGTTAATATATACTTTGTTAAACACCCACAGATTTCACGTTTTAGTGTATCTTTATATATATCTTATAGCTTTTCCTTTCTTATATAGGTTATAGAGCCTTAAGTCTTTATCCTTCTATTATATAGCGCTCAGCTCTTCCTTCTTAAGGGTTATACCTTTAACTAATCTAAAGGTCTTTTATATATTCTTAAGGCTAAAATTGCTAAAGTAACAATGCTAAAGTTAAATTAATATCTTTAATGGCTTTTTTTGTGTAACTATAGGGAATATATATATACAGTGTGCTTTAATAATTATTATATCTTTATTAAATTGAAATATACTAAGGCCTTCTTTACTAACCACAAGGTTTTTATCTTTAATTTAAATGTTATTTCTACCTAGGAGCTTTCTAGCTCCAAAGATATTAATACTATAGTTTAGTAGATACTGCACCTTACTAAGGTTTAGTATATACGTCTCTCCTATATCTATAGCATAGATAATTATCCTCTTACTAAAGCCAAGCAGTATAACTTCTCTACTTACTATATTAATTAATAGTAGAGATACTAGTACATACATACCAGTATTAAAGTCGTTAATTAATTTGGCAATATAGGTTTCGGCTTTAATATTAAACAGTATTTCTTTCTACTTAATTAGTAATTAATTCTTTCTATTTAAGTATACGTAGAGGTACCCTAACTCTTTCTTTATAAATATATAAGCATTGCCATCGTCTAAGTCACTGTAAGTATTGTTATCATTTAAGGAGTTACTACTAGGTTTTTTCTTCCTACTCTTACTACCTAACTTCTTCTTATTAGGTTCTTAATATAGAATAAACTTCTTACCTATCTTTTCTTCCTATTTATAATATAGCTTCTTATTTATAATAAAGCAGTTTTTAGGTTTATAACGGGCGTTTAGCTTCTTACAGTTCTTATAGTACTTTCCCTTACTCTTCTCCTTATCCTCCTTTACCTTTTATTTACCCTTCTTATTAGGCTTCCCCCTATATAGTATACCTCCCTCAGCCTTTTTATCCTTATTTTGTGCCTTATCTATAATATTTTTAATTAACACAGAAAATAATAGTTAGGTTAATTCTTTTTAAGAATTTAATCGCTGTTATTCTGCCTAGATAGGCTATATATTAGATAGGGCTATGATAAAAAGAATTAAATGCCATAATTTAGGTAGGGAAATATTAAGGTTTGCCAGCTTTTTAATAGCCTTTTTAAATGCAATAATAAAGTGCTTAAGATTGGGGTAGTCATTATACTTAATCTTTATATATAATTTAATAGCGTTATAGCTAAGAACTGCTCTGGTTCCCTTATACTAAGTCTATAAAGTCACCTATATTTTATATACTAACTTGTATCCTGCTAGCATCTATATAGGGGTACTCTTAATATTAAGCTTAATAATAATCTTTATACTTAAGTCTCCAGCTTCCTATATTAGCTATACTACCAGCTTTATCTTATTAGCTTTCTTATTAAATTTATCTATATATTTAGGTGCTTTTCCCTTTTTATAAATATAACGTCTTAATCCATTTGTAACAGTAATATCCTCTATTACTTCCTTCTATGCGATATAGTTCTCCTCTCCCTTCAGCTTTATGCCATTAGGCAGTAGGTTCTTACTACTACTGCTTTCACTTATCCTAAGTACAGTAATTAGATATTAAGTCAATTGGGAACTCGCTATATTTATATCGCGGTATTATAATTAAGATTATTCTAATTGGTTTTGATTATTATCTACTTCTTAAGTTATTAGTAGGTAGTATATGCTACTAGACGCGTCGTGGTTAAGCTCCTAATATATATTATATTAATCGTTGTCTAGTTACAAGCTTAACCTATTACTATCTTCTACCTATTTCTTAGCTCTCATCTTCTGATTAGACTTAGCGAGTTAAATAGGTTAATAAGGTAGTAATTAATTCCGTGGACAATGCGCGTCCTTTAATTATTTAACAACTGCTATAATTATACGTTATAGCTCTCTCCACGCGTTATTTGAAAACGCTATGTTAAAACCCTCTATAGGCGTAGCCGGGCTTATAACCTGTTAAGGCTGGTACTTGACGAGGTGCAGTAGAGGTGTAAGGGAATTAGATGCGTATATCAAGATATATGGATGAAGTTGTTGTATTGTTGATACTATTCTATAGGTGGATTCTGGTGGATTTTATACTCGCTTAGCTTACGTAACCAGTACACGTAACTACCCCATAATTAGTCAGTTATAGACAACGACTGACAGTTCTTACTTTATTAACTTAATAAATAATATATAATAGAAAACATAATTTAAATAATTTAAACTTCTTATTAAGTGGAAAGGATATAAAATATAAACCTAGGAAACCTATAACTAGATTAAGGCTAACACGCCTTCCTTAGTAAAAGAATACTATAAAGACTATTCCTTACGGCCTACTCTAGCTAAATAGATATAATATAAAGGTAAATAACTACCACCTAACTCCCCCTATTGGGGGTAGAGACTAAGCCTAAGGCCTCAATGCGCATTTTAGGTGTCTGGCTTGACCCACGGCTAAACTGGGGGGCACATGTAAAGGAGATACAAAAGAAGATGAAAACGCATACGAACGCCCTACTGCGGACAACAGCCTCAACATGGGGAGCTACCTTTGTACGGGCAAGGCAGATCTAC
>Ga0307507_10006849_pt1 | contig 17027 bp, 18 predicted proteins | sample 7_EM_MG_FD_207223 | JGI IMG/M metagenome (GOLD analysis project Ga0307507, IMG submission 207223) | Populus trichocarpa ectomycorrhiza microbial communities from riparian zone in the Pacific Northwest, United States - 7_EM | ecosystem: Host-associated > Plants > Roots > Unclassified | place...
TCCGGCTAGACAACTATCTTCTCCCCCGAAGGTCGTCTTTACCAGGTGGAATATGCTCTGGAAGCCATTTCTCACGCCGGAACCGCTCTAGGGGTCTTGGCGAAAGATGGAATTGTTCTTGCTGCCGAGAGAAAGGTTACAAGTAAGCTGTTGGAACAGGATACAAGTGCGGAGAAGCTGTATATCCTGAACGAGTCAGTAGTTTCTAACCCCCTTCCTTGTCTATCATCTACTGGATGTATTTTGAAACTATGGGGAAGGCTGGGGGCTGACGGGGGGATGGATTTGGATGAGTACAGTAACATGATCTGCGCGGTAGCTGGAATGACGGCAGACGCAAACATTTTGATTAACTACGCCCGACAAGCTGCACAAAACTACCTTCTCACCTATAACGAAGATATCCCATGCGAGCAACTTGTTAGGAGGTTATGTGATCTGAAGCAAGGCTACACCCAACATGGTGGTAAGTCAGTTCCAACAAACAAAAACAACACAACCCCGCAGGGGTGAAAAAATAGATACGAGAAAAACCCCGCCCCCACATTCAATACTGATGTTTTTCTTTTTCGTTTTCGTTTTCCAATGTAGGTCTCCGTCCGTTCGGTGTCTCTTTCATCTACGCAGGTTACGATTCACAACGCGAATTCCAGCTCTACCAATCCAATCCTTCCGGCAATTACGGTGGTTGGAAAGCCACCTCTGTCGGCGCCAATAATGCCTCTGCCCAGAGTCTATTGAAGCAAGATTACAAGGAAGATTGCGATCTGAAAGAAGCTTGTGCAATTGCTGTCAAAGTGCTGAGCAAGACAATGGACAGCACTACCTTGAGCAACGAGAAGAGTACGTATCCAGCCTTTCTCCGTGTCCCGTGAGAGGGCATTTGCGTTTATAATTGCATGTCGGAGCTCGGGTGCTAATAATCCCTTCTCGATAACAGTCGAGTTTGCAACAGTTGGCAAGACCGAGAGTGGGAAGGTGTACCACCACTTGTGGAGTGCGGAAGAGATACAGTCTCTGCTTCGGGAGCACGGCCTGGCGAAGGAGGAGACGGATGACTAGAGCGGTAGAAAGTTTATTTAGAAACAGAAACCAAGGGAGCTACCCGACACTGAACCAGAGAAAGTTAATGCAAAAAAGCAAATAATCTCTTTCCACGCTATCCTTAGTGATATGCCAACCAGAGGTAATTGGTGCGCTGTACGTGAGTTCACCTATTCACCGCGCAGTTACTGTAGGGGGGCAGAGGTACGGGCTGTGTGAATCATCATTTCGTCGACATCCTCTCCTTCCCATCCTCCCTCCACTCCTACCTTTCCCGTCGTGATACCCTTGCCACCGTGCCTCGCTGCCTTCACTTTGCTCCATGCCTTCCTTCACCTTCCTAGCGGGCTATCGGTGATACGTGTTTATTGTGGCTTAGTGGATGACTTGATCGCAATCAGTCGCCCCCCGCACAATCAGGTATTATAACAAGACAAAAGAAAAAGATCATACGCTAGAGTATAATATAATATTAGTACCATAGTACGGTGGGTTGGGCATTGCTAATCAATGACCCTGCGTGTTCTATTCTATTATAATCTTATTCCAGAGTATCATCCTAAGACAGACAGACACACGAACCAGCACTCAGCCAGGCCCCAGCAGCAGCAGCACGGGAATTACCATATGACACGGTACCAGTTGATGCAGAAAATTTGATATAACCATGGTTTGAGTCCTGTCACTTCATTTTATTTCACTTTGTATGATATATTAGTCCGGGGTGCTAGGTTTAATGATGATGACTGCGGGACAGGCATTACGAATAGGGTGATAGATAGATAGATAGTTTGTTAGATAGATAGGTACAGTACAGCACAGATCAACGACAGGTAAGATTTCTGGTCACATCTGCAAATCCCTTCATGGTTCTACCTTGTACTCCCAACGGGTTGGATAGGTTGAATATTACCAATCCTATGCTCGAGCCAAGGGTGGTTTGCAGGCCATTTGATTTCAATTCCTACTTTTAGGTTGGTAGGACCGTATGACGCGGAGGTCGACTCCCCCCTTAGTAGCTAACTTTTCAAAGTATCTCTTAAGCCCCTAAACTATTGCTCTGGGCGGATCATACCTGACCATTCTTTCTCTCCCTCCAACACACCCCCTTCCCCTTCCCCTTCCCTCTCCCTCGTCCATCCTTCCCTCACATTACCTTAGTCTCTGGGCAATGCTCCTAACCCCTTCCCTCTTCCCTTCCCCCCACCCAGCCCTATTCAAGACTAGCCCACACCCAACCGTCCTCTCAGGGCTCAACCTCTCAACCACCCACCCCCTCAACCTACCCTTAACTCTCTCTCTCTCGAGATGCCTCGCCTTGCCCGCCAGCGCCGGTGCGATCTGGCCGCACCAGTACACGATGCCGCGCTCCAGGAGCGCGGGAAGACTTAGTCAAGTAAAGAAGTAGTGCTTTAGTCTAATCCCGAGCAACACGCGGGAGAGGACGCACTGCGCGTACTGGCGGCGGGCCGGGTAGATTTGCGCATCACGGAGAAGCGGAGTTGGAGGGAGGTTGCGAGGATCGCTTTAGCGCGGTGGAGCCGGACTTTGTGTAGGAGGGGGTCTGTGGATAGGGTGCGGAGACGGTGGGTTGTCTGAGGTAATTGTTAGCGTTTTTCTTTTTCCTTCTTTCTTTCTTTCTTTTTTTTTTTTGGTAGCTGTAGAGTAGAGAAGAGAAGTGGGTAGTGGGTGATAGTGGTAGTAGGGGTAAGGGATGTAGGGAGGTAGGTAGGTATGAAGATGCAGGAGGAGGTTAGTTTGTTAGCTAGTTAGTTAGTTAGGTAAGTAAGGTGGATAGGATGAAATGATCACTTGCTCCCCTTTTCCCCCCTCTCTCTCCCCGGTTCCGATCCAGTCCAATTGCTGCACGGCACAGTGTGGCACGTTGCTCTACCGTGTCTCCGACACAAATAAAGCCTAGCTAGCGAGCTAGCTGCCCGTCACTCCCCTACCTACCCACCTACCCACCTTGCAAACATAGCTACCATGGCTACGTATCACAGCTATTTTATCGCACCTCATCCCGCATCCATCAACCCATCCACCCACCCCAACTAAAAGATACTTGCATGGTAGAACAAACTCGGGAAGAGAAAAGGGAAAGGGAAAAAAGAAAGAAAGTAGCAATCACCTTTGCCAAAGCCCCCAATTTTGGCACATCCAGGAGTTCACAAAACCGCAAGTATGATTTCGTCCGGAAGCGTGTCCAACGAAACCCTTTCCTTTCCCTGCAGCAGCGTCTCCCGCGGCTGTTGTTGCTGCTGCTGCTGTTCGCCATCGCCGTCGTTGTCGGTATCGAAACCCGCAACTGAAGCCGACATTGCTTCAAACGGCATTAAGCACGCTACAAGTACCCACGTTTTTGGTGGAGCTGGTGGAGGCAATAGTGGTGGAGGTACTGTAGTGGAGGTGGCGTTCTTACAGCCGGGACAACGAAGCAGCGGGACAGGAGGGAAAAGAAAAGAAAAAAAAGAAAGAACCCTGTCTGGCGGTGAGTGAGTGAGTTTGTTAAGGCCGACTAATGGCTATGGAGGTACGATAATATAGGAGGTGCGAGCAACTGACCTCAGGCGGGGGTTTAAGCTGGGTTCGGATCTTGGCCAGTTGGGGCTTGGATTAGTTAGCGGTGGCTAGGCTACGATCGTGTGTGGTGGTGGTGGTCAAGTGTTGATAGCACATGTTAGACTAATCCGATCATGTCAAGTTATGTTACGGTATTAGGAGCTGCTTGACAGTTCCAGGACCGGTACAATGCGGTCCAGTACGGTGCAATGCCGCACGCAATTCACTCGGTGGAGGCAAACATCGCCCTGGTAACCGTGGAGCGATATGTAACGTATGATATCCAGTGATTTGTATAACTTACGTGACAATTGGATAACCCGAAAAGATTTCACACGATAACGTTTCTCCCAGAGCTCCTTCAACAAGCAGCAAAAGCCCCTCTTCCGATTTCTATAGCTTACGTTATGTTACCGGTACTTTTGCTCCCAGATCGGTAAGACACTGCCGTACCCATTAACCGTGCGCGTCCAACGCCCCAGCCAGGACCAGCAGCAACAACCAGCAGCATTTAGCACAAGCCGTGCTCAGTAATACCCTGCTCATACGTAAACATCCCTAACTCCCATGGTTGTAGCAGATGACGACAGCAATAATCTGAAACACCAACCAACCGCAAATCCACATTCAGTTACCGCTACCGCTACCGCTCGTTACCGGAGCATTCCTTACTCACATAAATAATAATAACAAAAAAAAAATACAAAAGTGGGCGGTAGTAGCCAAATCGAGTGATCGATCTATGAATATCTGTTTCCGCCAATTTATTATTTTTATTTTTATTTTTAAATATTTTGTTTACCACTTTTTTAAACTATAATGCACTTTGAAACGAAGTTTCACGCTCCCCACCCCCCCCGCCTTAACAACTCCGCTCAATATAAAACAAGTTCAATCCATCCAACCACGAGCAAATACTCGATGAACCAATAACTACATCTCTTCTTGCATCTCCCAATCACTTCCAACCCCTAAGTCACCCCCTCTCCCCTCTCCTCCGCCCCCTCGGTTCCTTGACCAACCAGTCAACTAGCAATATAAACTAGGTACAGCAATACAATACTCGCAGAGCAGGGCAAGAACATGGTAGGGAAGGAGAGAAAAGGAAAAAAAAAAAAAAAAAAAAAAGAGAAGAGACCAACGATCAGTCACTCAATACCTGACCCTTACCCCCTCCCCCGATTCTCTATACCGCAACTGACTTGTTCGCACACAAGTCCACTTGCACCCTACATGCTATATCATACATAGGGAAAAATTAAAAAAATCGTGCGAGCAAGCAGGTGATAGGGTGTGTCTGCGGAGTGTTTTTTTTTATCTTTATTAAAATTTATTAAAATTTTTCTTTTCTTTTAATGTATCATGCGGTATCATCCTTCCTACCGCAGGCTGAGAGCAGGAGGCAAGAAAAAGGAAAAGAAAATAAAAAAAGTCCAAGCTATCCAATCGCGTTTCAGTGGTTCATCGAACGAATCGGATGAACCCTCTATGATGGTGATGATGATGATTATGATGATGGCGATGAGGAGGTGATGAGCGAGAAGCCATAAATGGTGGTCTGTGTGATGGATGAACAAATGGGGAGAGGGGGGGGTGGAGCTTTGGGCGAACAGTGATCGGTAGGTATGTAGAGTTGAGTGACCGGTACTGTATGACTGGATAGCTGTTACCTGTAAAGTAAAGTAAGGTCTGGTAAAATCAACGATTGATTGACTGACGGGCAAGAGAAGAGGCGGTACGGTAGGTGAGTGAGTGGTTGGCTGGTCGAATCGGAACTACCATATCCACAGCACGTTTCATTCGTTTGTTTTGTGGCCAAGGTACTGGTTGCGGCGAGCCTAGGATTAAGCTTAAGTTTGAGAAATACGTGGATCGTGCCGTTTTATGGATTAAAAAACACGATGAACCAGCCTTGCAGAGGTGGGGTAGAAGGGAGTATTTGCTAGTAAACGGGATTGGAGAACTTGAGGAAAGAACGATAGAGAAGGTGAATTGATGGATGAATGGATGAACGAATGAACGAATGAACGAATGAACGAATGAACGAATGAACGAATGAAAGGAGGAAAGGAGGAAAGGCTATCGCCAGAGTATTTAGTCGGGTATCGTCTACTGCACTGGTATCCTATAGTGGGCACCTTCCATTTCAATTGCTTGCCTTACCTGTAGCTTCATTAGTTACATACTCACATACCTAACTACCTACCTACCTAACCTATAGTACCTACCTTAACTGCTTTGCCCCCCTCAATCACCCAATTGCCTGCCTGCCTGCCTGTCTACCTTACCTATCTGCCTACTCACCTCCCTACTCTAAGATACCTGACCACCAGCTTGCTTGCCTGCCTATCTACTCATACAATGCACCCATCCACCACCCTCCCCAACCGAACCCATCCATCTATTCCCCTCCCCCTCCATCCACCCCTCTTTCCAATCCATCGATCCATCAACCTCATCCACCCACTTCACCCACCCCATCCATACACTCATCCATCCCCCCATCCATCCCTTCCATTCCCGTTACCATCACTTCACCCCTCTCTCCTCCTCTCCCTTCCTCTCCTCTTCAATTGTTTCCCCCCTCCCTGCCCTCCCTGCCCTCCCTCTTCTCTCCCTCTTCTCTCCCACCCTCCCCCTTCTTTCTTTCTTTCTTTCTTTTCTTTTCTTCTCAGACCCGCCCCGCTTTCATTTTCACTCCTACCTCCATTCCCTTAACTTACACTACATTGCACATCATAGATGACTTGGCTATTTTTCTCAATTTTACCATCCATCATCGCCGCCACTACGATCGATAGGGAATTGAGGGGGGGAGGGAGGAAGGGGCTCAATTCTTTTCTTTTCTTTTTTTTTTGAAATTTCAATTAGGACATATCATTTCCACTCATCCACCCATCCCTCTATCTATCTATCCATCTGTCTATCTATCTATCTATCCATCTGCGAGATGCAAGGCATGGTATGTACCTACGTACTTACTAAGTGAGTGAGTAAGTGAGCACCCCCCTTTTCTATGGTGAGGGTGGTGATATGTGCGGTGTGCGATGCGGTGTGTGTTAGTCAACATGTATGATACTCGGGGGAGGGGGGGAAGAGGTGCAGTAAAAATCGGAAAACTATTTTTGCTAATCCCATAGGGATCTCTATGGGGACGTGGGTTATGTTTTCCGGTTTTTACTGACACTGCCGAGCGCTGAGCATTGAATTATGGAATGATCCTGGGTGGATAGATAGATAGATAGATGGAGGGGGGTTGGAGAGAAAGAAAAAAAGGTAAGCCCGCAGAAACCTTTTTTGGCCAATGATGAATACTATTAATTTTTATATATATTTGTTGTGCTATGGTATTTTATACCAACATTATACCCCCCTGATTACTTTATTTTTTTCTCTTTAATTGTTTTTTCATTTTTATAATAGTTCTTCCTCTTTAAATATTTGCCTATTCCGTTCTCCTCTTGTCATCCATTACCCAATATCCAATGGTATAAGGGCAAAAATGTTATGGAAATGAAAAAGACGAAAAGAGCGAATTGGTAAATGGGCGAAAAAAGGAAAAGAAAAATCACGAAAAAAAAAAAGAAAAAAAAGACTCCCGACAGCCCACCACTACCGCACTACCACTACCACCACACCCCCAATTGTCTCATAAGCATCCAGCAAGTCTCACATGAGACTGCGGAGCCCGAATAAAGGATACCAATCCAAATCCTTGGCATGCAACTAATGCTGGAATCGGGCCCTTCTATAAGACCTTCTAGAAACTCCAAGGGGTAGTCGCCATCTTCTTTTGACTACATTCGAAGGTACTTAACGGAGGTACCTTTCACTACATATCCCATCAAAACTCGAAAGGGAGACTAGGTCCAGGTGAAGAAAAAAAACTTATATTTCAATAAAAAGCCTTTCCACCCTATTTCAAAAAGCACAAACACGACAAAAGCACTCACAACCACGCTCACGACCAACAAGCGCCACACTCAATTGCAGAGGTGGTGGGTGGTAGTGGGGGGTAGGGCGGTAGGGGGAGGAAAGGGAAACGAGTCCGTAGCGAAGGAGGGGGTGACTGAAAATCAATCTCAAATAAATCAACAGCGTTGTTTATTCTGCGTTATGTGCCAAAAATAAAGGAAACAGTACGTGCGTATCAAGAAATGGAGGGGTCGGGGGACGGGCGCAAAAAAGTAATGACTGAACAATAACAGAAGAAACCTAGACGTTATGGAGTTAGCGTAGGACAGTTGGACCTTTTCCACCACAGCATGCTTCGTCTGCAGCTTCCCCCAAGAACCAGCCTAGCCCTTCGGTCACTGCCCCCCCCCCCCCTCCCTCTCTTCCTTGACGAGCACACCAAAGTAAATGCCGCGCTTAAAGTTCTCCAAAACCCCGAGAACCTCAGTGGAATGCCTCGACTGCTGCCTTGATTTCGCTGCCCCCCTCTTCGTTACTGTTGTGCAACTCTCGTCTTGCTTCTTTGGCAGTACTGCTTTCACCGGGAAGTCTAGAGTTATGTCTTTGGAAGCTGCTGTGCCGCCCACAAAAGTAAAAGACACAATCTTCTGCAAACAAAGTCCCACTTTGATCATTGTTCCCTTTGCCACCCGGATAGCAGCTCTAGGCTCCAATTCCATTGAGGTGGATCAATGCCACCCAAGGATAATCTTTGCTAAACAAGAGCTGCTCTGATGCAATTAACTGTAAGCTGTTCCAGCCGGTTTCCCTTCAAACATTATGGCCACCGCCCCCCAGAACCCAAAAACGTAATTGTGAACTTCCAACAATAGGGGAGAGAGCACATTAACTGCGGCTCTTCCCTCTGAAAAGATGGCCATACCCTGCTTGCCACGTCAGTATGGGTAAACTCTCGACCCTAGCGCCCGGGGTCCATTTGCACGAAGGAGGGGGGGCGATGGGACAAGCAAAAAAAGTGATGGGCGGAAAGATCTATACGAGTCATTTCATGCAATGTTTCCCTTATCTGAGCTACTCTGGAGGAACAGAGCACGGAAGAGGTAAAGCCGCCGGGCCGTGATGCTGGGAAGACAAGGCTTCAAGGAGGGGTGCAGGAGAATGACAATCAGCTGAACGCTGCGAGACCCAAAATAAGATGCAGGTGTTTCGTGGAAACCAATCCGAGTTGCCAATCCAGTATTTCCCCAAAGTAAAGACCGAGGCAGCTACAGTCTTGTGACTGAAGCTGCAGCATATACACCACCCGGGTGGACGGATAGTTGAAGCGCTATTGCTGAGCAAGAAAAAAACTCGAAACAAAACAAATCCGGCTGCAGTTCAGGCCAAATGAAGTGAAAAGGCTGAGATAAGACCCCGGCGAGCCCGGATGGCAAGGCTTTAGCTGAGGGATGGGTGTGGGGCCATGGAGATAGAATGAGGCGAACGGAACCGGTGTTAGGGGAGAGGGGTTGGTGAGGGGTTTGAAGTGTCTGATTTTCTTGGTTATGTTGTGTTGGTGTACTGATTTGGAGCAATCGAGGGCACGATCGTCTTTGATAGCCGGCCTTTAGCGTAAAAAGAAACCTACAATTCATGCGTTGAGTTTCGCCAAAAGAACCCTAGTCCTGGTGAAGGTCAATCCCAAGATGCCCCTCTGTATCCTTGTTGATATATCTCGTGCCACTGACTGGGCGGAAATCCGTGTCATTCTCGCAAATAACCACCATTCAGCAAGGACTCAATGCATTGTCCCCACACTATCTGCAACCTCGTCCCGTTCATCACACACACGTGATGAGAAGAGCAAGCTTGCAACCCAATCTATGGGCTTCTGCAAACAAGGATGGTGAGCAGGAGTAACGAGAAACGACAACACCGCGGAGCATCTGATTTAGTAGGGCGGGACGAGTGAGACAGGATGAGGGCAGAACCAGGAGGTGCATGGTCCAGCGTCTCCGTGAGGGGTTAAACGGGGAGATAGGAGATAGTTGGGGGAACGGTCGAATAGGAGGACGAGTTTCTGCTTCTGGGGGACAAAGAATGAGGGTGGAGGCGAGACGCCTTCAATTGACGGAGGTGTAAAGATGGTGTGGGAGTGTGGGGCAGGGGTCGAGAACTAGGAAGAACGGTGATCGTTGTGATTGTGTGCCTCCGTTCTGCTTTACAGCTGTGTGTTGTTCACGAGAGGCGGTTGAGGGTGCCAATGGGCTGACTGGCGTGACCGGAAATAGTTGAACTTTCTGTAACTGTTGGTGGTATCAGAATTACCGTCCCGAGAGAGAGGAGGGGTTGTGATATGGATGCGTATCAACAGCATCTCTAACATAAATACCCCCTCCGAATCACCCCAATTGCATCTCCATCCTCATCCTCATTCCATTCTCTTCTTCACAATCATCTCTGCAGTCGCCCTTGTCTCCGCCTCTTCTCAAGGCAACCATACTCTTCTCCCCTCCAAAGAAAGGCAAACAAGCGTCTAGGCTTGCCTCCCAAACATCAATTGCTTCCATAGCCGCCATTGAGCAATCTCCAAGCTCGATTCCAAAGCATCCCCGCCTCCCGAGACCCTACCCACCACCACAGAATATCATTCGATCCAGCTGAAACATTAAAATAAACATGTGTTTCTACGACCAACAAATCTTTGTTTGCGGAGACCACAAATGGGGACGATTCCGAGCTCATTGCAACAAGGAATACCGGACGGGCGAAACTTGTGGCATGAAATTGATTTTCGAAGCGTCTCGCGTCGCCAGCAAGTGTCAGATGTGCAAGAAGTATGAGGTGACTTGGAGGAAGATCGCCCAGGCCAAGGAGCGAGTGGCCCGATGGGAAGCCGAAGGCATCAACCCCGTATCGACCGATAAGGAAAAGGTTAACATCGTTGCGTGGCAGAAGGAGCTGAAGGAAATTGAGATGCAAAGACAAAGCCGGATGCGAACGGTATGAGTTGGGATGGTATTGGCGCTTGGTAACGGCGATTTTGTTTGAAGCTTGTCCTGGTGTTTTGCTTTATTTCTAATTGTGTTTTTCCTACCATTTCCATTCCTTTCGTGTTTTGATCGGGTTTCCTTGTTGTTCTGGGGTGATGGGTGGATATTGATAGGAAAAAGGTGTGAAGTGAGGTTAGTCGCGGGATCCGCCCAGGGTACGGGAGTGGGGGTCGACAGGGGGGGACGATGAAATGTTCCGAAAGTGTGGGGATCCAAAAACAGATCACGCCGATCATCTCTCGTTTGTTTTTGTTTTTGTTTTTGTTTTTTTTTTCGGAATTTTTCCCTTGTCATGTCTTGCCTTCTTTTCTGCAAGCAGATATTATTTTGCCGGTAGCTCAATTGATTGAGTATTTTCACCATACAGCCGCGCTGCTAATGAAGTTGAGACTGTGATGTTTGGTGTTTTTTCGTCCCTCGGTTTCGCGTCCATTGTGGCTGGGAAAGTTGCTTTTATCGGATACTTACCTAAAAATAGAACCAAGCGACAGATGACACAAGACTATTGTTTGACGGCGATCTTTTTTGAGGCTCTGCCAGAAGAATCAGACCAAGAAACGACTTCAAAACAAAAGAACTTAAAAGTAGAGTAGAGAGCAGGCGTAAATCGCAGGCCAAATAGGCCCACCCAGACCGTCCATATTCCGCCTACTCCTCGGTCATCGTGATGGAGAGAGAAAGAAAAAGAGTCCGCTTCCCCCCGTCCTCCGCATCTCCTCTTTCAACAGCCACCCCCCCCCCCTCCCTCCCATCTCCCTCCCGAAGCGCCTGCCCAAGTAAACAGAATAACGATGAATAGTCGGCAGGAACAGATATCCCCCTTGTTTTGTTTCTCCTTCCCCTTTTTCCCTTCTCCTCCGCATTTTTCCCGACCTCACAGGATGTTAAAGACTCAAAGAGTCACCGACAGTCTTCATTAGCAAAGGGGTTCTTGATGGTGATTCCAGGATAATAAGGGAACGGAGGGTTGTTGAGTGAACAAGCAAAGCGGGGTTCAGGAATGAGTTGGCAGCCTCCCAGCCTGTGACTGCCGCGGCAGCTAGTCAGTTGAACGTGCTCATCCATAGGATCCGGCATTCTGTGCTGTAGTTGTCCTCCTGCTGCCGATTCACGCTGCGACTGTCTTGTCGATGGATAAAAGTGTTCGAATAACGGCTGAGACTACAGCCTCCGTTGGGCAAAAAAAAACACTAGATGGGAAGGAGAGGAGACATCAGCCAGTTAGTGTGGGTAAGATTAAGTGGAACGGACTACCAGTAAATACGGCCTTCCCGAGTTCCCGCTGGAAGAGGCGCCAAAGTTGTTCTGCTGACAAGAGGCGGAGGTGAGGGAGTGGGGTAGAAGCAATCAACGAGCCAGCCACAGCAAGAAACCAACTCCTAACCAACCCAACATCACAATAATCTCATCGAGATGCAACCCCCAAAAGCAAAAAGAATTATACCGGTAATCAAGCAAATGGAAGGAGGGATGACATAGAATAAAATAAAATGAAATGAAATACCTCCAGAGCTCATCGTCCATCCGGATCTCCTCCTATACTTATGTTATCCTCTTTTCCCCTTCCCCTTCCCCCCCTCCAACCCCCTAAATCTTCCCCTATCTTGCCAACGCATTCCCTCATTGCTTTCCCCGCCAGTTCGTTGTGTCCAGAGAGAGGTCCGGGGAACGTGGCAGCGGCTTTCGCTACCGCATGAAACGGGCCTCCAAACAACAACACAGCAAACACAGCAAATACCACTGCCCACCAGCCCTTCAGTACCACAACTTCATCAACCTACCCCAGACACGAAATTCCAAAAGTGGAGGCTCTCCCTGCTGAATTCTGGAGGAAATACTATCTCAAATCGTCTTGTCCGGCCCCATCATACCTGTCAAGACGCACGCGACCTCTTCGGGCGATTTCAACAAACCTGTTCTCAAGCTCCTATTGGCTGTATCGTCAACAACAACCTATTTTTTCGTCGCTATTTACTATGGTCAGTTAATGCGTGTTTCGCCTGATAAGTACGGTACACCACTTCACATGCACATATTTTACCCCCACAGGTGGATGAGGGGAACCATCGGTTACAAAATGTTGAAAATGGTTATCGTGACATGGGGTACCGTTCTCGTGCCAAAAAATACACGCGGATTAAGGCGAGTGCTCGATTGTGTATCTGCGGGTCTCGTGAACCATTTGGTGTGTTTGGAAGATAAGCTCTGGAGTGTTTGGAGTTCCCCTCTATTATGGCAATACTGAATCACCAACCGACCATAATTGTGAAAATAATTTTCCATTCTAGGTTTGAACCATCTGTTTACGTTTACAGCTTATCTGAGTATGTGCGGCTTGACTATCTTGTCCCCCCCCTCCGAGCTGCAAGGCAAAGTGAAGCAAGTGCTAGCTAACAATTGTTTGCACCGTGCCACTAGAGACCGTTAGTCCGCTCTAGTGTGATATTTTTTCCTTTTACAGTAACAAGATGCTGATTGTGATCAAGACACGACAGTTTGAGGGTGTGTTGCGGCCCGATGACCCAACAATCGTGGGCCCTTTGGTGATATCAGCCACAGCTATTTTAACTGAACTTCTGTTTGTCGTAGCCACTGGCGCAATGATAAAGAAAGCCATGACGAAGATGTAGACTGCCCATCCATATGCCAGGTTCATACAAAAGTTTTTATAGATATTTTATGGCCGAAACCTCTACTATGAGTTTCTAAACCTTCAATAATAGGCCCTGATATCTGAAAACAGGGTCCTAGACCCTTTGGGAAATGTTCGGTTATTGGCTCAAAACATGTTCTGCATCTCTAGCTCAAGTACCGTCTCACCAATAGCAAAGCAGCCCAGCCATGTAAGCATCCTAGTATACTTGAGCAGAATTGACTATTAACGAATAGCGACCCCCATCTCTGCCACGAACTGCAAAGTCCTGCTTGGGAAGTTTTAATAGCCGCTCGGGAAGACCTCTGCTGGCGCCCGCCAGCAGATCGTCAAAAAGGTGCCCAAGTTTCTCTACGAGCCACATTAACTTATAAATACACCAGCTCACTCTGTAGTGAGCTGTTTGCCCTGTAGTTCTATCTCTTTTCCGCCGTCAGTTAGTCTCTGGAATCCCAGTCTCAGGAGGGGGGAGGTGAAGAAGTACTTGGTATTATCAAGTTAGTCGAGCACACTGTTCTTAATATTACGATACAGTACACCACGTGGATTGTGGAAAGGGATCGAGTTCCCACTCACTAAACATAACCAAGTGGTGCTCATGGGAACTTATGCCACCACTCAACCTTAGTTTTCGTACGATGGTAAAGCTATCATTTCTCTACCGTATGGACAGATTCCTTCGATCTGGCTACCTATCTTCTGGTGGGATCTTGCCCAAGCCGGGCGGGCGGCTTCGGTGGGGGGACGAGATTGGGGGAGAATCGGGCAGCTCTCATGGCGAAAGTATATAGTTGCAGAGGCAGAATGACCCCCCCACCTAAGACCTGGATATTCCGGACATAACTTCTTTCTTACTTTGAGCAGTAGCATCCGTGGCCCTCTCTCACAAATTCCGGAGATGTAGCAGAACTTATGTTCTAGTTCTTTCTGTGAGTCAGTTTTTTTCTTCATTTTTTTTCGGTAAGCATAAGTTGTGTGATAAGTACAGAATTACTTGTTTGTCCTGTGACTAGTATAGATTCGGATATTGCCTCGGAATGTACTGTACTGTACTATCCATCTGCTCTTCCCCTACTAGGGTATTATCCTTGCGTGATCGATATCGTCCTCGTACGCCTTCCTTGGATGTTGTGGTAGTGAAGCTCTATACGGCGGGGACTGAATATGGAAGGTATAAAGAGCATGTTAGTGACAGCGGCTTTCGGCGCTTCTCGTCACCGGTGCTCGCTCGATCGTTGACCTATTCCTCGATAAATAGGGCGTTGAGTGTTTTCTTTATTTTTTCCAGTTTGCAAGCTTGGTGGACCGGTTCTAAGGGTGTCAACGTGCGTTCGTGAGGGCGTCTGGTGTCGTGTTGAGTGTTGTGAAGTAGGCGAGGGTAATGCTATTGCTATTATTATGATACAAACGTGTCTCGTCGAGCTTGTGGAGGGTGATAGGTATGAAGATAGTGAAGGCACCAGGGGTAGGGGTGAAGCATTGGGACGAGCGGGGTAAGCAGAGGTCTGTACCGTACTGTATATATGATACAAAGAACTCAGACTAAACCTTGGTCGAGACCACCATATACCTAAAAGGAAATGTCCAAGTAGATCCTCCCCAGATCTTTGTGTACTGGGGTGTATTAGCAGGGTCAGCATAAGAACCAAGAGATCTGAACGATAAATTAGAATATCAGACCACACAGTGGCCTAAGCAGGCACTTATTATTATTATTATTATTCGCACGGACATGCAGCCATCCCTGCCTGTCTCAATACTTTCCCCTGTCCCCAGTGCGACACATAATTGGGAGGGCTCATCCGTCCGCCAAGCCGCTAAACCGGGAAGTAATTGGAAAAAACTTGAGCAAATGATTATTTCCATCGAAGGGGAGAGAGAGGGTAACTTGACTCGGTGAAATTCGGAGCACTTATCGTACGACACGGAAAAACTGCGCACTTTGACTTGTTACCCGCCGGTACCGGCATCCGTACTGTACAGTACTCACTTGTAGGGCTGCTTCGGCGAGCAAGAGCAAATGATTACCGCAATGAACTCCGGCGCTGTTTAGACGCTGATCGAGCGGAGTGCTACTAGCAAGGTGTAATCGGGTGCGCCCGGGATAGGGGCTGGGACGATATGTGTATCATACTTGCTGTATTAGCCTTTATGATAGATACCGGCGCGCTCAGGTTTTTTACCGTATGCTTGTGGCGGATAAGAAGAACTCCTTGCTCAACTCCTTTGTTTAGGGAATGGTGATAGGTTGAGCATTTAGCAGGGGTTTCGAATTCGGCTCTTTCAACTTTCAAGTACAAAGTCCGCTGTTGGATGTAGTGCTGTAGAGACTCTGATAATCTATTATTAGATAAGCAACACAGCTAAACTGCAATGACCTTAGCTGGGCGGGTTAACGAAATTCCGGATACCAGTTGGTGAAATTAAGGAAGTTCACTATCCATTCTCGAGGTGTTTTGTCTCTGAATACCGGGATCAGTAGACGCCCGACGAGTTTTTATTGTGTTTGCAATTCCCCTCCCCGTGCCAAGCAGGGTACAGCATGTATGGGATATCTCCTACTCAAGTACGGTAGTTCGCAGCCTTTTTTTGTTTTTTGTTAAATCATCAGATCTTTTCTTTTCGGGTCTTCTATGGCATACTCTAGGGTGCTTGCCATGGATATTCTTGCATTTAACGAATAAGAGATTCAGGACTCTCTTCTAAAACAATTAAAGGACAGGATGCCAGAATCATCAAAATACGTGTCAAAAAATAGAGTTTGCATTAGCTGCATCTCATACATCTCGAGAGTGCCCAAAGGTTAGATTTGTGTAACAAAACTATTAGACCCCAGTGAGTAAAATGGCATTACCTTATTATCTCTGTCTACCATATCGCTTAGTAGATAGCCAATTCTCCAAAGCCCGAAACATGTACATTGATTAATATCTATTGTGAAAGAAACGAAAGACAAATACTATTAAACTCCAAAATAACCTGATAAGTGCGACCCTGGGCTGTGTCCTTCTCGTCCTGGTCTCGTGATATGGTTCCACTGGGGGAGGCATTGGTGAGGAGGTCGCTGCCCTAGTCGCACAGGATGGTTGAAACCGATATATCCCGGCTGACGTGGGGGGCGCTTTCTGTTAAGTGAGGGGTGGTGGGTGGGAAACGAAAAACGCGTGTTGTAGAGAAATTTCAGGATCTTGCGGTAGGGGAGATCTCGTCTTGCTGGGAAGTCTCGTGTTTGGGGAGAACTCAGTGGTTATGTATTGTGGGTATCCCACGGGCCCACCTGGTGGAGCTATGACCCCGAGCTTAACGCGTTCTCGGCTATACCTTTTTCCATTGACCTCCAAGACACAGCTAACGCTTGGTGTAGTGGTGCGCGTGCTTAGCCCAATTGGCAATGGGTTCGTCCAACCCGCCATTTTAATTTTGGGCCCAAATGGACATCATCTCATTATCTGTTTTGTCAACACAAGTGGCACAGGAGCTGACCTATTGCCCACTTTGAATCCCTAAAATATTGGTCTGATCCCAATAGGAGTAATGAGAAATTGTCTGAAATCAGATGCTGTATCCTTTGTTGGGTTTTTTTCCTAGAATGCGGGCCCTTTTTTTTTTTTTACTAATGTGTTATAATATTAGCTGCACCAGAATGTGTTCGTGATCTATAGTTGTTTGCACCCAATAGCTACGTTATTGCACATACGGTGCCGGCACTATGCTCGAGCACAGTCAAACCTCGCTGTCCCGGATCTCGATAATACGGATACCTCGCTGTCCCGTATGAAATGCTGTGAATTCAAAAAATTTCACAGCAAAACTTAACTTGT
>Ga0307507_10006850_pt1 | contig 17025 bp, 13 predicted proteins | sample 7_EM_MG_FD_207223 | JGI IMG/M metagenome (GOLD analysis project Ga0307507, IMG submission 207223) | Populus trichocarpa ectomycorrhiza microbial communities from riparian zone in the Pacific Northwest, United States - 7_EM | ecosystem: Host-associated > Plants > Roots > Unclassified | place...
TCCAGAGTGCAGATACCAGATCTGTCATCCCATCAGGCGAGAACGCACGAGCCCTTCCTCGTGGACGCCGCCCGCGAACAGCTGCGCAGCCACTTTCGCGCACGCGCAGCCGATCGCCAGGAACAGCTTGTCGACGAGTGGAAACGGGAAGGCACCTACCCGTACACGGGCGAACCCACCGGAGCGATCGAAGAGCGCGAGCGCGAGGCGTTCGAGGCCGTCGCCGCCACCGTGGCGGACAAACTGCCGGGCACCAAACAAGCGAGGAAGATCACCCTGGGACTGCTGCGCACAGCCTTAGTGGCGGATCCGGAATTCCTGCGCCCCGTCCTGGACCAGCTCTTCAGCCTCGGAGAGGCCGAACGCAACGATCTCATGCGGCTCCTGGACCGGACACGGCTGTCCAACCTGATCCGCGCGGCGACTACTATCACCAACCGCATCGACTTCATCACGGCACTGGAACAGATGGTCCTGGAGCCGACGATCGCGCGGCGCGTGCGCGAGCGGACCGAACTGCACCGGATCCTGGAAAACGAAACCTGGGTCTTCGGCGAGCAGTACGCGCTCCACGTCAGCGACGGCAGCCTGACCACCGTGCTCGACCGGCACATCGAGCTACTGCGCGGCACGAAGCCAAGCAACGAGCCCGTGCTGAGAGCGGACGGCACCGTGGGCCGCGTCGATTTGATGCTCTCGCGCGCCGGCTACCTCACCGACCACCGCCATCACCTCGTCGTCGAACTCAAGCGCCCCGGCCTCACCGTCGGCATGACCGAGTACACCCAGCTCTCCAGCTACGCCGACGCCGTGATCAACGACAACAGATTCCTCGACGTCGAAACAACCTGGGACTTCTGGCTCATCTCCGCGAAAATCGACCGCCCGCTACACAGCCACGCACACCAACCAGGCCGACCACCCGGCTGCGTGGCAGAACTCGGCCCCAACACACGCCTCTGGGTACGTTCCTGGGGCGAACTCATCGACGAATGCCAACACCGCCTGCGGTTCTACAAGAACGCACTCGAATACGAATCAAGCGAGGTACACGCCCTCGACTACCTGATCCAAACCCACGCCGACGTGCTACCCGAAGCGCTAGGCGATCGAGCCTCGGAGTATCAGATCCCGCCCCCACGCCACGCACCTGCCCACGACCCCATTACGCAGGGAGACGAGGCCTAATCACTTCGGGAAGTGGTGAAGTGACGAGGCCTAATCACTTCGGGAAGTGGTGAAGTGAGGTGCGGTGCCGCGACCACGGTTCGCCGACCGCGTCCCCGCGTCGCCGATGGCGCGCTGCCGAAAATGTGGCGGACTCCGGATCGGCCGCAGGCCTGCATGGAGATCGGGGCTCGATTAGTCCTCTCGGCGACGGCATTGACGGGACATCGGCTTGAGAACGGTGTCGACTCCACCCACTAGGCGATGACGGGGTGTGGCTCCGCCAGTCTCGCGACTACCGTGCGGGCAAGGTGAGCAATGTCGACCGTCCGGTCGGTGTCCACTTCGATCACGGGTCCGATGCCGAGTGGTTCGCCTTCCGCTGCCCACTTGGCCCACTCACCGTACATCGGCCGGCTGTCGAGGTGGACAGCATGGCGACTACGCGTCTCGTACCGTTGCCTGGCCAGCTCCGGTGGTACTCGGCACCAAATCTCCACGACGCGATCGGCGTGGGCGGTAGTGACTCCCCTCACGGCGTGCTCGCGGTCGCGGGGCTTGAACCACCAGGAATCGACGACCACGAGGCCTGGACTCAAGGCGGCAAGATTCCAGATTGCCTGCATGGCCACCATGCCGAGGTACGGCTCGAAGTCGGAGGCGACTACGTCGGCCAATGCCTCCTTAAGCCGGTCCTTTGCCAGCATGTTCACTTTGAGCGTGTCGGCCAGTGCCGAGGCGAGAGTGCTTTTGCCGGAGCCGGGTAGCCCATTCACGATCACGATCTCGTTCGCCACCCGAAAATTATGTCATGTCCGGAGCTCAGCCGACCGGCCCAGCCGCTACCAGCTGCCGGAACTTCTCGGACCGGCCGAGCAGTTCGGCGTACCGGCCGTGGTCCACGACGTGGCCGTCATCAAGGACAACGATTTGGTCGGCGGCGTCAAGAACGGTCAGGCGGTGGGCGATGACGATCAGGGTACGGTTGGCCACAAGATCACTGAAGATTGCCTTCTCAGTGGAACTGTCCAGGGCACTGGTCGCCTCGTCAAGGATAAGCAGTTCCGGGTCGCGGATGAGGGCGCGCGCCAGAGCGATTCGTTGGCGCTGGCCGCCCGACAGGCCAAGACCGGCTGGGCCTAGGAGCGTGTCGTACCGCATGGGCATTGCCGCAATGTGGTCGTCGATCTGGGCAGCCCGGGCCGCAGCGATCACCCGGTCCATCGAGGCCCCTGGAGCGGCGTAGCTGATGTTCTCCCGGATGGTGCCGGCGAACAGCCTGGAGTCTTGCGAGATATAGGAGATGGATTGGCGCAACGAAACTCGGTCGATGCGGTCGAGCGGAACGCCGTCTAGGTTCACCGTTCCGGCCTGAGGGATGACGAGCCCCGCGATGATCGAGGCAAGGGTGGACTTGCCGGACCCAGATCGTCCAACGATCGCGGTGAACCGGCGCGGCGCGAAGCTGACCTCGACGTCCTGTAGCGCTGGCACCCTCGTGCCCGGATGTGTGTAGGACACGCCGCTCACCTGGAGCAAGCCAGATGTCGCGTAGGTCTGACCCACCTCGGCAGGCCGCGCCTCCGGAGCGGTATCGAGCACGTCCGTCAGCCGTGACAACGTGGCTCCCAAACCTGCGACTTGGAGCGCGTTCTGTACCAGGCTCGAGAGCGGTGCGAACATGCCGACAGCGAGCGATGTGAACCCCACCACCGCGCTCAGCGATGCGGTGCCATCGGCCAGACGAGCAAGCCCGAGTTCGAGTATCAGCAACGGTGCCACGAACTGGATGGTCGTGCCCGCGACCGAACCGATGAGTTGGCTGCGCCTGCTCCGATTCCGGTAATTAATCTCCTCGATCACGCTATGGCTCCACCGCTCGTGTACCGCGTCTTCGAGTCCGCAGGCTTTGATCGTCTGGACGCCGTCAAGTAACTCCATGAGGGCGCCTTCGGCAAGGGACTGCTTCTCCAGCGCATCGGCTGCGAGGTAGCGCTGGCGTCGCCAGAACACCACAAGTACGATCACCATGACCAGCGCGATAGCGACGCTCATCAGTGCGAACTCAAGGTCGACGACGAGTAGCACGCACATGTAGATGAGTACCAGTACCCCATCGAAGATGCCGGACAGCGTCGCGGCGGTGAGCACCTGACGGACTGCCGTGCTAGTGCGCACCCGCATCGCCAGGTCGCCAGGATTCCGACGGGTGAAATAATCGTACGGCAGGGACAGGAGATGGCCGAATACGCCCAGCGTGACCCGTCGATCTGCCAGCGATTGCAGGGAGATGAGCGCCAGGCCGCGAACCATCTGCAACAGTCCGAAAGCGAGACCGGCACTCACCCCGATCATTGCGTAGACCACGAGTCGGCTCGGTCGGGCACCGCTGCCTGCAGACGACACCACTGCGGTTACCGCGTATGGGGTGGCGAAGTTGAACACGATTAGCAGCAATGAGGCGGCGGCCAGCCCGATCCAGCGGCGATCGGGTACCAGGAAGTGCCGTATAAAGCGCCACGGACTGTGGGCCAGATACGACCGGCGGACCCGGTGCCTGCCGTCTTCGAGAAACGGGGGCTCGAACTCAAGCGCCACTCCAGTGAACGCGTCGCCGAAGTCGGCCAGGGTGAGTCGGCGGCGCCCGAGCGCCGGATCGACTATGTGCACGTGTGTGCTTGTCACCCGGTCGAGCAGGACGAAATGGCTGAAGTTCCAGAACAGGATGCTGCCGCGACGCAGGTCGCGCAGCCCTGCCGCGCCGACCCGGACGCCGCGACCAACCACGCCGAAGCCTCGTACGACCTGTAGCAACCGACGCGCTGACACCCCGGCTTGTCCTCCGTCGAGCTGGGCTCGTAGGACTGCACGGTCGACATCGATGCCGAAGTGTGCGAGTAGCATCTCGACGCAAGTCGGACCGCAGTCTGCGCTCTCGGTCTGGAAGTACATGGGAATTCGGCGTTCCCACCTGCGAAGGACGACGCTGCACAACCTCGCGAGGAGCGAGACGACCGCATCGGCACGACCCTGGTTGACGAGCCGCGGGAGCGCCAGCGGGCGGCCGAGTTGCCGCGACGCCGCGCGATGGTCGGCTGCCTGTCGGCTGAAGCGGGCATGCCCGCTGGGCAGAGCGGCGTCGCCTGTCTCGTTCGCTGTTGAGTCGACCGCTTTCTCAGGGATCAGCACCACGCTATTCCAGTTCATTTCTGCCTGCGACTAGCTGGCCAGCAGTCGCGAGAGTGTCGATTTGACGTCGTCGGCGGCGTCCACTGACATATGTTCGCCGTCGCAGGAGAGGTTAATCCGAACCTTGTCGGGCCAGCTGCTGGCCCGCATGTGCAAGCCGCGCGTCGCGCGCTGTATGCGCGGCGGGTACGCCCCCGACTCGATGGTCAGTCCGTTGATGCTCGTCCTTCTCGTCTGGCCCGGGTGGCCGATATAGGCTGAGCGTACGAGGCGGTCCATGCCCGTCGAGGTACGGAGCACGTCTGACCCGGCATACTTCAGAACGTGGTCGTTGACGCGTCGGTGTCGCAAAGTCTCATGCCACTGGCGTGCTGTCTGGTTGACGACGTCGGCGAAATTCGGCGTCCGTTCAACGACAAGCGGCAGGGTCACCGTGAAAGCGCCTAGCACTCGGCGTTCGGTGGCGCCGCGTAGGTCGACCGGTACCCAGATTGCGACGTGGTCTTGAGCGACGTGCGGGAAGAGCGCGGTAGCGAGGGCCGCTTGGAGCCAGACAAACTCCGACGTGCGATGGCGGCGGATTAAGGCACGCAACACGTCGAGCCGGTCGCCGTCTATTTGAACGACGCTGGTCCGAGCGCCAGGCACTGGTATATCGGGTGTTGAACCGCTGAAGAAGGCGAAGCCTGCCGATACTCGGGACAACTGTGTGCGCCAGAACGCGCCGACCCGCGCATCCATCTCTGTGGCGGCTTCTGCTGCGTGTCCGCGCAGCGCCTCGACGAACGATGAAGGCACGTCGAGAGGTGGGACATTGCCGGAGGAGGTACGAAGGCGGTACGCCGCCCACAGGTCTGACCCGACAATACCGCGCACTCCACCGTCGATGGCCACCTGGGAAAAAGTCGCGAGCAGCGCGTGGTACTCGGGATCAAGCCGCAAGAGCCGGAAGCGAAACGGCATCTCATGGCGAGGGTCCCATGGAGTCGTGGCGTCTCGGGTTGCCACCATCTCGGCATGCCGGTCGAATCGCCCCCGTTCAGTTCCTTTCACCTCAGTGCATGTGACGTATCGACTATCCGGCGCAAGGTCACGGACGCGCTGGCCGGGCCGATCGCCGTCATCGAAGGTGAGTCGCAGCGCGTCGTGACGCCGGACGACGTCGCCGATACTGGATACGAGGGCCGCCACATCGAGCGGACCGGTTATCCGATAGGACATCTCGACGGTCGATCGAGCCTGCTCGTTCTCGGCCAGGAGACGGCGCATCCACTCCTGGGCCACGGTCAGCGGCAGCCAATGGTTGGCGGCATCGTTCGTCATGGTCCAGCTCTTCCCCAGGATCGGCCTATGGGTGACGCATTGTCAGGTCGGAACTGCTGTCTTCGGCGTGCGGCCCGACATTGATGGCCTCGGTGCGGAAGTTCTGCATGCTTCGTGAATCGATCAGACGTTCGTCGCTGCCGAACGTGACCCGGTCCGGCCAACGTCGTCCGACGTCGGCCGGACCGCTGCCTCCTTAGAAGCAGACGTGGGCACCGCCGACAATGTCGTCGAGGGCCTCTTCGGCGAGCGGCTCGATGCTGATGTCTTCAGTCTCGAAGTACTCCATGGTTCACCTCCTTCCAATGAGTGGCCGTCGTCCGCGCGTCGGCGCCCGGCCGGAACCGGGTCGGGACCCGCAAACGAATACATCTACCGACGGCGGCTCCGCACTGCCTCGGCGACCGTCGCCACCGATAGCGACTCACCGAGATCGGCGTAGGTGAGCGTCACGTGGTAGGAGGACTCGATGAACTCGGCCAACTCGACGACGTCGAGCGAGTCGCCGCCCAGGTCCCAGAATCCGTCTGTGCTGCCCACGCTGCGGGTGTCGAGCAGCGTCGACCAGAACGCAGCGATTTCCCGTTCCAGATCGTCGTGAGGCTGCGCTGCCCGGAGGCCGAGATGGTTGTGGTCGTCGGTCACAGTGATCCTTCCTGGCGGATGCGCAGGACGGACTCCGTGTCCGTCGAACAGAGTTGGTCGAACTCGGCGCGGATCGCAACGGCGTCGACCTTGCCGAGGTCGGAACGCGGAATCATGCTGACACGTAGATAAATCTGTGGGCGCTCGAATGTGGCCAGGTATTCGACACAGTGCCGGTGGACGTCGCGGAGATCGACGTCGATACCGTCCCGTGCTACGACCATGGCACCGATCACCTGCTGCTCGTCGTCGCCGAGCGTGACGCACTCGGCGTCGAGGAGACCCGGATGGCCCCGCAACACGAGCGAGGTTCGTCCGAGCCAGGCAACGCCGCTTTCGGCCACGACCGCGTTCGCGGCGCGGTCGAAGACGTAGAGGTAGCCGTCCCCGTCGACCCAGCCAACGTCACCGAGGCTCCTGTAGCCGTCCGAAGTTGTCTCCAGCCAGTCCAGCTCTGGCCGGGGACCGGACGCGCCGAGACGCTTGAGGAAAACGCGACCGATCGCCCCATGCGGCGCAGGCGATCCATCGTCGTACTGAACACGAACGCTAGTCAGCAGGCCGCGACCGACCGAACCCGGTCGCCGCTGCCACTCGGCGCCGTCTATCACAGTGACTCCGACCCCTTCGGTGCCGCCGTACATCTCGTAGACACGCGCCGAGGGGAGTAGGTCGATCCAGTCGTTCTTGAGCCCTGGTGGGCAGGGCAGCGCCGTGTGGAGGAGCCCCCGTACCTGGGTCAACTCGGCCGACCGGCAACGGGCGTGTGGAAGAAGGCGTTGCATGTGATTCGGGGTCAGCATCAGCCACTCAACTCCCCAGCGGACAATAGCGTCCACGGTGTCGTCGGCGGTGAGATCGCCTGCGAGGACGAGGTGGTTCTCGTCGAGGACTCCCTGGATCAGGGCGGCGAACGGTGCTATGTGGTTGGGAGGTAGTGCGAGCAACTGGCGTTGACCCGGCGTCCACCCACAGGAGCGGAACACGAGGTCGGGTATCGCCCGAGGGTCGTAGTGACCGAGGTTCCAGAACGGCACCAGCTTCGGAGTACTGGTCGACCCGCTTGTAGCCAGCAAGTAGACCGGTCGGCGGGCCGGCTCGCCGGATGACCAGGACGCGATGCGCATCGCGTCGAGTTGGCCGAGCGCCCCCGTGCCATCGATGCCCTTCGGTAGAAGGCTCAGGTTGCCCTTCTCCAGCACAGCCGACAGCCGTTCGCCGTCCAACCGCGGCGAGTGAGGGAAGACCGGCACCTCTGCGCACAACGCCGCGAGGATCGCGATCACCGTTTCCACAGTGGGCCGAGCCGGGTAACAGACGACGATCTCGCGGCCGTATGTACGTCGTTTTACAGAGATGCTCTCGGACAATGTGCGCACGTCGCGAAGCAGCTCGTGGTACGACACCATGCGCCACTCGCCGTTGGCAGCAGGTTCCGTTAAGACGGTGTCCTCCGGCGCCTTCATAGCGAGATCGGCAAGTCTCGCCGCGATCGGCAGCGGTGTGACCCTCTTTTGCATGTCACGCCCCCGACGTCGACAGGCCCCACAAAGGAAGGTCTGACGTTTTCACGACTAAGCGCAGCCCGTCAAGACCGCGCTGTAATCGTGCCGTTGACAGTGCTCATGGGTATCGCTAGCTTCGACCGGCCCCGAGTTCGCCGACGAGGAGTTTATGGTGCTGTCCGCAGAGCTAAGCGATCGACTGACCCAGGTTGGTCCGGGCACGCCGATGGGCACGCTGCTCCGCCGGTACTGGCACCCGATCGCTCCGGTCGGCGAGATGGTCACCACGCGAGTGAAGCCAGTCCGTGTTCTTGGCGAGGACTTGGTCCTCTTCCGGACTGCGGAAGGCAGCCACGGTCTCGTTTCCCGATCTTGCCCGCATCGCGGCGCTGACCTGAGTTATGGCTGGGTCGAGGGATCCGCGCTGCGATGTATGTACCACGGCTGGGCCTTCGACGGATCAGGTGCCTGCGTCGCACAGCCATTCGAGGAGACCATTGCACCGGGATCTCGATTCAAGGCCTCGGTGCGGGTCACTGCCTACGAGACCGCCACGTTGGGCGGCCTGGTGTGGGCCTACCTGGGACCGGCCCCGGCGCCGCCGCCACCGCTGTACGAACCGTTCCAATGGGATCGGGGATTCGTGCAGGTCGTGTTCTCGGAGATCCCTTGCAACTGGTTCCACTGCCATGAGAACAGCGTTGATCCCGTCCACTTTGAGTGGCTGCACATCAACGGGACCGAGGCCGCACGGAACCCGGACACCCCGGCCTGCGGCCCCACGCACACAGGCATCACCTTCGATGAGTTCGAGCACGGCATCGTGGCCACCCGTCGCACCGATACCCGGGTTCGGCGGTCTGACCTGTACGTCAACGGTCGGCCGCAAGAGACCGGATTGCTGTCGCTGTGGCCGAATGCCCTCTTTGTCGGCAACCACTTCGAGTGGCGAGTGCCAGTCGACGACACACATACAATGAATATCACCTGGTGGTATTCGCCCAAGCCCAAGGATATCCCCGGGCCCGGCCCGAATCCGGTGCCGTATTGGTACGGCCCGATCGCCGATCCGGACACTGGCCGGTGGATCACCACCTATCCGATGAATCAGGACATCGCCAGCTGGCTCGGCCAGGGCGTCGCGGTCGACCGGACCCGCGAGCGCCTCGGTCGAAGCGACGTGGGCATTATCCAGCTGCGTCAGATGTTCTTGCGCGAACTAGATCGGCTGGAGCGGGGTGAATGCCTCGTCGGGCTTGAGTCCGACCGCAAGCTGGGCGATGTCATCCGCTTGCCGATCGGCGACACCACCCGGTTGACCGAAGGAATCGATCGGGTCGTGTTCGAGTCGGACCTCCAGCGCAAGCGAAACCGGCTCGGCGACGGCCAGCACTACTCGTTCCAAGCAGGTCAGCCGGAATGGGTCCAGCGTCTCTACGAAGAGCACATGGGTATCGCTTCTCCCTGACCGCGGTCCCGTGGGAGCCGTTGGTGTGCTACTTTCCCCTTCGCTATGGGGACGCGGGGGCGGTCCCGGGGAGGCGCTCATGGAGACAGTGGTTATCCTCGCTAACGGCCTGGCCACGCGCATGGGCGGGTCAGCCGCCAAGACGCTCACGCCGGTGCGCGGGGACCAGACAATCCTGGAGGTCCTCCTCAAGGAGATCGGCGAGTGCGCCGGGCGATATCGTGTCGTGCTGTTCGTGCGAGAGGAGCGGTCCGAGTTACGGCGAATCTCGCGCGCATCGGGGCTGAACGTGGAACTGCACATAGCTGAGCCACGGGGGTACTTCCGCGACCTCGTCGCCGTCAAGCGCGATCTCGGCCTTCGTTCCTTCGCCGTCGTCGACTCTGACCTGGTCGTGCCGACCGGTCAGCTTACGTCGTTTCTCGATGCGTCGGCCGCCGACGGATCGTGGCTCACCATCGGCGTCACCAAGGTGCCGGAGCGATCTTCCGGCCGGCCTGCCTGGGTCCGGCTCGACGACGCCGACTACATAAGCCACATGGACCGGTTGGGGCCAGCGGAGCACCGGACTGTCGGGGCCTTCCGATGGAGCGACCTGGCACTGCGTGACGCTGGTACGCCGACCTCCGCTGCGAGTGTGATGGCTTACATCTCGCAGCATCTAGACACGCCGGCCAGGGTGCGAGGCGTCCATTTCGACGACGCGGTAAATGTCAACACCGAGTCGGACATCGACGCCGCGTGTCGCGTTCTCGCCGCGACCGCGGCTGGAGACAAAGAGGAGTCTGGATAGATGCCGCCAACGACTGCACACCTTCACGAAATCAGCGAAGGCATGCGTCACTTCTCCATCCTGGCCAATCGGCATCCAGGAGGGTCACTGTCCTCGGTCGAAGCGCTGACGGCGCTGTTCTTCGGCGGCATTGGTGACTTCGATCCTAGGCGCGGCACCGATCGGGACCACTTTGTGCAGTCCAAGGGCCACGCCGCATCGCCGCTGATATTTTCGCTATGGGCACGGGGCTTGATCAAGGCCCCGTTGGAGGACGTCCTCCGGTACGGCGAGTTCGCCTCCAGCCTGCCACGGATGCCGCACCGCGACCCGCGGCTCGGGGTCGAGCTTGGCACCGGTTCCCTGGGGCAGGGGCTGTCTTTCGGTCTTGGCCAGGCGATCGGCCTCCGCAAGCAGAACATCGACCGTCACGTGTACGTATTGCTGGGCGACGGTGAATGCACCGAGGGACAGGTGTGGGAGTCGGCGATGACGGCCACGCGTCTGCGGGTACGTAACCTCGTGGCGTTGGTCGACGCGAACGGCTCCGGCAGCCTGATCGGGCTGCCTCGCGACGAATGGGCCCCCCGCTGGGCTGGCTTCGGCTGGCACACTCAAGAGGTAGACGGCCACGACATAGACGCGGTCCAAGCGGCTTTGGATGTCGCCCGGCGTTCCGACCGGCCGAGTGCCATCATCCTGCAGACCGTGAAGGGCAAGGGCCTGGTTGGTGGTCATGAGGGTTCCAACCAGCTGAGTAGCAGCGTGCCGGCCGACGCCGTACCGGCGACCGTCTCGCATGCAGCGATCCAGCGTGCCGCTCGCGCGATTGCCGCCATCGTCGGCGAGGTGTCGGAGGCCGTCGACGTGCTCCTGCCGGGCCCGTCCGTTGAGATGCTTGCCGACAACCTGCGGTCCGACCAGCTCGGCTGCGCGCCCGTGACGAAGAAGGTGGGTGGGAGCGTCGCGGAGGATCTCGCCGCGTTCCCCCTCCTGTTCATGGCGCCGGACGCGATCCGCAATTCCGGACTCATGGAACATATGGATGTCGTTGGCTCGTGGGACTGGGACAACCCGGACAGCAATGTCCTACAGTTGGCGATAGCTGAGCAGGATGGGGTGTCACTTGCGGCCGGACTGACCGCCTCCGGTGTGACCGGCCTGTTGTTCTCGATGGAGGCGTTCTACTGGCGCGCTCTCGACCAGATCCGCCAGTCCATCGCATTCGCCGGCATCCCTGCGGTGCTTGTCGGTACGTCCGGTGGTGTCGGGGATCTGCTCGGCGCGATGGTCCAGAGCGACCGCTTCTTCGCCGTCCTGCGGCAGATGATCGGCCTCGACATCCTCGAGGCCGCCGACGCCAACCAGGCCCGATATTTCCTGGCCGAGGCGATCGCCTCAGAAACGCCGATCTACGTGCGCCTCCCGCACGAGACAGTCGCGGTCCGCGCCTCGACATCGGAGTATGTGGAACGCGGCACGGTCGACGGCTATCACGTTCACCGTGACAGTGTCGAACCCGACGTCGTGTTCGTCACGGCCGGTGCGATGCTGCCGGTGGTGCTGCGAGCCGCCGATCTCGTCGAGGAACGCACCGGCCGCCGGTGTCGGATCCTTGAGGTGTACGGCGTCCGTCGGTTCGCCGCGCTGGAGGGCGACCGACGCGCACAACTGCTCCCGCTCGGCGCGCGGCGCGTGAGCGTGCACAACGCCCCTTCCTCGGTCCTCGGTGACCTGCTGGGCCCGGGCGGCGTAGCCCTCGGAATCGATGACTGGGGTCGGGCCGGCGAGGACCTCGACGAGTTGTACTCGGCGTACGGACTCGATGCCGAAAACATTGCCTTGCTGGCCGGGAATTGACGATGCGATCGGAAATTGAGGGGATGTTTCGGCGCGCGAGGCTCTCCGCAGTGCCTGGATCGGACATCACGGTGTCTGTCACGGTCTCCGAGCAGTACCCTGTCATGTTCCGGGACGCCTATGCCCCCCAGGACGTTCGCGATCTTGTCGGCGGCGTCCTCGATCGCCTTGGGGGACTGAGCGTGATGCTCGTGTCTGACGAACATGTCGGTGCGTCGATCGGCCAGCGTGTCCTGGAAGACCTGCGGACGGTGGTCCCGCACGTCGACATGATCACGTTCCCGCCAGGCGAGGCGTCGAAGGATGTGAGTCGGCTGATCGACTTGTGGTCCCAGTTCCGGGAACGCGGCGTCGAGCGCCGAACCCTGTTGATCGGTATCGGCGGCGGCGTGGTCTGCGACATCGTGGGCCTGGCCGCGGCGACGTACCTGCGGGGGCTGCCGTACATACTCATACCCACGTCCCTCATGGCCCAGGCGGACGCGGCAGTCGGAGGCAAGGTCGGTGCCGACTTCGCCGGTACCAAGAACTGGGTCGGCGCCTTCTACCATCCAGCCGCGGTCGTGGGGTATACCGAGCATCTCCGCACGCTCGATGACGGCGAATTCGCGAATGGCTTCGCCGAGGTGATCAAGCTCGCGATGGTTGCCGGGCAGCCGCTCTGGTCCCAAGTGGCCAGCTGCGACCTGCTTTCGCTCCGCTACGACCGCACCGTGTTGGCCGACCTTGTGCGCGCGTGCGCGGTGACCAAGCTCGACATGTTGTCTTCAGATCCACTGGAGTTGTCGTCGCTGGACCGCAAGCTCAACTTCGGCCACTGTGTGGGGCACGCTGTAGAGGCGGCGAGTGAGTTCCAGTTTCGTCATGGCGAGGCCGTCGCCATCGGGATGGCGACGGCGATACGCATCGGGTGTGCTCGCGGGGAGTGTTCCTCGGAGCTGTTGTCTGAACTGGAGACCCTGCTGAAGGCGTTCGGCCTGCCAACGGAGGTGCCGCCCGATCTGATCGAGCCGAGCTGGCAGCGGCTGGAGGACGTTCGGAAGGTGCGCAACGGCTCACTGCGGCTAGTGGTCCCGACCGCTCCGGGCCGAATGGTCTTCCTGGAGGACCTCACCCTCAAGGGGTTCCGTGAGGCGGCGGCCAGTGGCTGAGCGCGACAAGGTCACCACGTTCGTCATCGAGGGCGGAGGCTCGCATACATCCGCAGCACGCTACGAGGACGGCCATCGGATCGAGGTTATCCACGGCCCGACGAGCAATCCTCGGTCGATACCACTTGACGCCGCGTCGGCCACCCTGACCACCATGCTGGCGGAGCTCCTGGACACGGTCGAGGGTCAGGTCGCGGTATATGTGGCGCACGGGGCGGCTTCGACTGCGATCGAGGCCGCGTTCCTGGGCCAGCGGCTTGCATCGGTCTTCGGGACGGCTCGCCTGACCCGGCTAGTGGTTGCGAACGACTTGCTGCCGCTGGCCATGTTCGCGCCGACGCGCGACACGGTGGTCGCGGCGGCCGGTACCGGAACCGGCTTTATCGCCCGCAGCCGGGACGGTCGGTGGGCCCGCGCCTCGGGGCACGAGTTCGTCCTGACCGACGAGGGCGGCGGATTCGACCTCGGCCAGCAAGCGCTTCGGGCCGCTATCCGTCATCTCGACGGTCGCGGATCCGTCACAGCCATGACGGGTCTGCTCACCGAGCGCCTAGGAGTGACCGCGGATTCACTGCTTGAGCGGCTCTTCGCGCTGGTGCACACGGATCCGGCGCAGATCAAGGCGACTGTCGCGGGGTTCGCCGACCTTGTGTTCACCGCCGCCGACAGTGGGGACTCCGAGGCTGCGCGCATTCTGCGGCACTCCGCGTGGGAGATCTGGCTGGGTACCTCGGCAACGAGCCGGCGACTTGGCATCTCGCTCGACGGGTCGGTCCTCCTACTCACGGGGTCGTTGCTCACCGCCCGGCCCAACCTTCGCGACCTAGTACTCACCAAAGTGCGCGCCGCCGCTCCTGCGGCCGAGATCGTAGTGACCACGAGTGATCTCCTCGAACCCGTGGTCCGGCTCGACGGGGATCACCTCCGGCGTGAGGCCGACGCCCACCCATGGCTTCCCTACTACTCGATCGATCGGAGCGCGACGTGACCGATGTGAGCGCTGACCTCACGACGGACGGCTGGCGCGGCACGCCGTCCGCGCAGCATAGCGAGCGGGAGATCCTTGCTAGGGCGACCTCGCTCGGGCGCGCGATGGGCGACACCCTGGCGATCGGTTACGACGGTCGGGCCGGCTCCCGCGAACTGGGGCTGCTCGCAGCTCGTGCCCTCACCGCGTCAGGTACCTGCTGCCTGGTGTCGTCCACCCCGGTCCCGACCCCGGCCATCGGCCGCTTCGTGGCCGACCGGAACGACATCTCTGGTGGCTTGATCTTCACCGCGAGCCACAATCCGCCCGGCGACGTCGGCCTCAAGGCTCGCGGCTCCGACGGTCTTCCGCTCGACTACGCCGTCGATGTGTCCGCCGTCGACTTGGATCGTCTCCTCGACGTCGTCGACACGGTCGATACCACCGACGACGCGCTCGTCCGGTATCGCGAGCGCGTCGTGCAACCACTCGCCGATTCGGCCGCAGCGTTCGACGGAGACGTAATCGTAGACGCGATGTACGGGGTGGCGAGCGTGCTCGTCAGCCCCGACCAGCGGGTGCGCTTCCGGCGTGCACATCTCGCACCGTTCTTCTTCGGTGTGACGCCGGACCCGGTCCTAAGGGAACGGTCCGAACCTGAGATGGCGGCGGCGGCGGCTGAGTCCACCGAGCCGCATTCGACAGTCGTGTTCATGACCGACGGCGACGGCGATCGGTTGTGTGCCTACACCCTCGCCGCCGGATACATATCGAGCACCGAACTCGCCGGCGCGCTGCTCACCGCCGGTCTCCCGGTCGATCTGGTGGTCTCGACACACGTCGTCGAGTCGTCACTGCGGCACACGGCCGAACGACAAGGAGTCAAATACGAGACCACCCGGGTCGGATTCAGGAACATCGTCGAACGTTGGAAGGGAGCCGGCCGACCGGCTGCTCTCGGTGTGGAGCCGAACGGCGGTCTGGTCGTCACCACCGGCTCCGACTGCTACTTCGAGCGGGACGGGTTGGCCAGCGCGGCGCTGGTCCTCCGTACGTTCGGTTCGACAGCTCGGCTGAGCGAGGCCGTGCAGTCCATCCGTGCCGACCGCGCGTTCGAGTCGCGCCAGTTCACCACTGCAGACGACGTCGACGCGCTGGGCCACCGGATCGATGCCAACTGGCCAGGCGCGACTGTCACAGCCATCGACGGCATCGCCCAGTACGCATGGGCCGACCGGCGCCGCATCCTCGTCCGCCGATCCGGTACCGAGCCGCTCACACGCTGCTACATCGAAGGACCAGACGAAATGCACGACTGGTTCGCCACGCAGGTATCTCTTCCATACTTCACCACTCACGGGAGGTAGGCATGGACAGGTCGCAGTTGCTCCACCAAGAAACGATCGACGACGGCCGCGCGGCCAAGCTGGTCTTCAGCGCAACCCGCGACGACGGCAAAGTCGCGACGTTCGAGACTGGATCATTTCTGGAGTACGACGGGAACGACCAGCCCGCCAAGCACGACATCTGCGTGTCCACAGCTGGCGGCTGCACGCGCCACTGCACGTTCTGCGCGGCTCCGGATCCACATCCGGGGTTTGAGCGCCTGCTGAGCGCGGACGAGATCGTCGGCCAGGTCGACGAGGCCGTCGCACGACGAAACAGCGACGGCCGATTCCGCAACGTCGTCGGTCTGATGGGAAATGGCGAACCAACGGACAACGCAGCAATCTTTCCGGCGCTACACACCCTGTTCGGCCGTCCCTATCCGCTCCGGCGGATCATGGTGTCCACCATCGGCGAGAACCTCCGCAACGTCCACCGCATGGCCGAGGAGTTTCCAGCGTCGGCGGCCCTACCGGCCCCGGTCGTGCTTCACGTGAGCATCCATGTGGCCGACGACGGAAAGCGCCGGCACATCATCCCCGGCCGCCGCCGAATTGAAGAGATCATGGCTGCGGCAGACCGGTACTCGGCAGTTGCCTACGATCCACAACACAACCGCTATCCGGTACGGGTGAACGTGGTGCTCATGGAGTCCGTGGACGACGGCTTCAGCAATGCCACACCGGACGACGCCCGTCACCTCGTGGAGCTGATGCGTACGCCATTCGAGGGCGATGAGACACTGCGGCGGCAGTTGAAGCTATCGGCTTACAACCCAATTCCTGGCAAGCCGTTCCGGGCACCGCCGGAGGCGGCTCAACGCGCCTTCCTCAGCGTCCTGTCACAAGCTGGGCTGGCGATGTACACATTCCAAGGATCCGGCATTGTGATCGACTCGGCGGCCGGTACCGGTGGGTTCGCATGTGGCCAGCTCCGTGCTACGACCCGGACGGCCCTGAGGCTCAGCAGCCGAATTCCGTGAACGCACGGTCGAAGCCGGAGGCTTGGGGATTGGGCCGCGATTACCACCGTCACGCGGGCTGAATTGGCGAGCGGTTGGCGAGCGTACGTCCCGGGACAGCGTGGCACGGCGCGATACCGGCTGGTAGAGTCGCATTGAAGATCCCGTACATACCGGGACAGAATGGGACTGGGCGATACGGTCAGGTACGGATAAAACCCCGTATATCTGCGCTCTTAATCAGCGGGTCGAAGGTTTGAGTGTCGAGTCATGCCAGGTGGTAGTACCTGGTTGCAGATGGTGCCAGTGTGGCCGCACGATGCGGCACTTCCCGAATTGCGAGTCGGACCCGAACCAGTCAGCTGGTGTTGAGTGCGGTCGACACACTCAAATCCTCGTTCAGGAAATCTGCGCTATGCGCACAGGCTGCGCTCCCACTCGCGGTTTGAGCCGGGTCACAGCGCATCGTTTCGATTGATCTGCGTGCGGAGTAGCTGCAGATGACGGCCACCGCGTCTATCTGCGCTGGGTTTGTGGCTCGCGTCTTGCCTGGCGTGTGGGCGCTGCATACGGGGAAGGGCTCGTGCGTTCTCGCCTGATGGGATGACGGATCTGGTATCTGCACCCTGAG
>Ga0307507_10006851_pt1 | contig 17023 bp, 2 predicted proteins | sample 7_EM_MG_FD_207223 | JGI IMG/M metagenome (GOLD analysis project Ga0307507, IMG submission 207223) | Populus trichocarpa ectomycorrhiza microbial communities from riparian zone in the Pacific Northwest, United States - 7_EM | ecosystem: Host-associated > Plants > Roots > Unclassified | place...
ATACGCAGTATTACTTGTATGCTCTATATTCTAATATATACGCATAAATAAAAATTTAATACTTGCCCGCAGATGCTCCCTTATTACAATATTATTCGACCACCCCCCTAACACTAACCATAATCTCATGATATGGCTTCCTCTATACCAAGACTGGTGACGTAGCTTATATAAGCCATATCGCGAATATTCATTCATATCACGATGTTTTAGCTCCCTTAATAATAACGATTGATATTTAGTTAAAATATCAATCCATTTATTACTGGGACCGCTGGTAATAATCTTTTTGGCTTAATACAGCCGTAGTTCTAATCAGCTGGAGGAGGCTCTCGCGATGTAGAATTATCTCCATCGCCCAATTCAGTATCGTCGTCAGTTGGAAGAGGGGAGGAAGCAGTTAATCCATAAGGCCTGCGCGGTACTAAAGGACGCGTAGATGAAGTTAATAAGGAAGAGGCAGAGGAAGAAGTAGAGGAAGAAGCAGAGGAAGAAGCTCTACTACCTTGCCAGGGCGTAAAATGTAATGTACTTTACATTTTATATAGGTAATAAAAAGGTAAATTTAAATATACGCGTAGTGGAGATATTGGGGAAAATGCACTATTTACTATGGCTAAGCGAGAGATTCCCAAGGGTTTCCCATTACTTGGCCAACCGGATTTCAGCCGAAGATCCGAATTCTGCCAAAAGCTTTAAAACACCACCAAATCTTCCTTTTCTTACCACCAGGGCAGCGAGCTGTCAGCTCGCTGTAGTTTTATTACCAACTAACTGCTGACTGACTGTAGCTACCCTATACGCAGACTAACTGCTAGCTGACTGCTTACATTATCAGCTTCTTGGCAGCGTAGCTGCCAGCGTCGCTGGCTATTGGACACACTGCCTACAGGCTGGAAGTTGTCCTCTTTTTAGGCAAGAGCCTCTTTAGCCAGGCCAATAATAAGGCTCCTCTCCAGTAATTTTGCGCCTTGTCTTGCCGTACAAGCCTTTCTAAAACCACGGTTGAAGATCGTTTCTTTTGTCTTTGTCGAGTCTATTGTGTCCTTATAATCCTAGTACTCTAAATAGGCACTCAAGCCTTTCGATAACTGATACTGCATCTTATTGTACTCCTCTAGCTCAGCCTCTGTCTAACCTTCTTGTGTATTCCAGGCATACGGAGTTTTGAAAATTGGCTTCTGCCGTACGCTAGGGAACTGAGCTGGCTGAATGTTCGCCTGCATTGGGCCGATCTTGTAGTCGCTTATCTCACAGGTTGTAAGCTAGCTAGGATGCGAGGATTGGTCTAAATACTACCTTGCTGTGTTCGGATAATCAATAGGCCGTATTCATTTATATATGACTCTGACAACAACCCAGAGACCTTTGGATTACGTAGGTGATTGATAAGTTATTAAGAAGAAGTGAAAAACACAGTTATACCCAACTTCGCATTAGACGAGGTGAAATGTTTTCAGCCTTGCGGCTCCCAATAATGCCCGCGAAGTGGCTGAGCTAGTTCTTAAATCCCTACGCCACAAGAGATAAGCGCAGCTACTATTAGCCAAACTGAACAAGACATTGCTTATGTAATTATTATGTAATAAGTATATAATGATTACATAAGCAACCTTAATATAACGTAATCTACCCCTAAGCTAGCTATACCCCTAAGCTGGCCACCTTAAAACTTACTAAAAATTAGAAAATTTATACTTTAATATCTTAACAACCACTTAATAATAAATTCTAATAATTTAGATTTAGACTTTCAAATACGCTCTATAGCTTCTATTAAAGTTATATAGTAATTAATTTAGTGGTTTTTTAGTAGTTTTTAAAACACTATAATTTAGGGGCTAAATTAAAGCTAAATTACTATACCTTAAAAACGACTAAACTAATTACTATTTAATTTTATTAGAAGCTGTAGAGTGTATATAAAAGTCTAAATTTAAATTATTAGAATTTATTATTAAGTGGTTATTAAAATATTAAAGTCTAAATTTTTTAATTTTTGGTAAGTTTTAAGGTGGCTAGCTTGGGGGTAGATTACGTTAATATATTTTATAAGCGAATTGCCTATATAAGTAAGTTATCTAAGCTTATTCCTTACTAAAATCTATAAAATTTATAATAAAATATCTTAATAATAACTAAATAATAAATAAAAAAAATTTAAAATTAGGGTTTTATATATACAGTAAAATCTCTTTAATACGATACCGTTTATTTGGCCAAGCGTATTGTAATACCAATAGTATTATTATATTAAGAGTTATATATAGGGTAAATAAGCAAGAAAAAGAGGAGCTTTATACCTAAAAAGGTTTAGGATATCTACCTCACGGGCTAAATAAGACCCTCTCCTATACAAATTCTCTGCTAGTTATACCGATATTAGTAGTAAGTGCTTAACGATATCGTCAAAAGTTAGATTATCGTAATATTACACCAAAAAATGCTTAATTAAGGGGTGTAGATCGTAATGTAAAGGGTATTATTATATACCCTATATCGTATTAAGGAGATTTTACTATACTCTAAGGCGTTTAATAAAATTTTAAATTAATAGGATTACTAGTTATTAAGATATAATAATTCTATTTAAATTTAGTTAATAATAATTATACACCCCCTAATTAATACGTATATACCCCCTACCTTATTTAGTTTAGACGCTTTTTTATTAAGTTAGATATTTCCTTATTAAGTTAGAATATAATATATATTTAACTTATTTGTACCTATATTGCAAAAATCAAAGTACGCGCCATATAAGTTTTATAACTGCAATATTACAATTAAATCTTAATTTTAGTTATAGTATAGGTAGTAGAGTCTAAATTTAGATTGCGACTAAGTTAATTACTTAGATTACGTAGTACTTTATAAGGCGTCGCACAAACTAATTTAGATACTGCCACCTTCGCGCCTATACGCGCCCGCGCGCCTACGCCTAGTAGGACCTAAACTAATACCTCTACTTTGCATTTAAGGGCCTATAATTATAGAGCGTTATAGCGGTCGGCTAATTAACCCTATAACTGGCTTTATAATTGCCAATTGTATTAGTAAATCTACTTATAGAGAGCCCTTAGTATTTAAGCGAAATACTAACTATATATTATCTTAGAAAGCGACTTAGGTGGTAAACAAGATAAATCTTACTAGTACTTAGCTAGTATAGCTTTATATTAAACCTCTATTAGCTTTATCAAATCCCTACTAGTATTATGTAACCCCTACTAGCGTTATATAATCCCTATATTTAAAAGCGCGGTCTTATTTACTATTTAAGGGCCTTTAGTACGAAAATATATAAAGGTCTACTTATTAATTAAACGCGATACTACTAACGAGTAATATATCTTTCTTAGTTAACCAGTTAACCAATTTAAAAGGTAATTAATTATATTTTAAGGGTCACTTTATTTATCTATATACTTATTTATAAATTTTAGCTAATATAAAGTTCTAAAATTATAGGTCGAATTTTTTTTCTAAATCTTATTAGGTTAACTTGCAAATCCTCTCTAAATGCCTTAAAGTAAGGTGTTACGGACGCTTTAAGTACGATGTTATAACTACTTGGAGAAGAGTTGGAGGAAGCTAGTTGGTTAATACAGGCACGGTCCAGGATGGATCCGGTAGAACTATATAACGAGAAATAGTAGCCAAGGTCACGTAGTATAATCTGTATAATCTGTGTAATCTATATAATCTATACAGAGCGTATAGAACACACATACTTTACAGAGCAAAGGGATTTCTTAGGCGTATGGTTGTGTATTTAAAGAACCACAGTCCCTACCCAGATAGTTCTCTCTTTATAGTGAATCTCAGAATATAATTAGAGTTAATCTATTGGGCAACCACTCCACTAGTTGTTATTACGTTATTGATTTGTTCTTACCTATATACCTAGCCTAATAATAGGACCTACTGTAGTTCCTGCTATAAGGTTCTGTTATATATTCACTACTAAGGTTATAGTATTAAATAAGGTCAAATAATATGCTACCTAAAGCACTAGTCGCGATGCTATTAACAGTAGCCACAACCTTAGGCTTAGGAGGAGATACCAGTATAGCAGATATAGATTCTTAGTTAATTATAAGAGGTCAGTTATAGGAAATGATTAATCACTTATAGGATAATAGTAGGATACTTAAAGAACGCATTAATGGAATTAGAGCAGTAAAGGTTAAGTTGCCTTTAATTAAACAATTCTTAGGAGAGAAGTTAAAGCTTAAGGGATTTCTTATGTAGATATACTTTAAGGTTATATAGAAGGGAGCAAAGTTAGTAATATTGTTAGATTAAGTAGCCTATGCAGGATTATTCCTAACAGGGAGAGCACTTAAGTAGTTTAAACTATATCTTACAGAGATATAGGCTAATAGTATAATAACTACCAACCAGGATATATAGTATATATTTGCCAGTTAAAACGGGTTTATAGAATAGTTAATGTAGATGTTTAGAGACCTAGAGGCCACAACTACAGTAGAACAAAAGCTTCAGAACTTAGTACAACGTACTTTAGCAATTAAGTATACTATATAGTTTTAAACGCTAGCTATATAGGTTAAATAGAATAATAAGGCGCTTATAGTATAGTACAAATAGGGACTTAAGGCTAAAGTCTAGGACGTAATTATCCTAATGGAAGATGCGGAAAGTCTATAAGACTTAATAGATTAGTTAATAAAGATTAATAATAAGATATATTAAAGGGAACAAGCCAAGAGAGGGTAAGATAGAGTTTTACAGTTATATAAGACGTAGAGTACGCAATAACCAATACAAAGTTAAAAACTATAGAATGGCGCAGAGCTAATAGACCTAAGCGGTACTAAAGAAACCTAAAGGTAGGAAAAGAAACTATAGAAACCCAGAGGTTAAGGATCTAGTAATTAAAGGACTAAGGAGCAAAGGCTAAACTAGGGATCTTAGTAGCAGAAGATATTTAGGCGGACTCTATAGCAAAATTAGTAGTTTAGAGATGGAGCTTATATAAATTATAAAAAATAAGGTTATTTTGCTAGAAACTGTAGAGGTGGTTAGAGTAACTATATAGTAAAGGGAACAAGACTAGTAGACGGCGTATATATATAGAGAGATAATGGTACACTGCGAGGAATAAAGGAATGTTTAATTAACAGTTTTGCATTTTGTTATAATAATGTATACCAAATTTATAAGGATGTAAAGTATAGCGCAAGCTATTGGCTATAGGAGCCATTGTTATTTAAGTTTAGAGGAACCAATAAACCAGCTTATAGATCAGATATTAAAGACAATGAATTTAATATAGGCGAAGCATTTACTAATAATAAGGCAATAAAGGCAGCTTACTAGGAGTATGTAGACCTTAAAGAAGTTAAGATAGAAGTAGAGACTAAAACCACTATAGAACATAGATTAGTAATGGGTATTGTAATACCATTAGATACAATTTCTATTGCTTTATAAGATAATAGGAGCAATGTTTAAAAGGAATTAAGTAAGTAGATGACTACTAGTGCTAGCTTATTACTTAATAAAGGCAAAAGGCCATAGGCTTAAGATTCTTAAGAAGAGATATAAGACGCTTAAGACTCTTAAAATGAAATAAGATACACCTAAGAACCTATAATAGACGAAAACCAATAGAAAAGGGCAGTAACTTAGTTTAATAACAAATAAATGAGTATAGGACGCAAGTTTAAGAACTATAAGTTTAGGGAATAAATAAGAACGTTAATAGGAAGCTAAGATTTCAAAAAACGAATAAGGTCTATAGTAATTCTAGGTAAATATAGTATTTAGCCTAAAGATTAAATAGTTAATATAAGGATTAAGAAGTAAGACAACTTCTAAGATCTAGCTACAAGACGCAGAAAATAAGAAACTATAGATAAGTTTAGGACAAGAATTATCGCATAGTAAGAATAAAAACTAGACTAGAGATCTAGCATGTTAAACTATAGAAGGGATAGAGTACCTATATAAAGAATTACTAATAGGTTAAGTATAGGGACACCTAGGGTAAAGTGGTTAGAAGAACTGGAATAAGAAAAGGATCTAGATATCCTAACTAGGTTTGAAGAAAGATATACCAAAGGATGTTATAATACAGTAATAATAAGGTACTTTCTAATAGATAAACTATACATACTAAACTAGTTATATAGAAAGTGGTATAGGTAATAACATAACAATAAATAGGAAGACTTTTATATATAGCTGAATAAAAAGGTAGTCTAAGACCAACCCATTATAGAAAAATGTATAAGTCACATTAAAGGAGTATTAATTATAATATTAAGGAACCTAGAAGAAGGATCTAGGGATTAGAGAAGTAAGTAATAAATCTTAGTACCCGCAGTAGAGATACTAGTGGTTAGGTTAACTAGGTATAGGTTTAAACTTAAGAGTAAAGATAAGCTAAGAGTTAACCTAAAACATATAGCGTATTATACACTATTATAGATAGCTTATATGGATAATATGTGTAATATATATAGAGCACTAAAAGATAAGAACTGGAAATATCTAGTAAGGATATATTAGGCACCAGAAGAAAAGTAGTTTAGGGATGCCAAGTATATATATAGATGGCACCTAGTAGAAGTATAAGGTTAAGGGGACTTAACACTTTAACCCAGAAGATTCCTTATAGAAGAATGCCTAGATAGATAATAGTGGTGGGAGTACCTAAAGAACACTTATCTATGGCATATAGAGGAAAAGAAATAAACTAAGTATTAGCCTAAGTTGGACTAAGTATAACTAGGATCTAGCAGCTAATAGTTAGGAAAAGGGAAGGCGTATAGGACCAGAGGGAACTAGTATTAGAACTTTAGACCCTTAAAGAAATTTAAGAAAGATACCTAAATTTATAAGTTAAGTAGCAAGATTAGCAGTTTAAAGTATTAATAGATAGTAGAGTAATAAGGAACTATATATTACTAAAAGTAGTAGAAAGAATGGGGTTACTATATAGACAGAAGGAACACCTATATCCACTTATAACAATTTTAGAAGATTAGATAGCCTATAGAGGAGGCATTATTAATCTTAAAATAGGACCTATTTAGTTAACTATTAAAGGGAGACCAGTTAAAATGTCTTTTAATATCTTACTATTAGGACAGGATAAGGCGATATTAGAAATGCCTTAGTTATAGAAATACAATTTAAAGATTAATTAGGTTATAGGTTAGGTTAATATTAAGGATACTTAATAATATAGAATGCGATAGCAAGCTAAGTTAGTATAGTACTAAGTTAGAGTGATATATGAAGAGACTAAGCAAGGCTTAAGTTATATACTAAAGAGATACCATAAGTATGGTAAAAAGTTATAGTTACTAGAAAGTAAAAAGCTGTTAGAGTATGCAGTATAGGACTATAAGATAGAATTAGAAGAAGGAATAAGTTTAAGGTTTTTTCTAATTTATAAGCTTACTGAAATAGAGTTAGTAGCGCTTAAGGAGTTTATTTAGGAGAACTTATAAAAGGGATATATTAGACCGTTGCAGTTATTAGTAGGATATCCAGTATTGTTTATCTTAAAGAAAAACAGAAAACTTAGGATGTGTATAGACTATAGACAGTTAAACAGCATTACTAAAAAGGATAGGTATCCTTTACCCTTAATTAGCGAAATCTAAGATAGGATAGGTAATGTAAAGATCTTTACAAAGATAAATCTAAAATGGGCGTATTATTAGATTAGGATTAAGGAGGGTAAAAAATAGAAGGCAGCTTTTAGGTTAAAGGAAGGACTATATAAACTATTAGTTATATAATTTAGACTTATAAACATACTAGCAACGTTTTAAAAGTAAATTAACAGTATATTAGGAGAACACCTTAATAAGTTTATTATAGCATATCTTAACAATATTATTATCTACTTAAAGAGTAAAGAAGAATATAAAGAATATGTTAAATAGGTCTTAAAGAGACTATAAAAAGAATAGATGCTAGTAGCAATTAAGAAATATAAGTTCTTTATAAGAAAGACTAATTTTATAGGATTTATTATTAAACTAGGAAAAATCAGCATAGACCTAAAGAAGGTAGAAGCTATAGTAAACTGGTAAGAATTAGAGAATGTTATATAGTTAAGATTATTCCTAGGGTTTTGCAATTACTATAGGAGGTTTATAGCACAGTAGTTAAAAAGTATTAAGCTATTTACGCGGTTAATAAAGAAAGAGGAACTGTAGGTTTAGGGTAGTAAGTAGAAGAAGCTGTTTACCTAGGAACTAATCCTTAAAATCTATTAACTAAAGTTAGAGATGGTTGTTAAGATAGATATATTAGACTTTATACTAGGAGTATATTTGCTATAGAAGCATTAGGATGCATAGCATCCAGTAATATATTATAGTTGGAAGATAATACTACTAGAACTAAACTATAATATCTATAATAAGGAGTTATTAGGTATAGTTATAGCATTAAAAGAGTAGAGAGCATTTTTATAAGATATAGAGAGATTATTTATAGTTAAGACGGACTATAAGAACCTTATAGGTTTCCTAATAATAAAGGAAATAAACTAAAGATAGGTTAAATGGGCGGAAATGCTTATAAAATACTATTTTAAAATTCAGCATACTAAGGGTACAGACAATGCATAAGTAGATGCTCTAAGTAAAAAGGCTAAACTATAAAGTAATAAAAAGCCATTAGGGGCTTTGTTGCGAAGAGATTAAGATAGATTAATTAGGTATAATTATCTAAGGATTATAGCAACCAAGGAAAGTCAAGTCCATAAATTACTAAAGAGTAATTGGATATAGAAGATCTAAAAAGTATAGGTAAAGAATCCAGACTTAAAGTAATATAAAAACAGAGAGGTAATATATATACCTAAGTCTATTACAGAAGAGTTTATTAAGGAATTCTATAAGGGAATAATATAAGGATATAATGGGTCTATAGGACTAGTGTTAAGACTTTAAGAGGAGTATATTATTTAAGGAATCTAGGGACTAGTAAGATAAGTTATAAAGAAGTATCTAGATTGCTAGAGGAATAAACTAATAAGGCATAAGCTATATGGAGGGCTATAACCTATTAAGGTACTAGAAAGACTATAGGAGGTTATATTATAGGATCTTATTATTAAATTACTAAAGTTAAAAGATCCTATTATAGGACAAGACTATAATGTAATCTTAGTAATAGTAGATAAGCTTACAAAGTAGGGATACTTTATAGTATGTATAGAAGAAATATTAGTAGAAGATATTGCTAGAATCTATATTAAGGAAGTGTTTGTAAGGTATAGAGTACTAGATAAGATTATATTAGACAGAGATCTAAGATTTATAGCAGTATTTTAGGAAGTATTTTTGGCGGAATAAGAAGTTCGCGTAGTAACCTCTATAGTATATTATCCGCAGATAGACGGATAGATAGAAAGACTAAACTAGACACTAGAGTAGTATCTAAGACATTATATTAACCACCTATAGAATAATTGGGTATTATTATTACTAGTTATATAGTTTATATATAATGCAACACCATAAAAAGGAATAGGAATATTACTATTTAAGGCGAATTATGGGTACAAACTAAGAATATTGTTATTGCTATATTAAGTAAAGAAGATAAGTAGTATAGCTAAGTAAAGAATAGAGACGTTAATAAATCTTTATATAAATCTTAAAGAAATGGCTAAACTAGTATAAGAGCAAATAAAAAGGTACTATAATGCTAGGAGATCTAAGGGACCAGATCTTAAGGAGGGAGATAAAGTGTGGCTACTATACAAAAATTTCAAGAATTAACAATTAAGTAAGAAGTTGGACTATGTTAGACTAGGACCTTTTAAAATTATATAAAGGATTTTATTAGTTATATATAAATTAAACCTACTAGCTAAAATAAAGATCTACCCTATATAACATATTGCAATGCTAGAACTAGCATATAGAAATGTTAAACCACTAGTATATAAAGTAGATACATATAGAGGACAGGAAGAGGATAAATAGCAAGTTTTAAGGATTATTAGTTATAAGGACGTAGATAATAAAACATAATATAAGGTAAAGTGGATAGGCTATAGTAAGACTACCTAGACACCACTAAGTAACCTAAAGAACGCTATAAGAAAGGTATAGGAGTATTAGAAGAAAGCAGGTTAGGGAGTATTAAAAAGGGATTACTAAAGAATAAACTACCTAAGGGGGACTTAGGAGGAGCAACTACTATATTACTTAAAACTGTTTCCTTCTCTGGAGATGCTGTTCTCTTATTACCTAGCTTAAAAAGACCCTATTAAATAAGTTTCTACTCCTTAGAATGGACCTTTTTACAAACCTTCTTAAGACAAAGCAGACGCGCTAAGGTAGATAAGTACGCCTTATAAGTAATATAAGTACGCTAAAGCTCCGCAAGGGAGGCTAAGAGCTTATTATTAAGTTTTGCAGTGGCAGATTAAATATAAGACCCTATAATAAGTTACTTAGGGAACTTAAAGACTATTAAGAGTTATAGGACGCGTATATTTAGCATTAGAAATAGAACGAACATTGTAGGACAATTAAATGTTTGCTTTAGTGCACTTTAAGCAAGAGGAAGGTTATTAGGCGGTAGGACTTGCTAATGTAACACAGACTAACCCCTTTTTCGTACAATAAGAATATGGAGACGGTATTATCTTACCTAGTAATAGTATAGAGGAAACCGTACGCGTATAATAAAGGGTTAAAGAAGAAGAAGATACTTTAGGTATAGTAAGTAAAGATATTAACTAAACTAATTAAACAGATATTACACCTTTAGTAGATAACTTAGAGATATTAGGAATCTTTAAGGACAAAGATAAAGAGGAGGGAGATAGTATTACGGATGCTTTAAGTATAATCTTATAACTACTTGGAGAAGAGTTAGAGGAAGCTAGTTAGTTAATATAGGCATAGTCTAGGATAGATTTAGTGAAACTATATAACAAGAAATAGTAGCTAAGGTTACGTAGTGTAATCTATATAATCTATATAATCTATGTAATCTATATAGAGCGTATAGAGCATATATACTTCACAGAGCAAAGGGATTTCTTAGGCGTATAGTTGTGTATTTAAAGGACCACAGTCCCTACCCAGATAGTTCTCTCTTTATAGTAAATCTTAGAATATAATTAGAGTTAATCTATTAGGCAACCACTCCACTAGTTATTATTATGTTGTTAATTTGTTCTTACCTATATACCCAGCCCAATAATAGGACCCACCGTAGTTCCTACTATAAGGTTCCGTTACATAAGGGGTATTACTAACAATAACGTGGCGACTTACGCTATAACCCTTTAACTTTTCTAGCCTTTTTAAGTCCTCCTAAAATCAAAGCTCTATTAAAGCTCTATTAAAGCTCTATTACACTATCTAATACTTAATATTTTAGGGTTTAAAACTATCTAATATAAGCCTACAGAGCTAGTTAGTATAGATTTTATTTAGGCAGTATGTAACTAGGTAGAGCTTTAAGTAAAGCCTTATATAGAGCCTTATATAGAGCCTTAAGTAGAATTTTATACAGAGCGTTATGCAGAGCTTATATTTAGGCTTATTTTTAAAGGCCTTATAAACAACTTTATATAAAGCTTTGTATAGGCGTTTATACAGACATTTATCTAGACGTTTATAAAGATAATTTATATAGACGATTATATAGGCGATTATAGAGCTGTTTGTAAAGACGTTTATAGAGATATTTATAGAGACTTTTATAGAGACTTTTATATAGACTTTTATAGAGATAATATGTTGGTATATCTACCACTATAAAAAAGAAGCTTAATCGCTCTTTAAGGTGGCCTATATACTATTATATAACCTATTATATACATATAGCTAAGCTTAAAGAGACTGCCTAAGTACCCCCCCCCCTACTAATATATTCCTATTATAAAAAAGTAATTAATTATAGAGGAGACTGGTCTAACTTAACTTATTAGCTTATTCGGTTAAAAAGGTATTATTAGGGAGTTAAATATATAGGAGGAAGTGTCTCTTATACAAAATTGCGAAAATTAAAGTTAAGCGCCATAGAGTTCCGCACTAAAGGCCCTTAGACAGTAGGGCAAACTTAAGGTAAGTAGATAGCTAATTGGTTAAAAGAGGTGGCGTTTTTTAGAATGGGAACTAGTAATACTTTAGTATTAGTGAGTGCGCCTTTAGTTTGCCCTTGTCGTCTAAGTCGCTTATCTGTGGCCTATATAGCTGCGCCTTAACCACTCACCTAAAGGGTGGGTGGTGGACACCCAAATCGCCAGGACACCTTAATAGCTATAATTAATTAACTTTCTTAATTATTTAATTACTACACAACTACCAATATAAGCGATTATCTATTAAGTAAAAATTAGGTCGCTTGCCTTGCTTAAGCTATCTATAATAGTGAATATCCCTTAATTACAGAGGCAATATATAAGAATCCTTACCTATGCGGTCGTGTTAAGAATCGCGTTACTAGATAAATATCTTAATTAAACCAACCTACAATATATAGGCTACTTAGCGATACTGAAGAAGAAGGCATTATGCTATAGATTATACAACTAAATAATATTGGGTACCGCCCTAGCATTTTTCTACTTAAATAATTTATTAATTATATTCTTATTAATCGTTATATAAATCCTATTGTATATATCCTTATACTATACTGCATACTTCTTAATATTTTTCCCTAACGCGCTAAACCACTCTTCTATAAGAATAGGATATTTAGCGGCCTATCTCTTTACCTCTTTAGGTACCTTAGTCCTAAGTATAACCTTTTAGCGCTTATAGAATTGTATAGCCCATTTAGTACTATAAGTATATAGTGGTTTAGTATAGATAAATTAGGTATATAAATAGGACAAGGTAAGAAAAAGAAGGTACTTATTATTTATATTGGCAAAATATAGTACCTTACCAATGGCCTTAATGGTTAGTGGTTAACGCAATTGGCGCGCAGTTAAGGGCATTTAGTAACTCGACCAACTAGCCTATATTGTGTTTTTTTAACACGCAGCCTGTATATAGCCTACGCGCAACCTACGCGCAACCTATACACAACCTATAGCCATAATTGTATTTAGAGCTATCTACCTCTTTTATACTAATAGTATATTTTAGATAATAAACAAAGGCTACTTTAAAGCTATTTATAAGGCTAGCAAGGCAAATTATATACACTTCTTTATATAATCTATTATATTATTTTAGACAATTTAATATAATATCCCAACTATTTTATAATATATTCTAAAAGTATAAGACCTTTCCTGCTCTCCCTATAACAATAATATACTATAAGTATTTAGCTTTACTAGTATAGCATATATATATAGCCAAAAATTAGTTACTAAGAGTAGCAGATATAGGCCGAAAAAAAGGTAGATTAAGAGCTAGTATATATAATAAAGAAGCCGCAGTCATCCTATAGGAGAGTATAAAAAGTCCTATATATAATCTCCTACCAAAAACTCTACTAGCTCCTCTATATTAGAGTTTAGAGCATATATTATAAACTTTATATACTACTCCTTATTCTTAATTAAATTTGATATTGCTTTCCTGTTACTATACTAGCCATAGCTGTCCTCTACAAGGCTATAGCACTGCTTAAATTATATAAATAACTTATTAGATTTAAACCTTTCTAGCCTAGGCTTACTGATTCCTATATTTAGGATAAAGTAGTATACTAGGGCAGAGGATGTATATTCTGCTAAATCTAATAAACTTAGCTAGTTCTAAAAGTTAAATTAGTAAATATTATAGTAGTAGTAGGGCCCTAGATTTTCTAGCTTACTCTAAAGCTCTCCCTTTAAGACGGACTTAGTGGACTAGTCTAGACTACTTTAGAGCTCTCCATTTAGGACAGACTTAGTAAACTAGTCTAGCCTACTCTAGAGCTCTCTATTTAGGGCAGACTTAGTAAACTAGTCTAGCCTACTCTAGAGCTCTCCCTTTAAGACAGACTTAGTAGATTAGATAGTATAGCTTGGCTTACTAATAAATAGCCTAAGTTAATAATCGCGTTAGTTTTGTTGTTGCTAAGGCTTGCAAGGAACCTCTCTCTTATATTATTACTTAGATCCGCTATAAGGTCGTTAAGGTTATCTTTATATAGGTCCTTAATAATTTCTATAGTTAATTAATCTGGCATTGGGCCTGTAGCATATTTAATAACTATAGGCTAAAGCCGCAGCTAGATTCTAGATTACTATTTTCTAAACATCTGGTTCTAGCTGCCTAAGAGGTTAGCGTAGGCTTCTATAATAGGTTAGAGAATAATAATAGGTAGTAAAACACTAGATATGTACTAACCACTAACAATAGTGCCATAAAAGTTGTCCGTTCCTTTAGACCTGGTTCTATACTCCCTAATTCCATAATATATTGCTATTAAAATAAAAGCAATAGTATTGCCAGTAAGCTTTTTAAACATATTATAAGAGCAGGGTAATTAGGTAAGGCTATTCCTTCCTCTACTATAAAATATACTAGCTATACTAGCAACTATTATATTAGAACGGAAGCGGTTATCACTTAGCTATTAACTCTTATTAGTATTTTACTAAATAGTATAGGTAAAATACCTTTATGTAATCCAGTGTAATAAAATTGTAATTAGTTAGTAGTTCTATATTTAGTTTAGGCGCGTCATTAAACCCTAGCCTATATACCTCCCTTATAACTATACAAGCCTTTATAATCGCGTAGTTCCTAAAGTTCCCTATTACGTTAAATAGCTATACATAATATTAAGATTGTTAGTGGATAATTTAATATAATATTTCTAGTATATAGATACCTTATAAGTGGACACCAGGTTAGGAATATAATTAGCTTTTTTTTATACTGCTTTTAGCTGCTTTAAAATGGCTTCTAACTATGCCTTTTTTATTATATCCTTAATAGGGCCTAAAAAGTAGTTAAACTACAGGTTAATAAGATGCCCGTTATAAGTCCTAAAGTTAGTTACTAGCTATTACGGGACCACCTCGTGACACCTCGCACACATCCACCTATTTCCACCGTCTCGACCTCTGTGTTAACGACTTAGTTAATTAAGGCACGTAACGGCAATCTAAGGCAATCTAAGGCAATCTGCCATCATGTAGCGGCAATCTACGGCAATTTGCCGTCCTCTACTATATTCCGCCGAATTCTGCTAAAATCTGCTAGGACTATAACCCGAAGCCTATTCTGCCCTATATATGTATTAACTAAGCAACTAAGTCAACAATATATATATCCTTTTCTTCCCATTTCCCTACTTTCTTTCCCTATATAACGTCTTAACTTTATTACGCAGTTTATATATATAGCTTATTAATATCTACTTCGCTATATATTATTACCGCTTATGCTTGCTCTATAACACTACGTTGCGTTAAAACCTTAAAAACCTATACTCTGCCCTACCCCGTTCAAAATACAGAACAACCTTAAAGCCCCTATAACGGCCGCTAATATTATATCCGCACTCTAGGAACAATTAGTAGATATACAAAAGTTCTTTATAGACGCCCTCGCATAAAACTAAGCTACTATAGCTTAACAGTAAGCCAAATAAGAAGCATAGCATTAGAAAATAATTGAGGCCCTCCAAGGAGAAATCTGTACACTTAAGGCGCCTACGCTAAGCCCTTAAGACCAATCGCCATTACTAGAAGCCAATACGCGGAACGCGAGCCCTGAACTAGCAATAGTTATCCTACCAGTAGAACTAACTACTACGTTATAACAATCTAAAAAACTACTAGACCCTCTAGTATTTACTAGCAAATAATAAAAGCTTTGCTTATTCTTAAGCCGGCTTAAGAATAAGCTAACTGGTAATACTAACCGTTATCTAACTAAAGCTAACTGACTCTACTATGCCCTAAGTTAACTAGGAGGAGACGCAGCTGACCTTATTAAACCTCTCCAGCCAAACTTAGTATAAAGCCTAGTTGTACTTCTTAAAGCTATATACGGTGACCTAAACCGCCAAGCTACCGCCTAGAGGAAGATAAACTATATAACTTAAGAAAAGAAAAGTTTCCCAGTATACTTCTCCGAATTTAATCACTACGTAAAGGAAACAGGCTGGAATAACTCCGCACTAATTAACAGCCTTATTAAATCTTTAAGCCCTAAACTAAAAACCTCCCTAATTAGTATAGACCTACTAGAAGCCCTTAACGCCTGCATAAACGCTATTAATAAACGATATAATAATATACTATGCCTAACACTAAAGCCCGCTCCTTAATATAATATAACAACCCTATAAACGTCCACTAAGATATCGTCCCAGCCTAAGCACCCTAACGCTATAGATATTGACACTGGGACCCTAGGATACGTCCTACTAGGGTCCTTTAAATAAGAACGACGCACTAAGCTAGGCCTCTGCTTTAAATATGGAAGTAGCTCCTACCTCTTTAACCACTACTCCGCCCCCTTCTAAAAAGATCTACAAACAGTTAACGCTAGCAGCCGTTTACTGTACTAATCTTCTAGCCATTAACCCCAATCTTTATCTGGCTTTAACTCTATATCTAGTAAGCACTACTTATAAGGACGAAGTTACAACTAACGTTCTATAGGAACCCCTTCCTGCTTACTACCAAAAGGTATGTCCTAGAGTTAAGTTGCTCTCTAGGACAGCTATATTATAAGATCTTATTAAACGCATTAGATGTTGCAAAACCTAACTCTTAGGATTGTAGTATAACCGTTAACTGCTGTCTCTAGCAGAAAGGTTAATAGGCTAACGCTTAAGTCCTAATTAATATAGGAGCTAGCGGTATAGGATTTATTAATAAGATCTTTATATAAAACAACAGGTTTACCCTAACACCTCTTAACTGGCATATTAACGTATTTGGATTTAATGGCAAACGCACTATCTTAGGCCGTATTACTTATATAGCGGCCCTAAGACTCCAATACCTAAACCACAAAGAATTAATTAAGCTCTTTATAACTACCCTAGGTCACCTAGTAATCCTTAAACAACCCTAGATAAAGCTATATAAGGTAAC
>Ga0307507_10006852_pt1 | contig 17023 bp, 3 predicted proteins | sample 7_EM_MG_FD_207223 | JGI IMG/M metagenome (GOLD analysis project Ga0307507, IMG submission 207223) | Populus trichocarpa ectomycorrhiza microbial communities from riparian zone in the Pacific Northwest, United States - 7_EM | ecosystem: Host-associated > Plants > Roots > Unclassified | place...
AATGGCTCTGGCTAAATATTTACTATTTTAGCGGTAATATTTAAGGCAAAATATAGCGGTAACTACAACGCTATTTGTAATAATTTTGGTAGCATTAGAATCGCCTTATAAAGCTCTAGAATATAACGTTGGCCGATTATCTATAAAGGCGTTAGTTTATTATTAATTAATAGTAGTAGAGTTTTAAGCAGAGGTTTAAAGGGGAGATCCGCTTATTTAAGGCAAAATATAGCAGTAACCACTAGGCTATTCGCAATAATTTTAGTAGCATTAGAATTGCCCTATAAAGTTCTAGAATATAACGTTAGCCGATTATTTATAAAGGCGTTAGTTTGTTATTAATTAATGGCTAAAAATTTAGTATGGCGCGCGAGTTTATATGAGAATTATATATAAATCGGCGCGAGGGACTAACAAATTTCCGAACCGTGTACCAGACAACAACAACATAAGATAATTAATCTGTTATGTAAGCGGCTTATAATTGGCTGATCGTCTAGGACCGAGATAACAATCTCGCGACGTGTCCAGAGCTTAGTTAGCATCTCTCGCTTAATTCTGACACTCCCCCATCTAACGACGCTCTCCTCGTCTGTCCCAAATAGGCAATTATAAAGCTATTCCCAAATACCTTGCAAGTGCCATTTGGCCTACGTACAGAGGGAAAACCTATAGTAGGCGAAAACCCTCCGTAACTTGCTCCGTCTCCATCCATTACCGTCTCCGTTAGTTACCAATTCCTAGCATTACATAGTGCTTCATAAATTAGTTAATTAGTAGCTATTTCGTAAGCATATCTCCAGGTTAATCTTTACCTGGTATATATACCACTTTAAGTTAACCTTGCTAAACTATATTGTTTTGTACGAAAAGGTATCAAGTCTCGATATGCTTGGCTTTCTAGTGATGCTTTATGTCATATAATAGGTCAACCGTGCTCTTATTGTCGCAATAGAGCGTAGGGATAAAGGGGTTGTCGTCGTCGTCTCTCTCCCCTAGATCTCTCGTTAGCTTCTTAAGCCATACTACTAACCTTGCTCCTTCTAACGCCGCCATAATCTCTGCTTCTATTAAGCTTAGTGCCGTTAACTTCTGCCTTTAAGCCATCTAGATTACAGCTCCCCTATAGCGTATAACTGCTATGCCCTAGAATAATATCCGATCGTATTCTGTTCCCCACGTGGCGTTAATAAAGATACTGTAGCTAGTAGGTAGGTCAGTTAATATAAGCTTATATAGATGAAGGTAAACTGCTTAATTTAAGTAGGTGATTCTGGTTTTGAGAGTGCCGTTTAGATATTACAGCAGCTGCTTACTTAGGCGGTAGTATAATTCTCTTAGTGCTGCCATAAACCTAGCTAACTAACCGACAGCATAGCTGGTATTAGAATATATGCAGTTTAAGAGGTAGATTATAGAGCTAATAATCTGCCGGTACACCGTTGCATTATTATACTTAAGGGGACTTTTAATATCCGCTTTTAGAACAGTGCTAGCTAGTATTAGTAGCTTAGCCGGATTGCAGCTGTCTATTTTTAGCCGTTTAAGTAGCTTCTTAGTATACATCGTCTAATATAGCTTAAGGGTTCGGTTCGTACGGTCTTAATTAATTTGGAAGCCTATAAATACTTCTATAAGACCTAGGTCTTTATATCTCCATTCTCTTAAAATTCTTGTCTTTATAATATTAAGGTATCGGCGCTTTCCTGCAATTAGCATATTATTAATAAATAGCAAGATATATACTTCATTTCCTATAAAGAGATTAGGGTTAGTATTAGCTGCTTTTAAACCTATACTCTTAAAGAACTTCTTAACTATCTAAAACCATTCTCTCGGTGCCTGCTTTAGGCCGTAAAGTAACTTATTTAGCTTTAAGTAGACGTCTTTTACGCCCTTAAGCTTAGGTTTAAAGTCTTTTAATAGGTTAGGAATCTGTATATAAATCTATTCTTGCAACGGCGGGTTTAAGAATGCAGTTTTAATATTAATACGGTTAAGTTTAAGGTCTTTAGCTACTACCTTTACTATTAGGAACCTAAAGGTGTTATATTATACAACAGACGCAAATGTCTTAAAATAGTTAATGTTGGGGGTCTACTTGTCTCCCTAAATGCACAGTTTTGCTTTCTTGCGAATTACTTCTCCCTTGGCGTTATACTTGTGCTTTAGGACTAGCTTGCTTAGGAGTAACGACCTTCCTTCTAGTACTCTCCCCTTTATAATAGTATAGGTGTGCATTCTCTTAAGAGAGAGAAATTCTTTAAAGATAGCTTTTATCCAGCTAGGAGTATCCTCCCTTAAGGCCTAATCTAGCTTAATAGCGTTAAACGGTGCTATAGGTGCTCCTAAGGAGGTAGTGTTCTTAGCTTTTAGGTAAATAGCTTTTATAGCTATTACTAACTAAACTACCGTATTATTAAAAACCCTTATATTTAGTAACCTTTTAGACCTTATTCTCTGCGTATAAGGAATATATATTAATGTGCTTTGTATAGGCGTCCTACCCTTAGCATTACCTTAATTTAAGCGTCCTACTTAATCTTAACCTAGGCTTCCCACTTAATTAGAGTGGCCCACTTAGTCTTAACCTAGGCTTCCCACTTATTTAGAGCGGCCTACTTAGTTATTATCTAGCCTACTTATAGTTCTTATAACTAGAGTCTCTATTAGCGCGTTTAAGGTAGTAGGGGGAGATATAAGTCGGTTTGCGGCTTGGCTTATAGCGTAATTTAAATATCCCGCTTAATCTTAACCTGGGCTTCCCACTTAATCTAAGCGGCCCACTTAGTTACCATATCTCGTAGCTTATACCTAAGGTGCTCTATAAGGGAACCTATACTTATTTACTTTAGTATCTCCAAATAGCTTAATTACTTAGGTATGTAGGTTCATTATCTTAAATTAACTACTCCCTTTTAATCCAATAAAAACATAGTTAGGTTTTATTCTTAAATTATACTTCCTAGGGTGTTTCTTAAGCGTATTAATTAGATTGGCGTAATACCTAAAGATAACTAGATTCTTTAAGTTAGGAACTTATTAGGTATATGCCTTATAGGGTATAATAGCACCACTATGCTCGTCGTTAAATGGAAGTGCTAAGGTAGGTACTTAATTCTTGATCTAGACAGCATGCTCGACTATATAGCACTAAAGTTTAACTGGTATATTTCCTTAAAATAGAAGTAACCTTGTCTTGTAGTTAATTGTGTAGATTGCATACTTAATTGCGCCATTATATAAGTGCTTATATGGCGGACAAGGTTTAAAGTTAATACCCTAGGGTATTAGTTTGTCTTAAAATCTATAGCCGAACTCCCCCTTTCTATTATCTGCTTAAATCTATGTAGCTTTATTGCTAGTAAACCTCTCTACCCTTATAATAATCTCTTTAATATATGGCAGTACCTCTTTAGTTTGGAGGGTTTTAAGAGAAACGACCTAAGTATACCATACGGTATTATCTAGGGCTAGTAGGTAGTAGTTGTAACCTCTAATTAATATACCAATTCGTCCTATAGTATCTAGGTGTAGCCCTTAACCAGGTATCTTCTCACACTTAGTTATCTTCTTGCTTAGTATTTCTCGCATCTTTCTAGCTAGACAAGCTTTGTATATACTCTTACTAACTAGTACTACTCTCTTCTTAAGCTTTATACCTAGTAAGGAGTGCTGTAACTTAAATAGGTTGCTGTAATTTGTATATCTAATTCGGCGGTGCTATAGCTCAGCATCTATTTTATTAATATTTGGTTATAAATTATATGCTTCCACTATTGCATTAAATGCTTCTTAATGCTCTTGTAGTACGTAAAGGTTGTTCCTTATAATAGCCTTAAATATTGCACCTAATTTATACTTGCCAGTAGCTTAATTATCTAGGTTAAATATAATTAAGTAGCCTTCCTAAGTGAGAGTCCTTATTAAGATTAGCTTGATTAACTTAAACAAAGGTATAAGCTAGACGTCTTTTAGCTTTAGGGTACCAATTTAAGCTTGGCTATATCCTATAGTAGGGATAATAATCCCATTCGCAGTGCGGACCTATTATAGCGTATTCTATCTCTTTAAGTGTGTTAGGTCTAATTGGTTACCAGTAAAGTGCTTAGTTGTACCTAAGTTAAGAGCCCAAGCTAGAGATATTGTTATAAGTATAGCATATTTAGGGTTAGGGTTAAGGTAGATTAAATTACTATTAAATTCTTCCTTAGCTATTGCTATATTCCCTACTTCCTCTACCTTAGGAGCACCTTAATCTATCTTCCTAGCGTTATTAAATTGGAATTACTTAAGTAGGGGACAGTTTTTCTAGTAGTAACCTTTCTAATAGTATACTCTGCATTTATCTCTTTCTAGTCATCTTAGCTCTTTGGTTACTTAAGACGACGAGCTATAACATAATAAGGAATAATCAAATCTACTAGCACGACCTCTGCCCCTTATTTAACCTTAACCTTAGTTTCCCCTTCTCCCCCTAGGTTTGTCTTTCCTTTTGTATACAAGTGCTGCAGTCTATGCTTATGTAGGGAGAGCAGTCTCTTACTCCTAAAGAAGAGTAATACAACTCTTAAGGTCTTATTTGTCTTATAGACACTAGGTCTTTACATTCTGCCATATAACATTGCTTAATAGGGCTAGGAGAAGTTGCTTTTTAATATTATTATTAGTAAGTGCTTAAGGTGTTAAAGCTAGATTAATCTTAAATTAATTAAGTATGTAAAGGAACTTAATAATTTGCATCTTTATAGGGTTAAATATAGTGCTATAGAACTCTCTATAAAGTCTAGAGATGTAGACCTTGTTATTAGCCTTATTAAACTTCTTTATTCCTTTCTATATTCCTTAAATATTATACGCCTTTATTATCGTACGCATTTCTTCCTAACGGTCGTCTCCTATTAAATTATAGATAATCTTGTTTGCTTCCCCTTGTCTTCTTTTTCTATTAGCTAAATTAACTTAATTTAGGTCCTCTGCACTAGTGATAAAATCCCAGCCCTCTAACATGATTAGGGCTGCCTTGCAGGTGCGCTCCTAGTCTGCAAAGTTGTCTCCATTGAAAATGACGATTTTACCGGCCTTGTGATCGTATGTAGGTGTTGTTGAGGTTGAGGTAGAGGAGGTCATTTTTGGGGTCGATTTTTGAGTTAGGAGAGGTGTCGCTACCTGGGCTTATAACCTGTTGGAATTACAAGGTCATAAGGTCACAGCGGAGGTCTCTTGAGGGTTAAATTGATGATAGAGATGACGCAGACGATGAATATTGATTGATTCGTGATGCAGTAGATGCGGTTGATGTCTGTCTAGATTGACATGCAGAGCTCGCTCTCGCGACGTGTCCAGAGCTTAGTTAGCATCTCTCGCTTCATTCTGACAGCGCTAAAGCCTTTAATAAAAAGTACTAAGGATTACTATACCCTTTACTAGTACCTATACAACAATAGGCAGATATTACTATAGATTTTATTATTCACCTACTACCCTATAAAAATACGGCCGCACCTATAAGAATATCCTTATAATAATATACTGACTTATAAAAGAGCGCCACTACGTCCTAACTAAAGTCGTAGCTATTAGCGACGTTACTAACGCCTTTCTCCGCGGAGTTTATTAACTATATAGGTTACCTAACTTAATTATGTCTAACTAAGGTATATAGTTTAACTCCAATATATAGAGACAAATCTACTAATGCCTTAGCATTTCCGTTAAGATATCTATATCCTTTTACTATAAAACTACTAGGTAACCGGAAAATGCTAATACTAGTATAAAAGTGTACCTATAATAGGTAGTTGTCTATAATTAAGATAACTAGGTAGATTACCCCCCATTAGGTAAATTCGCAGTGAATAACTATATCTTAACCACTATAGGACTTACCCCGTTCTTTATAAATAAAGATTATTACCCCTAATCTTGTATAGAGCTACTAGAACCTATTAATAAGAAACTACTATATAGAAAACGCCTTAAGATGCTACTTACTAACTAGCATATAGACCGTATAAAAAATCCACTTAACTACTATAAGGAAAAAAAAGCCTAGGCTTAAGTAAAGCAGACCTACTTTACTAATTATTATAGAACGCCACCACTGGAGATGCGTATGGGCGACTAGGTATGGCTAGATATACATAATATCTCTATATAGAGGCCTATAATGTCACTTTATTATAAGAACCTCGGCCCCTATTTAATTAAACGAGTTATTAATAGGGGAGCCGTATATAAGCTAGAGCTTTTACCTACCCTAGCTACCCGCGGGATATAGCCTATATTTTACCTATAGCTACTATACCTTTACTAGCCTAAACCCCTACTAGTACTAATCTAAGATAAGAACAAAGATAAGAACTATAAGGAGTGGACCGTTAAACAAATTATTAACTCTAAATACTTTGGTAAAGGTAGAGGACGGCGGCTCTACTATAGAGCTATCTATATAGGATTTGATATAGACTAGCCAGAATAGCAACTATAGAAAGACTTTAAAAATGCAAAGGATCTAATTAGCGACTTTTACTACGCAAACCGATAGAAACTAGGCCTAAGCAGAGATTTTACACCTAATCCTCTATAGGAGCCCTTATAGAGTTAAACCGTTATATATTACCACGTAAGGGCAAATTGCTATTAAATTGCCGTTAGATTGCCACAGATTGCTATTACGTAATAGTAAAGTATAATTACATACCCAGAATATTATTAAGATATCCAGGAACTTTAACCGGCGGTTAAAGTTATCTAATTAGTTGGATTCTTAAGTACTAAGCCTTATTATATAATATTATTGCAAGCCTTTAGCAATACCCCCTTTTTCTTCTCTATACCTTAAGTGTTCCTTCTATATATATATAGTAACTACAGCGTCGCTGGAGCTCCGCCTCTATAGGAGGGGGGGTAGTATTACGGAACCCTACCGTAGAGGCCTCTATAGGAGAGCCCCGTGCTCTTACATACACCTCGCGTATAGCTTACGTCAGCTACGCGTAGGTATATTACCTCCTTACGCCCTCGACCCTTATAATCGATCGCGTAACGTCTTATAGACTCCTTAAATATATACGCTCTGTAGCTACTGCCCTTGTCCTAGAATACCTGGTAATAGAATCTTTTAACTTTAATAACTTTATATCAAAGTCCTATAATATGGCTTCCTATAATCGCTCTAGTATTTTAATAGGTTATAGCCCTCCGTATAGTCTATACATTATTATTTTATTTCTTTAGTAGTCTGGGCATTTCCTTATAACTTATCTCGCTAATCCCCAGATTCTTTAAATAATATACTCCTTTTAAAGTCTTAACACTAAGCCTATAGCTCCGTCATGCCCCTAAGTTATTCCCTTATAGAACTCTTTAATAAACTCTTCTACAATACCTTATAGTATATACATAGCCTCTTAGTGCTTGTACTGCTCTAAGTCTAAATCCTTACTTTATACTTCTTAAATCTTTTAAGACTATGCACTCTTTAGCGCCTTATAGGTTTAATTTTCTTCTCTAGTTGCTATAATCTTAGGGTAGTTATACCTAATCAACCTATCCTTATCTTTGCGTAGCATTGCTCCTAATAGTTTTTTATTATTTTACAGCTTTGCTTTTCTACTAAGTGCATCTACTCTTATATTTTTAGTACCCTTAGTATACTAAATTTTAAAATAGTATTCCGCAAGTATCTCCGCCCATCTAACCTATCTATAATTAAGTTCTTTCATTATTAGGAACCCCGTTAGGTTTTTATGGTCCATTTTAACTATAAATAGTTTCTCTATACCTTATAAGAATGCTCTCCATTCCTTAAGTACTATAACTATACTTAATAACTCCTTATTATAAATGTTATAGTTTAACTCCAGTAGTATTATCTTCTAACTATAGTATACTACTAGATGCCATACGTCCTAGTGTTTCTATAGCAAGCATGCTCCTAGTATAAAGTCTAATATATTCGTTTCCACAACTATTTCTAGTATTGGTTAATAGATCTTAAGGATTAAATCCTAGGTAAATAATTCCTTAAGTTCTTAGAACAGTTTCTTCTACTTACTACCCTATATCTATAGTTCCTTTTTCTTTATAAGTCTTATAAACGGTTTAATATTTTTTAACTACTATATAATAAACCTCTTATAGTAGTTACAAAACCCTAAGAATAATCTTAACTGCGTTATGTTCTTTAGTTCCTGCTAACTTACTATAACTTCTACCTTCTTTAGGTCCATACTAATTTTTCCTAGTTTAATAATAAATCCTATAAAATTGGTCTTCCTTATAAAGAACTTGCATTTCTTAATTGCTACTAGTATCTCTTCTTTTTATAGTCTCTTTAAGACCCACTTAATGTGTTCTCCATGCTCTTCCTTACTTATTAAGTAGATAATAATATCGTCAAGATATACCATAATAAATTCGTTAAGGTGTTCTCCTAATATACTATTAGTTCGTTTTTAGAACGTTATTAGTGCGTTTATAAGTCTAAACTATATAACTAATAGCTTATATAGTCCTTTCTTTAACCTAAAAACTGCCTTCTACTTATCGCCTTTCTTAATCCTAATCCAATAGTACGCCCATCTTAGATCTATTTTTGTAAAGATTTACGCATTACTAATCTAGTTCTAGATTTCGCTAATTAAGGGTAAAGGATATCTATCCTTCCTAGCAATACTATTTAACTATCTATAGTTAATGCACATCTTAAGTTTTCCATTTTTCTTAGGTATAAATAATACTAGATATCCCGCTGATAACTATAATAGTTAGATATATCCCTTTTATACTTTTTCCTAGATAAACTCTTTAAATGCTACTAACTTGGTTTTAGTAAGCTTATAGATTAGAAAGAACTTTAGACTTATTCCTGGTTCTAATTCTATCTTATAGTCCTATACTACATATTCTAATAGCTTTTTACTTTCTAGGCTCTATAGTTTTCTACTATACTTATAGTATCTCTTTAGTATATAACTTAAGCCTTACTTAGTCTTTTTATATATCGCTCTAACTTAGTACTATATTATCTTAGTCTATTATTATGTCTTACGTTATTAAGTATTCTTAATATTAACCTAACCTATAACCTAATCGATCCTTAAATTGTATTCCTATAACTAAGGCATTTCTAATACTACCTTATCCCGTCCCAATAGTAAGATATTAAAAGACATTTCAACTTATTTTCCTTTAATGATTATTTAAATAAGTCCTATTTTAAGATTAATAATACCTCCTTTATAGGCTATTAGATCTCTTAAATTTGTTATTAGTAGATAAGGATATTTCCTTTGCCTATATAGTAACCCTAATTTTTTTTACCACTACTAGTAATATATAGTTCCTTATTGCTCTACTATCTACTAGCGCTTTAAACTTTTAATCTTACCACTTTACTTGTAAATTTAGGTATTGTCCTTAAATTCCTTTAAGGGTCTAAGGCTCTACTACTAGCTCCCTCGAGTTCTATAGGCAATCCTCTTTTTCCAATTATTGGCTACTAGATCCTATTTATACCTAATCTACTTTTAGCCAACACTTAGTTCTTTTCTTTTTGTTAGTATGCCATAGATATATATTTTCTAGGCACTCTATTAGGGTTATTTTGGCCCTTACCTGGCTGCATTGCCTAGGAGCTTTTAGGGGTAGCTAAGGCCTAGCCGAAGGCTAGGCTTGGCACCTCCTTATAAGCTCCTTAGGCTTACAGCCCTTCCCTCCTTATAAGTTTGTCTTTCTCTCTATACTAGGGTATTGCTATATCTACTCTTTACCATATCGTTCTCTTCTATCGACTTTCCTTATAACTTATGCTCAGCTTGCCTACTCCTTACCATACACCTAGGCAATAGCCTTATATACTTCCACTACTATTATCCGTCTAGGCATTTTTCTATAAGAAACCTTTTTAGTTAAAGTGTTAAGTTATCTAACTCCTGGACTTTTATTAGATGGTATCTATATATATACTTGGCATTTCTATCCCTTTTTTCGTCTGGCGCCTAATATATCCTTATTAGGTACTTATAGTTCTTTTACTTTAGTGCTTTATATATATCGCACATATTATCTATATACGTAATCTATGCTAATATGTAATACACTAAGTGTTTTAGGTTAACTTATAGCTTAGAGGTCGTTCGGTTGCAAGTTCAGATCAGAATGCGGGCTTCAGAATGGAGTTGATCTGGAGCTCCAATCTAATTCTGAGGCGACTGTTCGGTTGAATTCCAGTTCAACTTGACTTCAGCCACAAATTTTTAATGTTCCTCTAACCGCCCAAAAAACACGCTAAAAGTTACTAAAAAGTTGGCAACTTTACTATATACAGAATCTGAACCGAGGTCTTGGCGTCAGTTCAAATAAGGAGCTCGAAGCTCCTCAGTTAAATCTAAAGGCTTCAGATTGTACACGTCCGTGCATCCCGTAGAGCCACAGACGCGTGTCAAATCGGGAAGGAACACGTTCTTTCTGCCAGACTTTTAGTTCAAATCCAATCTGACGCTTTTGCAACCGAACGACCCCTTACCTTTATCCTTAAGTTTAAACCTTTATCGTATTAATCTAAACGCTACTATTTTGTTTACTAGTACCAATATCTATATTATTTCTCTCTAGTCTATAGCCTATTTTTTCAGATTCTTTAATATTATAATTAACACTCCTTTAATATAACCTATTTATCTTTCCGATATTGCTTAATCCGGTATAGCTTTCTTATCTAGCTATATACAGAAATCTTCCCTCTTATCGTTTCTTTGTTGCATATACCACTTCTAGTATAGCTCTATAAGTATATATAATCTATCCATAAGGAAGTATCTCTTTATTACCGTATTATTATAACCTTTAGTGTACCGTTCTGCGAACCTAGTTAAAATCCCTAACTCCTCTTCTTATTCTAGTTTACTTAACTACCTAGCTCTTAAAGTCCCTACTCTCGGCCTATTAGTAACTTTTTGTATAGGTGCTCTATCCCTTATATAACCTAGTATACTAATCTTTAGTCTAGTTTCTATTCTTGCTATGCGAGTATTTGTTATTTAAACTCCTCTATAGTTTCTTTAACTCCTTACCTTATAAGTAGATCCTTAAAGTCTTTACGCTTCTTAATTATAGTATTAACATTTTAACCTTTAGGCTAAATACTATATTTACCTAGAATTACTATAGACCTTATTCATTCTTTAAAATCTTAGCTCCCTAGAAATCTTCGTCCCGTGCTTATATAATAACTTTTAAACTAAGCTACTGCCTTTTCCTATTAGTTTTCATCCGTTATAGGTTTTTAGGTCTCTCTTATCTCTTCTTAAGAATCTTAGGCCTATGGCCTTTTGTCTTTATTAAGTAGTAAGCTAGTACTAGCAGTCGTCTACTTACTTAATCCTTTATAGATGCTTCTCCTTCCATCTTACGAAGCAATAGATACCGTATTTAATGGTGTTATATTGCCCATTACCGAACCTTACTCTATAGCGGTTTTAGTCTCTGCTTTTAATATAACTTCTCTAAGGTCTATATGCCCCTAGTAAGCCGCCTTTATTACTTTATCGTCGGTACATTCCGCATTTATTTGAAATGGGTTTATTAGATCTTCGGGTGCGTTATTTCTATATATATCTTTCCCGTAATATAGCCTATCTTACTTATTATCTAATTTATTAGTTCCTTTAAGTTCTTTTAACTCTGGCTTTTATGGCCAATAGCTTACGCCATACTTAGCGTTTTTATAAATTTGGTATGCGTTATTATAATAAAACGTAAAGTGCTTAATTAAACACTACTTAGTCCCGCGCAATATACTTATATCTATATTATTATACTCTAATAATCTAGTGCCCTTTACCGCGTAGTTATTCTAACTACCTCTATAGTCTCTAGTAAAATAACCTTATTTTCCGCAATTTATATAAGCTCTATCTTTAAACTATTTTTCTTACTATAGAGTCCGCCTAAATATCTTCTGCTACTGAAATTTCTAGTTTAGCCTCTACTCCTTAGTTTTATAATTACTTAATCCTTAACCTCTAGGTTTCTATAGTTTTTTATTCCACTTTCTAGATTCTTTAGTACCGCTTAGGTCTATTAGCTCTAGTCCGCTTTTCTATAGTTTTTAGCTCTATATCTATTATTGCGTATTCTACGCCTTATACGATTATAAAACTCTATCTTAGCCCTTCTTAGCTTATTCCCATTAATAGATTCTATTACCTATCTTTATTACTTAATTAATTAACTCTTATATAATAGATGCATCTTCTATAAGAATTATTACATCCTAGACTTTCGCTTTAAGTCCCTGTTTATACTATACTATAAGCGCCCTATTATTCTATTTAACCTATATAGTAAACGTTTAAAACTATATTGTATACTTAATTACTAACGTTTATTATACCAAGTTCTACAACTTTCTTTCTACTATAGTTATCGCTTTAGGGTCTCTAAATATCTAAGTTAGTCGTTCCGCGAACCTATTCCATCCCAAGAATATATACCATACTTCTTAATTAGTAGTCGCTATGCCGTTTACCTATACCTTTATAAGGTAAGGTTTAAACTACTTAAGTGCTCTACCGGTTAGAAATAGTCCTACATACGCTATCTAATCTATAGGTATTGCGAGTTTCGCCCCTTTTTATATAACCTTAAAGTGCATTTGCGTAAGGAATCCCTTAAGTTTTAACTTCTCCCCTAAAAATTGTTTAATGGATAGTAACTTAACCTTAGCTGCTACGATCCCATTAAGTCTTTCTTTAAGTATCCTATTATTATCCGTTATTTAATTACCTATTTTTTATAACCATCTAACCGCAACTAGTTGCGAGTTAGTATCCCTTATACTAGTGTCTTTACCTAACCTTAAGGTAGTTATTGCCGCCGATAGCGTTATAACTAGTGCTTTTAGTAGCATATTATTTGACTTTGTTAATACTATAACTATAGTAGTAAATATATAACGAAGCCTTATAGGAAATACTATGACAGACTTATTATTGGGCTGGGTATATAGGTAAATAAGAAGTTAATAATATAATAATAACTAGTAGAGTGGTTGCCTAATAGATTAACTCTAATTATATTCTGATATTTACTATAAGGAAAAGAACTATCTAGGTAGGAACTGTGGTTCTTTAAATATATAACTCCTTCCTACAGTAATAACTAAGTACGTTGGTACGTCAGTATATCGGTACGTCGCGTTCCCACGTTCCTATATTCCCACATTCTAAACTAGTAACGTAATACGTTATATAACTTAGCTACCCCTTATCCTAGGGTTCGACTAGTTCCAGCGCCTCCCGCTCTTTCACCACTAGCCCATTTATATCCTCTCTTAATAGTCGTACTACTGCCGATATAAGGTCCGTAACAATACTCGCTACTAGTAATAATAGATTCTCTATTATATTTATAACTAGTATCTCTATATCTAAAGGGTCTATATAGGTACTCGCTACTAGTAATAATAGGTCCTCTATTATATTTATAACTAGCATAAAGAAGGAGTCTTCTAGCTATAGCGAATAGACTATTTTATTAGTCTTAATATCTGTTAGGAGTGTATTAAGGGTAACTATCTAAAGGCGTTAGGGTCCGAAGTACCCTAGATAAATTATCTAAAATAAAAGCTAATTAATAGATCTATTTTCGTAAGCCAATTCTATCTCAAAGCTATATTATAACTATTAAATAGGCCACCCTAAAAGGTCTGGGGGCTGATAGTATAAGGAGTACCCTAGGGGTCGCTAGTGGTAACTATTAGATTATAAGCATCCTAAATTGTTATCTGGTTGCTATTAAGAAAATATATAATAGGTTTACGTAAACGTAGCGCGTAGTATATAGGCAGGTTAAATCTATAGATGACGTCTTAGTTAATAAGGTTAATTTAGCACCTATTGTTGTATGAGTAATATAGGCGGACTTTACCCTGGGGTATATCTATTATAATATATACTATAATGCGTTTATTCTCTTCCTCTATATTAGGCCCTAGTTGCAGTTAAGAGAAATACACTACTAGGGCTTTAGGTTTTCCAAAAACTGGCCTAACTTATCTTTACTATCTTACTTCTAGTATTCTTTACGGTGGCTACCTTTGGGTCTCTTTTAACTTATATACGTAGTACCAGCGTCTAAGGGGTCCTCTAAGCTATCTAGCTTTTAAGCAGTCTCCCTAGGGGTTTACTTAGAAAAGCGTCGCCCTTTTTAGGTTCTATTTCCTAAACCTAACTCTTAGAGCCTATACTATAACCGCGCTTTAAGCATAAGGATTTGCTGCTACTAACTACGCGATCTTCCGTAAGCTTTATGTTATTAAGCAGTTACTCTATATAGCAGATTTTAGGAAAGAGGTTCTTAGCGGTTTTTACCTATTTAACAAAGTTTTGGCGGAAAAGCTTTACTTATAAGTAGGCTGGGAGGCGTAAGAACTAAAAGTCTACCTATTACTTAGGATTAATAAAAGTGGTATATGAGAAGTGGTCCTCTAAGCTATATATACGGGCTAGAGAGACGTTAAACCTCTAGTTCTCCTTTATAATAGCCGTATAGTACACAGTAGTACTATTAAAGCGTCTTACTATAGGGTTCCTAATCTAGTCTTAGACTATAGTTTTAAACTTATCCTATAGTAAGGGGCCTTTATCTTTAGTGCCTAACCAGTAATAAACTAGTTAGGTAATTATTTTCTCTTTTATAAGACCTTTAATAGCCTATTACGTACGTCGCTTATAGTTATAGTTGGCATTATTAACCTTAAATCGGTTCTTAACTACGGCGATCTACCAGTCAAAATGCTATTAAGTGGTACCGCTAATATTAGGTAGTAACTTCTTAACTAGGGCGTTAAGATTTATTTGGCGTATGCGTTTGCCGCGTAACTTATACTCTTTACTAGAGAGGCAACGGGAGGGCTTTATTAAATTAATAATGCTCCATAAGTTGGCTATTTTCTTAGCCAGCTTATTCGGCTCCTTTATATTAGCAGTATTTAATGGGACGCTAGTAATCTTACTAAGCTCCTATTAAGCCTAGGTATATAAGTTAAACTAGTCTCTAGCGTTTATAGGTGGCTAATTATTTTAAGGTTTAGATTCTGCTAGTATATTTCTAGTAGTTTTATCAATACTAGATCCTAAGGCGTTTAGTAGTCGTATTGTCAGTGTATTACTATTAGATATAGGTGTTGGTTTTCTTTTTAGAGGCATTATAGAAAAATTAAACCGGCTATTCTCCTAAGAAGATTGGTAAGGATTTAATATAAGGTAAGAATGTAGATAGGGAGCTTAATAATAGAACAATAAGGTATATTATATAGATAGACGAATCCTTAAAGGAAAAGGAGGAGTCTATATGCGAGGTAAGGAAGGATTTTTATAAGCTTTGCAGTGTGGGAGAATTGCATAAGCGACTTAATTATAAATCTATGGAAATTAGGTAGACTATATACACGAAATACGTGGCAAAGATTGACGCCGACGCCGACGATAATTTGTAACTGTTGCCTAATTAGCCACTAGGTCGATATTGCCACTTAATCGGTAATAGGTAATAAATAGGTAATAGAAATAAGTAGTAAGATATGCGATGGCAATAGACAGAGTAGTGAGTTATAAGATGAGACAAAGTACTATTTTAGTATGATAACGTACTAAATAAGCGAGTTATTAGATAATCTGTATTCGCATAGGTCATGTATATAAGTCACGTGCACTGTAAAATCTCTTTATAGCTCAAAGCCCTAGGGCCTCAAGACACGTCAATAAAAGACAAGTCAAGATTATTAATTAATCAATCCATTTTATTAATAAACTGCTTTATATGCACTGTCTAATAGTTATAAGCCCAGTCCGCTAACTCAAGAAGCTATTTAGCTATTACTTAATTATTTAAAGAAATTCTACCTTATCGTTAGACTCTAATACCTTATTGTAATAGGACGCAGACTGTCACGGCACTGGCCTAACGCGTTATTATGACTCGGTGTTGTTATAACACGAGCACAGACCTAACCCCTAAGCGACGTGTATATATACCGCCTCACCTCCTACATAGTTCTGCACACGACATTGTTTGTCAATGATACACAGTCACAGTTACCTCGTTAACCCTCTGCACGTACTGTGACAGTATGTCGTGTCATTACCTACGCCCCTAGTAGGGCTTCGTTTCCACTGTTTCAAAGCTACGTTCCAAAGCTACGACTCTACCCCGGGCGGGATTCTTACCCTCATTCCACGTCAACACCAACCTAGTAAAATCTCTGTCGAATCTATTCGAGTTCCCAAGCCGATATCCTCCTCCTCCCTGTATCTACACGTCCCGAGTTTCCAAGCCGGCTGTAGGGAGACACCCTGCGGGCTATATTTCTTGTGTTAACTGTAGTGTCCTCCAAGTCTGTTTTTAGCCATGCTACTGCTTTACGTCCCAAGTTTCTAAGCCGGCTGCAGGGAGACACCCTGCGGGCTATATTCCTTGTGTCCTGATTATAGTGTAAGACTATAGGTTACCAATCTCTCCGTCTCCAAGTCTGTTCCTAGCTACTACTTCCGTCCCAAGTTTCCAAGCCGGCTGCAGGGAGACACCCTGCGGGCTATATTCCTCGTGTCTTGATTACAGTATAAGACTATAGGTTACCGATCTCGTCCCTGTCTCCGTCTCTCCGTCTTCGTCTTCGACAACGATATACTTCAAGTTTACCGCGACAAGAATCTACGCCTTAACCTTAATCTCCGTACTCCGAGCCTTTCAAATCTATACCTCAACCTCAATCTCCGTACTCCGAGCCTTTCGAGTCTATACCTTAACCTCAATCTCCGCAACCCCGAGCCATTCAAGAGTCAATATCCGCAATACGCCCCGCGGTTACATTTTTTTTCTTCGTCTCCTCCGTTTTCCATATTAGTTTCGCTCCTTCGCCTTAGCTTTACATTGTATCTAGCACTCAAGACGAGTGCTAGCGGAGAGCGATGTAGTAGGGATATAGGTAGGAGGGTCTGAGGACTGTAAGGACGAG
>Ga0307507_10006853_pt1 | contig 17021 bp, 7 predicted proteins | sample 7_EM_MG_FD_207223 | JGI IMG/M metagenome (GOLD analysis project Ga0307507, IMG submission 207223) | Populus trichocarpa ectomycorrhiza microbial communities from riparian zone in the Pacific Northwest, United States - 7_EM | ecosystem: Host-associated > Plants > Roots > Unclassified | place...
TTAGTCAGTGCTTTAGGGGTGCACTAGACGCGTAAGCGGGTGGTTGGTGCACCGAACGCGTAAACGCGTAGTTGGTGTACCGTACGCGTAAGCACGCGTTCGGTACGACAGGTGCTGTAATTATACAGTTTAGATTATAGTTTCTATTATATATTGTTAATTAAGTTAATAAAGTAAAAACTGTTACCATTATTAACAATTATAGGAGGTGGCGGTGGTACTTTATAAGTTATAGGATTATCTTTTAAAGGTTGCAACAAGCTTACGTAAAATATTGGGTGTATTTTTATCTTAGTTAGCAGTTTAAGCTTATAGGCGTATGGGCTTAGTTTCTTCTTAATTTAGTATAGGCCCGTAAACTTCCAATTAAGTTTCTTTAAGGGCTATTAAGTCCGTATATTTTATGTATTTAGGTAAGCTATATTACCTTCCTTAAAGTCCTATATAGGAGCTCGTCCTTTATTCGCATGCCATTCCTATACCATTTAAGCGTATATTAATTTACTTTATAACAGTTCTGTTAACTGCTTTATTTAATTAGCAAAGTTGTGCGTATTAATTAACTGGATCTGTTTAATCATGGGTCCTATTATGTTAATTTTAGGTTATGGTTTAAATCCAAGTTAAGGGTTTTGTCCGTAGGTTACGTAAAACAGCGTCACGCCTATTAATACATTTATTGTATTATTTGCAGTAAACTTAGCTAAAGGCAGCCATTTTTCCCAGTCGTCTTGTAGGTAGGAGCAGTACATTTATAGGTATTGTTCTATAATCGCGTTCGCAATTTTGGTTTAACTATCTATCTCCAGATAAAACGCAGTTAAGAGTTATGTTTAAATACTTAATTGTTTATATAGAGCTTACCAGAAGTCTGAAACGAACTGGCTTCTATAGTTAGATATTATTAAGTTAGAAAGTCTGTGTAGCTTAAAGACGTGCTTAATAAAACATTTAGCTACTAATATCGCATTAATTAAGTCCATAGGGATTATATGTCGCATTTTTATAAGGCGGTTAACAACTACTATAATATTCGTAAACCCATTACTGCTAGGCAAGTTGACTATAAAGTTAATTAAGATGTCGCGCCATCTTTATATTAGAATTGGTAGCGGTTAAAGTACTCCTTACTTCTTTACATAAGAGGTCTTTCCACGCACGCACATCCTATATGCTTAAACGTATTTTTGTACGTAGTCATGCATTATAGGCCAGTAGTATACTCATTAAACAATCTTATAGGTCTTTGCACGGCCAGGATACCCTGCTATAGGGGAGTTATATATAAAATTAAGTATTTTAAATTATAAAGGTTCGGAATTCAGAACTACTATCTTCTATTAATAGTACAATCGATTGTTTTAAATTTCACATTTAGCGAGTGTAATATTCTTATACTATTATTTTCCTGTTTGAATTGCTTTTATTACATCTATTATCCATACGTTGTTCTTATATTTATATTCTATTAGCTTATCAATTTCTATTTCCCATTTATTAACTTCTAATTTATTTCTGTTAAGTTCCGCATCTAGGAATATAGAACATAGCTTTTTAAAATGTTTAGGGGGCAGTAAGATCTGTAATTAATTTATAATCTGTTTGTCTAAAGCGTTTACAGGTAGGTCCTATAATTATTATATTAATGCGTTAGGCTTCTAATTAAGTTTGCCTAGTTAGTATATAATCTTAAAGTTAAATTGTAAAAGGTATTCAGCCTAATAAATTTGGCGCTGCGTTAATTGTTTTATAGTTATAAAGTACTATAGGTTCTTGTGGTCCATTAATACGCGTATTAGGAATAACAATCCTTTAAGCTTAGAACGCCATTGTTTAAAGCATCTAATAATTATAAGCAGTTCCTTATTATATATCTTATAGTTTGATTTAGCAGGGACGAGTTTCCAAGAGAGAAAGGCTACTAGACGTAGCTCGCCGTTCTTATTATATTGCAATAACACTCCTCCTAGTGCATAATTAGACGAATCTGTTTTAACAATGCATTTAAGGTTAGGGTTAAAGTGGGTAAGAATTGGAGTAGTTATAAAATAATGCTTTAGGTTGTTAAAAGCTTGTTTATATTTAGTGGTCCATTTAAATTTTAAATTTTTTCTTATTAGGTTTACTAATGGCTAGGCAATTTCTAAGAAGTGGTTAATAAATTAATAATAGAAGTTTGTAAATCCTAGAAATCCTTAAACATCTTATATATTACTAGGGCTTCCCTAGTTTATAATCGCGGCGACTTTTTTAGGGTCTATTTTGATTCCGTTATAGGATATAATTAGGCCTAAGTATATAACCTTAGACGCGTAGAACTTGCATTTCTTAATATTGTATTATAAGCCCGCATCTTGTAGGCGTTTAAGAACCATTCTAATATGTTTTTAATATTCAGAAAGCGAGGATAAGTAGATTAAGATATTGTTAATATATACGGTAATAAATATATTAAGGAATTTACGAAGCGTATTATTAACGTATTGCTAAAATATACTAGGACCGTTTTTTACGCCAAACGGCATTACTAGGTATTTAAAAAGTCCCCATTATATATAAAAAGCTGTGTACTTCTTATCTCTTTTATATATACGGATTTTATTAAAGGCAGCGACTATATTAAGCTTCGTAAAGTACTGTGCCTTCGCTAAATAGTTAAGCGTTTCTTAAATTAGGGGAATCGGATATTGGTTTTAAATCATAATTACGTTTAAAGTTTAATAATTAATATAAAATCTTAAGCCTCCTCCTGGCTTTTTAACGAATAGTATAGGTAAGGTAAATGGAGATTAACTAGGGCGAATAAATCCTTTTTCCAGATGCTTGTTAAGGTATTATTATATTATAAGCAGTTCTTCTTATAACATACTGTATAGCGGACCGAACTTTGGTGTTATACCAGGCTTAAGTTCTATCTTAAAACCGTGCTTATCTTAGTGCGGGGCTAGTTGGTCTGCAAATTGTTTTTTAAACTTGTTAATTAGATTATAGTACTCTTTAGGTATAAGAGGTTGAGGATTAATATACTATTTCGGTTCTAGTGCTTTCTTAATGTCTTCCATAGTTATAGCAAAGATTTTGTGATCTTGTCTTTTTGCTAATAAGATAAAGGGTGCGGCCTGTATTATATGAATTTTAAGAGGTTTTAACGTAACATCTTTACATTCTTTACTGCAATTGGCAGTCGTAGCTTTATTGTATTGGTTTAAGGTTCATAGCAAGGGTAATTTATATTATTTTAAATTCAAATAGTTGTGTGCATATTTGTAGGGCAATGGGTTTTTAAGCAATGACTTTGGTAGTAGGTTATACGGAACTTTAGTGTTTCTTTAACCTAGCTAATTAAAGGGTTATATTATTTTAGCCATCTATGTCTAAGTATTATCTTATATTACTTTAGGGGTGTTATGAATAGGGAAATGTATTTAAGGTGTTTGCCTATCCGCATTTTTATAAGAGCGTAGTGTATTAATTCGCTATATATTAAGGGTTTGCCGTCAAAGCCTTATAGGCCTTAGGGCTTATTGAGTTTCTTTAAATTTAGGCATTAGGTTTTTGCGTAGTTTATATTAATAAAGCCTATACTAGTAGCTCTGCTGTCTATAAGGATTTATACCTCCTTCTATTTTCTAAGTATTTAAATTTTGCTAAGTACATTATTTATTTATTGATCTTACACCGATTTAGCTCTATGGCTATGCGGTACTCCTATTTTACATAATGGGAAAACCCAATACGGGATAAAAAACCCCCTCCTCGGCCTATTATACACTCTCTGCCGTCTACTTCTGTCGAACTGGATCGGATTTCCTTACTACCATCTTGATACTGGCTTCAAGTCTAGAACCCTATGTCTCAATACCCCGCTCCTTACCTTGTATGTCTCCTTGTATGTCTCGTATGTCTTATCGAGTGTCTCATCGAATATCTAAATACTTGTTTCCATTACCGAATAATGACGTAGTTGTCATTCTCTTTGCAACCTATTTGTCACCTATCTGGTGTATATATAGAGGCTCTAGAGCCCTCTTTAATAGACAGAGTTCTTATACCTAGTTGTCCATTTAACAGTTATAAGCCCGGTCTATTTACTAAATTATATTTAATTCTAAAGCCTTTATTCCAATCAATTATTATCCTAGTTATAGACAACCACGATAATGAATTCTCAACAAGAAACCAAACCCGTTATTATATTATCCGTAATCCTTGCAAGCCCAAATAATTGGGACGAATGGATTAAGGTAATTAAGTCAAAAGCAAATAATAATTATCTCTGGGAGTATGTTAACCTATTAACACCCAAGACTAAATTGCCAAAGCTTAAAGAACCTGTTTGAGCCTTACCCAAGGATGCCAATAGCCGGGGGATGACGAAGCTCGCAGAGCTAGAGAAGGAGGAGAAGGAGGAGCTCCATACGCTCAAAGCTGACTATAGTGAAGATATAAAGCTATACAGAAAACAGCTGTTAGCTCTTAATACGTTGCGCAGCTATATCTAAAGCTTAATCTTACGTACCTACCTTATCTACACGTTTAAATGCGTCACTACCTACGATATCTTGGTGTCACTAAAGCAGAGAATTGCTCCAACTAACAACGCCTGAAAGCTTTAAGCAGCCACCCAGTATGCAAAGCTTAAGAAAGCGCCTTGGAACCAGAACTTTAAGGTCTAGTTAGAGGAGTGGGAGAAGGTATACACTAAGTGCAAGGAGCTAGGTCTACCTAAAATAAATAGTAACCGTTTAGTAAGAGACTTCGTGTATACAGTCGATTTAATTACACCAAGCTGGTCCGAATATTGGAAGAACCAGCTTAAAAGAATAGAGTAGAAGAAGGAGAAGCTTCCTAGCTTCTTTAAACTAGTTAAAATCTACTAAAATTACCGTCGTACGGAGCTCGCCCAAAAGGGCAAAACCCCATAAGGATTCTTCGCAGCTACCTTTAAGAACGAGTTAAGCGAGTTACCGAATTTAAAGCCTAAGTTAAAGACTAAATCGTTAGCAGATGAGTAAAAAAAGGAAAGGCAACTGCCGCTAGAGTACCTATGCGGAAATCATTACTACTTTAATAAGTGCTGGTATATTCTAGAGTTAATTCCTTGCCCATTGTAGTTTAAACTAAGTGACGAAATTTAGAAGAAGGTGGATAAAAAGATTGCTAATACAACGCCCGAAATCAAGGCTTGTATTAAGTAAATTAAAAAGGACAATCAAGCCAATAAGAAGCTAAAGGATAGTAACTAGCAGAGCTCTCAAGAGCCCAATGGAGGCTTTATAGTTTATTAAGTAGGAGCCTATAACACAGCTTTCAGTTATAAGCTTTATAATAGTGTTATTTTTAACTCAGGAACTAACCTACACGTTATTAACAATCGAGCTAAATTTATTAGCGATATTAAGCCTACCTTAGACCACATCTATACGGGCTCGCATATTAAAGAAATCGAAGGCTATAGCATAGCTATAGTCATAATTAACTACCTAAAAGGAAAGAGACAGATACAGCTCTTAAGAGCAGCCTTTATACTAGGCTTCTATACTAACCTAGTATACCTCTAAAAGCTTAATAATAAAGGCGTCTATTAGAACAATAAAAAGAACACTCTTTACTATGGCGACAATATAACGTACGCCCACTGTGGCTACTACTATAGTTAGAAAACCATTGAATATAATAAGCTAAAGAAAGACTTACTAGAGGCTTTCTTTACGACTTAATTAAAACCAGTAAAGCATTTATTAAAGCCTCTACTAAATCAGGCAGAAGGTTACGTATAGCACCAGCAATTGGGCTATATAGGAAAAGAAGCAATTATATAACTACTTAAGTTAGTAACAGGCGCGATTCTAAAAGGCTTAATAACGGTAGAATGTAAAGTGTGTGGAGTAAGTAAAGCTTATAAGGTGATATCTAGAAGAACACTAACTTAGTTAACAGTTCCTTTCTATAAAATCTACCTTAATTTAATACCCGGAATAGTCGCATTTAATGGCGATAAGTATGCGGTACACTTCCTTAACAACGCGACGCGAATAAATAAGGTAGATATAATGGTTAAAAAGTCATCCCTTACCCAAAGAGTTATTATATATTGCAATATTATTAAACGACGATACGGCTTCAAGGTAGCCATAATCTATATAGATAGAGAGACGTCTCTTGGAGACGAATTTAAGGATTGGATAGCTAAATAAGGAATTACTCTTAAAAGATTAGCACCCAATACTTAATCACAGAACAGTCCAGCGGAACGATCTAGGGGGGTGATTATATAGAAGGCTTAGTGTATAAGGATTAAGGCCTATTTACCAGAGGAGCTAATGCTAGAAGTTTATAAAGCAGCTACCTATCTACTTAATTAGACGCCCAGTAGAAGACTTAGGTAGAAAATACCTTTTAAGAAAATCTAGTTAGCAATAGGTATAACACCACTAAAACCTAATATAGGACACCTATAAGTCTATAGCTGTAGGGCCTATCCTCTTAAATATAATATTCTATGCCTAAATAAGCTCGCGCTAAGGGCCTATATAGGATATCTAGTAGGGTATAATTTAATAAATATCTTCTAAATCTACATTCTAAGTTAGAAGAAGGTTATTAGAACAAGAGATATAAAGTTTAATAAGTAGTTGCTCTATAATAACTTATAGCTAGATCTTGCAAATGTACTTTAAGTAAGAACTGACCAAATATTAGAAATAATTAATGTCTGTTAAATAGAGAATCTCTAAGATGAATTAGAATTGTTATTTAATAAAAGCAATAAGACTCTAGACGAGATTCGAGTTAACACTAAAGAAAGATAATAGGTGGATTTTAGTAGAAATTAAAAGGAGCCTAATACTAAAAGTAGTAAGTAATAAGATTTAAGCTTTAAAGACGACTTAGCTTTAGGGCTTTTTACCCTAGATAAGACGCTAGAACCTAACTTACTGGAGCCTCTACTACTGTCCTTAAAGACCTTAGCAAAGAAGCCGCACTATATTATAGTTCCAACTGATAAATCTGAGCTAGAGAAGAAGATTAATGGTAATATAGGAGAGCAAAACGTGGTTAAAGGAAAGAGACTTAAAGGTTAATTAAAAACCTATATAGGTTTTCTTGCTAATGTTACTAATAACTAAAGCCTTTAAGCTTAAAGATTAGCCTTTAATATAGGGCTTACCTTTTATAAAAAGCTACACTATAATTAACTCCCACCGCCGCCTAGAAATTGGAAGGAGCTTTAAAGATATTAATATAAGAAAGAGTTTGTGGCTACTGCTAAAAAGGAATACGCGGACCTTTAAAATTAAGGAACGTTTTAAGTTGTTAATAAAACAATCCACATTAAAACTATGCCTATTATCTGGGTATTTACCTATAAGACTAATAACAATGGATATCTAATAAGGTTTAAGGCTCGTCTTTATACAAGAGGTGACTTATAAGAGTTAGTTTATAAGGACACATATACCACAACTCTAGCAGCAAAATCGTTTAGAGCCTTAATGGCAATCGTTGTAGTATTTAACCTGGACTGCTGGTAGGGCGACGCTGTTAACGCGTTTATAAACAGCGAGATTAATAAGGTTGTGTATATTAAGTATCCAGATGGATTTCTAATTAAGGGTAAGTGCCTACTGCTTTAATAAGCGCTCTACGGATTGCGATGATCACCTCTACTATAGCATAGCGACTTAACTATAATACTAAAAAAGGAAGGCTTAAAGCTAGTGGCGGAGGAGCCTTGCCTATATTACAATAATTGGCTGATAGTCTTCTTCTATATTAACAACATTACAGCTGCCTATAGGAAGAAGGACCTACTTAAGCTTAAAACGTTTAAGGAGCACTTTATAAAAAGGTATAAAATAAAGGACTTAGGTGACCTTACTTGGTTCCTAGGGATTTAAATTATTCGCAACTAAGAGAATAGGAAGATTTGGCTTAGCTAGGACTCCTATATTAATAAAATCGCGATAAGCTTCGAAGTTAAAGATTATTATAAGGTATACACACTTATAGGAATTGAGGAGCTTAACCTAAATCTAGAATAGGCCTCTAAGTAGGACACCTATCTGTATTAGAGGAAGGTTGGATTAATGCTCTATACAGTAAATATTACCTGTCCAGATATGGCAAAAACGGCAAGTAAGCTATTGGAATTCTTATAAAATCCGTTACCAATACATAACGGAGCTGCTATAAGGGCAATTGCCTATCTCTATTAATTAAAGACCCTTGCAATTAAGTTCTTAAAGAAGAATATAATAAACCAAATCTTTATAAGGGTAAGCGACGTATTATTTGGAGACGATCCAGTTAATAGGAAGAGTATAGAAGGCTACCTATTTACCTTATTTAGAGGACTAATTGACTGGCGATTAATTAAGTAAAAATTAGTAACAAAATTAAGCACGGAGGTAGAGCTCCTAGCTCTGTTATATACAGCTACCAAGTTAATTTGGTGGTAGCGATTCTTTAAAGAAGTTGGATTTGACACTAATGAAAAGCAAGTAATTAACTGCAATAATATGCAGACAATTCGACTTCTTACTAAAAGCGACGCTGAGCTTAACACCAAGCTTTAACACGTTAATATATATCACCACTGGCTCCGCCAGGAAGTTCGTAAAGGAAGGATTAATATTAAATGGGTCCCTACTATGGATATAATAGTAGATGGCTTAACGAAGGCTCTGCCTCGTTAAAAGCATGAGATATTTGTTTAGTAATTGAACCTTGTTAACATTAAGGATCTAATTTGATTCAATTTGGATAATATTTAGGCAAGGTAACTCTATAGGGGATTTCTTAAACTTAACACCAAATTGATATTATGACTTTTTATAGCAGCCTAGAAGGCTCTATGTAGCTAGGGGGGTATATTAAACTAGATTAGATTTCCTTACTACCATCTTAATACTGGCTTTAAGTCTAGAACTCTATGTCTTAATACCCCACTTCTTACCTTGTATATCTCCTTGTATGTCTTGTATGTCTTATTAAGTGTCTTATCGAATATCTAAATACTTGTTTCTATTACCAAATGACAACGTAGTTGTTATTCTCTTTGTAATCTATTTATTACCTATCTAGTGTATATATAGAGGCTCTAGAGCCCTCTTTAATAGACAGAGTTCTTATACCTAGTTGTCCATTTAATAACTTCGCAGCCTATAAGTATTGAAAAGGCGTCTGCAGACGCCTACTCCTTCTATTTAGCAAGCCTCTTACCTAGCTAGCCTACTTACTCCCCTTTCTTTCTCTTCCTCCTCTTGCAGGAGCTCCTCCGTATAGTAAAACTGCGGTAGGACCTACAGTTATAGGAACTATCTTGCGAGCCGTTTCGCTCCCTTGGCCGTACTAGCTAGTTTTTTAACCTCTAGGCGGCCTACCGCTAGCCCTTGCCTCTACTCTGCGAACTAGGGGCAGTAGGCTATAATATATAACGCCGTCTCTTCGGCTTGGCCGTACTAGTATATAGGGGAGAGAAAGTCTGGTACCCTAGCCTTATTTAGGAAGGCCGCTAGCCCTATCTATCCCATCTGTATTTGCGTTAAAACTGAGCTTTCTGCTTTCTTAAGCTCCTTATATATCTTTAGCGGTTCTTCTAACAGTGGCCCTACCCCTATAAGTCCCTATTTTAGCTAATTAGCTCCCTATCTTCTCTTCCAGCTTACTAGAAGCGGCATCTCTATCCTTTGTTTTTACTGCCTCTACTCCTCTACCCACTGGGTCCGTTTCTCTCCCTCTATATATATATTTCCGTTTTAGTTTTAACCCCGTCTTTATCTTTATCTTTAGGCTAGTTTCCCCCGTATCTATGCGCAAGCCTCCGTAACTAACTTTTCTTTATGCCTAAACCTAAAGTTTACGAGTCTTTTATTTAGGTAGAGATCTAGCGGGGGTATAGAGGTTTCAGTTTTAAGAACTAAGGTAGGAGTTGCCTTATATGCCCCTGCTATTACTCTTAGGCACTTATTTTAAATCTTAGCTAGCTTTACAGCTGGGCCTATAGGTTTAGTGCTTTTAGGACCTTTAATTAGGGTAGGCGTGTACTAGATTACTACTCCATAGGCAATAGCAAGCCGGATTATAGCGTTATAGATCTGCCTTGCCCGTACAAAGGTAGCTCCCTATATTGAGGCTATTGTCCGCAGTAGGGCGTTTGTATATGTTTTCATCTTCTTTTGTATCTCCTTTATATATGCCCCCTAGTTTAGCTATAGGTCAAGCCAGACACCTAAAATACGTATTAAGGCCTTAGGCTTAGTCTCTACCCCTAATAGGGGGAGAGGGGCCTGCATATTAAACTGCTTTAGGTTCCGGGATAGATATATAAGCTTATACTTCTCTGGGGCAAAGCTAGTGCCGTAACAGCGCGCCTAGTTAAGGCAGCGGTTGTGGCCACGTATTAGGATCTGGTAGTTTTCCTCTATAGACGGACCGTACGCAAGTAAGTTAGTGTTATCTATAAATGCACTAGCGCTTAGTCTCTCCTATAGGTTATTATAGAGGTCTAGTAGCTCTGCTATATAAAAGAGAAACAGGATAGGTAAGAGGGGAGACCCCTATAGGATACCTATAGATATTAGGAACTCCTCTATTTCCCAATCTAAAAGTACTAGCGTTATAGATCTATTTGTTATAAAGGTTTCTACCTAGGTAGCTAGCTCCTCTGGGATCCCCTTTACCCATAGTATATACTATAGGCGCTTTCGTACTACCCTATCAAAGGCTCCAGTAATATTAAGGGAGAGTAGTAATGCCACATTGCCTTTTATCTGCTAAACTGTCTATACTTAGTTAACTAAGAGGTTTAGGGCTATCTCTATTAATCGCTTCTCCCAGGCTCCTATCTAGTAGGCTAGTAGTATATTATACTCTTCCGCTATACAACGTATCTATTCTACCGTAACTGCTTCTATAACTTTACCTACTGTATTTAGTAGGGCTATAGGTCTCTAGGTGTTTGGTAGTAAGTAGTTATCTTTTCCTTGCTTCCTAATAGCGACCATACAGGCTTAGCGGAATTTTTTTGGCTAGTACGCCTTCTCCTAATAGGCCTTTGTTAGGGCCGCCATTACTTTAGCAAACGGCTGTCCTAACGCCTTAAGAAAGGCGTTTAGGATACCATTGGCCCCAGGGGCGCTATATAGGAGGCGGTCTCTTATTACCCTCTACACATTATCCTTATTAATATACGGGAGCTGTTCTGCGGGTAGGGGGTACTAGTACCTCTCTATATCGCTTATATCGGCTTTGGGTTCTTAGGGGAAAAACTTTTCCTAAAGTAAGTTAGCCTTTCCTTGTATTGTATCTGCTACCTAAATTGTTTCTTTATTTCTTATTTTCCATAGCGACGGGATTACGGGTAGTTTAGGTAGTAGGTAGCTGCGCTCTCTTATCTAATAGACTAGCTTCTAGATGCTATTTAGCTTAGTCACAGCCTTATAGACGCTTTATCAAAACTGCGCTGTTTTTACTCTCTGGATTATATTCTTCTTGTATAGGTTAATTATCTATAGCTCTTTTATTAAGACCCCCTACCACCTTGCTACCCTAACTGCCTATACCTCCTCCTCTACGTCCTGCGTCTACTAGGGGCAGGAGTAGCCTACCATATCCTTAGCTGCCGGTACTGTTCTCTTAACTAGGCCCTCTAGAAACTCTAAAAGGTTAGTTATATAGTCTTTAATTTCCTTAGCCATAGCAAGGGCGCCTAGTTGTAGGAGGTGCTCTACGCCTACTATAACCCTATCTCCATCCATTTTTTTCCAGTTACGGCGCTGCTGCCATTGCTGCTAGCTTTACGGAGGCGACTCTAGGGTAAGAAGTATTGTGATTAGATAGTGGTCTAAGCCGCTTTTAAGCCGGTTGTTTTTTTTGCAGCTTATAAGGTGCCGTGCTATATTTGCTAATCTAAATGCTAGGTTAATTATACTTACGGCCCCTCTGGCCTCCCATGTTTCTACCCCTAATAGGGTAAAAAGCTATAGGTATGCTTCGCGGGTAACGCAGATAAGGTTATCCGCCATATTATATTACTTAAGGCACTGCGGTCCACCCTAGATAGGGTAGTATAGGTTAAAGTCTTCTATAACTATATACTCTTCTGGCTCGTTAAGTAGCTATAGAAGGTAGTAGATAGGTAACTCCTAATTTACTATTCTAAGTCCTCCCAGGCTAGCCAAGTAGACGTTATAGATGTGCACTATATAGTTTCCAGTTTATAGTGTAAGGGAGGCTATATCTAGGCAAGGGTACTGGACCAACTACTTTAATATTAGGATTTGCCTACTTACTAAGAAGCACGCACGGCTTCTAAAGCACCTTAGGTAGACTGGCCAGTAACCGCAGCTACTTAGGCAATGTATTGCGTTTATTTATTAGTTCTGCCACGGTTCTTATATTACTAGAATTTCATACCCCTACCGCGTTACTTCTGTAATAAACAGCATCATTACCTTATCTTTGCTTTTCTGCACATTATACTATATAACTTGGAGTGTATTTATAGTTCTTTATTATTCTATATAAGGTATGCTATAATGTCCTAATTATTCTAGGCGGCCCGCGGCCTATTTAGCGGTCTGCCTATTGGATTTCTTGAACCCCTTATAGAGACGCTACGGCTGCACTTCCTAGTAACTATACTAGTAGGCTTAACCTACCCTACCTAGATTTCTTCTATACGTAACTGCTCCTCTGGTCCCTACGTGCTTGGGATTAAAACTAACCTATAGGAGCTTATTAGGGCGCTACTCTATATAGTGCTGCTAAGTGTACTACTAGGGGTACCGCTGGCGCGGTTAAGTAGTGGGTAGGAGGATATACTGCTCGTAGAGCTTATATACCGTTTTAGTCTTATTGCATACGCTAGGCGGGCCCTGTCTGCCTACTTACTTTATACTTTACATCTGCTTAACTAAGCTGGGTGGCTTAGGTTATAGTTCACGCATTAGTGTTTTATAGGGTCGTTACGGAAGCTATAGGATTTATTATTATGTCCTAGCGCCGCGTAAAGTCCATATTTCTTTTAGCTGCTGCAGAATCGGGCTATATAGCTATACTTTTAATAGTTATAGCACTAAGTAACCCGGCAGTCCCCGTAATAAAGTTCGCAATCCTTTAGCTTACTCTAAAAAAGGAGCCCTTTGTCTATAAGCGTGTTCGCTTGTTTAGGGGTCGCTACGTCAATAATAAGGTATATAGTTGTTTTCCCTAGCCACAAGGGCTTCTTCGGCCACTATATACAGAGGATTTTAATTTTATTGCTAAGATGTCTATTCTGCCCTAGTATCTGGCGGATTGCTTTATCCTGTTTACTATAGTCTACTAATATAATTCTTATCCTATAGACTATAATAGGGAACTTCCTGCGGTTTACTTCTACTGTTAAACTAATAGTGGAGAGCTATCTATTATCCCGCTCTAGTTATTCCTTTATCTGGGCAGTATCCGCTGTTATTATAATATCTCCGCTTAGCAGCTTCCTCCCTACTAATACCTTACCTATAATCTCTGGGCTCCTACTCTTATTAATCTCTTCTATAATCTAGCTAATTAGGCAGTCGCGGTCCTATAGGGACGCGCCTAGGTTTCGTATAACAAGTTCACGGGTTAGACGCGTAGGGACTTTACGGACCAGCTATAGGCCTATCTAGGGAGGGAGGCCTGCCTATAAAGCTGCGGCATAGGTCGTTGGCGCCAGAGGCTTTACTAGCTGGTTTTATTTTTTAATTAAGTCCGCAACGGCTTCCGTAAGCTTTTAAATGTAATCGTTATTGGCCGTAACTCGTAGAGGTAAGCAGAGCTTGCCAGCCTCTACCTTAAGCTCCTCCCAAAGCTCGAGTTCTTTGCTATTTAGAAGGAGTAGGTTATCTAGTTTTTAAATCAGCTTCGCCACCTTTTGTTACGGTGGCTCTGTGGGTACGGGCTGCGGTGCTAGTGCCTCGTGTGCTGCTGCACCCTACAATGCCTGCGACCTCGTAGCAGACCCCTGCGGGCTCATTGCGGGTAGTACGCAGCTTCGAAGGTGTATTCGGACGTGTAGACGCGTAAAAATAACGTGTTCTGAGCGTGTTTGTGACTTTTAACTTTTGTGCTAAGTACATTAAGGGAGTTATATTGTGTATTAGCGCTAGAAGAGCCTAGATACTTATACTCTTTCACTTCTTATCCTAAGGCGCGACTTGGCCCTAGGATGGTTCATTTTCTAAGTTAATTAAGGGTGAGATGCTTTATAACAACTAGGTATAATTTATGGAATAAGTATAAGTTAAGGAGTGAGTACGGCTTAAAGAATAAGCGTAATTTGAGGAGTGGGTGCAATTTAAAAACCGGGAGGAACTACAGCGGACTTTTTTAAAAGGGTGAGTTTGGCAATTCCTTTAGATATATCCTTTTCTACCACATCTAAAGCATTCTCTATTTGCGGCTTAAGTTTTTTATTTGTTGGTTCCTAAGGGTGCGTAGGATTAAGTGGCGTTGAGGTCTATAGGGTCGTGCGTAGGTTTCAAAGAAGGGTCGCGCTTTAGGGTATATATTGGTTTCATAGAGCTTTAAACACAAGGTATGGTTAGCTTTAGAAAATAAGTCTATTTATTATATCAAAGGTCCTTATTGATTCATTAACACATTATAGTAAATTTAGGTAGGTCCTTTAGCAGTTCCCTACCTACTAACTATGCTCTAATTTTATCCAAAATAGCTTATTAAAGAGCAGCAACTCTAGCGGCTTTATTCCAATCTAGTTCGCTAATAAGGCCTAAAAATTCCGAAAAGAAGCTTATAAAGTCTCGGTTCCGTTATTATAGGTTTTTAAGTTTAGTAATAGCGGTATATTCGCGGCTGGTGTTATTATATGTTTGTTCTAGCAGAGAGATAAAGGTTTTAAAATTAATAAAGGTGCTGTTACGGAAGAATGGGTCTATAGTTTATACAGCATCTTTACTTAAATAAGATATTCTATAGCTAACCTTACTAGCTTTGGTAGGGTATTAGTTATAGTTTATTAAAAGTTTAAAACGGAGCTTGGTTATAAAGGGATATAGGTCGTTTTAATTTCTATTAAATATTAGAGGGTTAGGAAGCTTTTCTAATTTCGTGGTAGGTACTAGGTTTGTTATAGGTACGGGTTAAGCTACTATTACTGGTTTAGGGTTTGTATTTAACGGGCTAGGTTCGGATACAGTTATATTAATTTTGTTTATAGGTGGTATTGGGGTCTCTAATGTAAATGCTTGGACATTACAGAGTTCTTTGCGAAGTGCTTCCATTAATCGCTAATGCTGGGCTTCCAGTGTAGCCCGCTACTAAGCTAAGGCATCCATAAAGGACTGTTGTATTATAGTTAACTGTTCCCTGACTAGGGACATAATACTTATAGTTATTAAAGAGGATTCGGGTTCGTTTGCCATTTTAATAGTAGTTGTTTTTTAACGCAACGTAATATAAGGGCGCGAAGAGGCTTTGGGGAAGATTTAAAGGAATAATATAAATTCTATCTAAATCTAAGGGTATATAGCTTTTTAAGAGAACAAGACATTGCGTAAAGAAGAGAAGGGAATAACCAAAGAATCTTGTAATTAAATAGTCAGGGGTCTTGGTCGATACGTACGCACGTGCGCACGCGGACAGACTTCGGTAGAATTCAATTGATCTAGTAGAACTTGGCAGAAGTTAATCAAGCTGGCAGAATTCGGCAGAATTCGGTCAAAGCGTCAAGTTTATCTTGTCAAGTGTTTTACCGAGACATTCCTACTATAACTAGGCTAGTCCCGTTACAATAGTAGTTTAGGTAATATCTAGGTAAGGAGCTTAAGAGACGTCTAGCTCCTAGCCTATATTTTAGTTAGAGGTAAGATCCACCTTATTTAACCTATTGCTGATAATATTGGTAAACTCTTATATATCTATAAAGCTAGTTAGGTCATTAGTATCTAGAAGAGGATAGGAAGTAGTGGCTAAATATAGGTCCTGTATATAGAGCTAGTTAAACTGCTTAATCCTCTCCACTAAAACGTCTATACCGGTACGGAGAATATTATAAGAGTTAAATAGCTATAAGCCTACCAACTGCCTGGGGCCTCGCGGTATAGCTAGATTACTTAAATAGATTATATAAGTAAGTAGGAACATGTTAAGTTCTATAAAAGCCCGCGTATAAGCACCTAATATCTCCTTACTAAATATATGCTCTATTTTGCCACGCACTGTCCTAACCGTTGCGTTTAATAGACATACTTAATTAAATATAATATTAGTATTATGGGTAGAGTTCTTATAACACTTTATCTTAATTTTATAGCTACCGTTTAGGTACTCTAGTCCAAGATTAACGGCCTTATATATATTAGGAGACCTAAGCTAGTTTATAACCCCTAAAGCTAGTATTACATGCTAGAGTTTAGGCGAATTTACTAAAGTAAGATTTTACCAATAGAACAGCATCTCGCGGCTGTAATTATGCTATAACGCGCTAAAGAAGTAGACAATAAGGGGGTCAATAAGCCGTTATAGTATACCCATATTGGCATATTTAACGGCATGCCGAACAGTAAGAAGTAGTTTAGCTTTTTAAAGTAGGCGACACATTTATCAGGAAAATATTCGCAGGATGAGATTTAAGTAGACTTTGATTTTCGCGTTTCGCGTAATTGATATGCAATTTAACCAACTTAACACGCAATTAACTAACTTAACACGCAATTAACCAACTTAACACGCAATTCAACTAACTTAACATGCAATTGACTAACTTAACACGCAATTTAACCAACTTAACACGCAATTAATTAACTTAACACGCAATTTAACTAACTTAACATGCAATTAACTAACTTAACACGCAATTTAACTAACTTAATATGCAATTAACTAACTTAATATATAATTTAATTAACTTAATATGCAATTAACTAACTTAACAACTTTAAAAGCTAACTATATATTTCTTAACACGCAATTAACCTACTTAGCAACTTTAAAAGGTAACTATATATTTCTTAACATGCAATTAAGGTAAA
>Ga0307507_10006855_pt1 | contig 17017 bp, 19 predicted proteins | sample 7_EM_MG_FD_207223 | JGI IMG/M metagenome (GOLD analysis project Ga0307507, IMG submission 207223) | Populus trichocarpa ectomycorrhiza microbial communities from riparian zone in the Pacific Northwest, United States - 7_EM | ecosystem: Host-associated > Plants > Roots > Unclassified | place...
CAAAATGTATGGATACTATTGGCTAACACCATAAAGTAACCTAATGCAACTTCCCGTGTTTACTTGTTACTGAAAAATCATCTTTTTAACTTTGAATACCCCTTCTATATGGTCGTTTCGTGTCACCGTGTGTTTCGACTCGCTATGGGGTACGTTAGTATCATGTCCCTATTAATTCTAATGTTCTTAATTATGTACAGCAGCTCTAAGTTTAACTCGATTCACAATAGACTTTCTACACTGCTCATCGTAAACTGACATCCACAAGGGCTAATTTCGGGATCATCGCCACTCATTTGATCGCTTGGCACCACCAAGCACACCCCATCGCACGATAGCCAAACCCCGATCCCAGATATTCGATTCAACGAGTTTTTATGGCCTAAAACGTGCCAGGATTTCCGGATACTCTATGGACGGTAGGCATCCACGTTCAGCGGCGCACGAGTGATAATTGGTGAACCGATAGTTAAGAATCAACTAAATGTGAAACCAGCTATTGTGTGGATAGGAAGTATCATAACCCCAGACAAAAAAAAGAGAAGGAGTTTAAAGGGGAAAAAGACAGTGAGCGCAAAAAAAAAAAAAAGAAGAAAGGACATCAGGATCAACCCATAAGATCATAAAACGTAACGCCCCGCTAATAATACCAAGTCTATCGAACAAGAACAGGTGATTGATTCCGTTGAACCAATTGGCAATCCCACTCATGCTGATGGCGATGTTAACGCTTGAAAAGCAGATGATTCAAAGGGGAACATACAACTTTCCCATTTTCATCCCCCGTATACACTGCCTGCGGCATTGGATGGATAGCCGAAATGGCTGCGGGCACCTGAATTTCTGTTTGGAACTGGCTGCCATGCTGGAGAGTGTTGACAGACAGAAGCTTGAATTTCCCATCCACGATGGCTTTGCTCCACATGTTGACTACTCCGCGTCTATGACCTGTGAAGAATAATTCTCTTTCTAACCACTCATTTCCAAGACCCTCGTAAAAGGCGCAGCATAAAACATTGTCTTCAGGCAAATCACAGACGTTCTGTGTAAGGACGTGCTCGCCGTTCAAAGTGTACATGGTCACTCTGTTGCCTTTACAGACAGCGATATCTCCCGTAACATCGTTGACACTTACACACTAAATCCTGAATTAGTAGTCTGTGCGAAGACGCCACCAATTCCTACATACCTGAACCGCAGCATCGCTCTGTAGCTGCCTTATGAACCTCTGCCTATTCAGGTCCCAAACAAGAATGGTATTATCACTTGAGGCGCTAACAAGAGTGCTGAAAGATCTTGATATTGCCATGATAGTAACTGGCTTGACATGCCCAAACAAGGATGTCTTGAGTTGAAGCTCAACTGATCTTGAAGTAGCTTGAACTTGCCACACAGAAATCGTGCCGTCCGTTCCAGCAGTAATCAATGTCCTAGGATCAGCAAAGATAGCAGAGGATACCTGTCCCTGATGCAGATGTTCATGGTGGCCGCATAGCTATTTCAATTAGTTTCAACAATCGGGAAAGGAGTCGGTTGTGTTATGACTCACTTTCTTGCTATCGAAATGATAGAACCGCACGCTTCCGTCGGTAAACCCCCACTCCATATACTTATCATACGCGGGGGGGAGATTAAGCCTAAAGGAGCTTGAGCAGAATACCCGCTCATACTTGGTTGAGTACACAAGAGAGCTAACTCTCTCGCCATTATCTATAATTGTTAGCTGAACCCCATTGATTTTCGAGTGACCAGAACCTACCGAGAAGAGGAAAAGGAAGTCTAATTAAGGATTCAGCCCCAACATCTAACCTCGCGCTCTTGTGGGTTATCTCCTCCCTCACTGGATGTGCCCTAGTGAAGACTTGATGAGGAGTTTGACCAAAGTTATGAATGATTCCTATAGTAGCTAACCTCACAACGGGGTCTTGTATGCTATCTAAATCGATTGCACCGTGATATGAGAGGTGATGAAACACGTTGGTCGCTTCAACAGCGGCCTCACCACGCTGTTTGAATCCAAACACAAGATCAACCCACTCATGGAGGTGCTGACTCACATATGGGCTCTCGAGCGCCTCCCGGTGTTTCGCAATGAATATTTTGGGATCCCCCTTTGCCCATGGTGGGAGCTTGACCGAGTCAATAGCTTCATCAGTCCCCTGCTTCATACCAAAGTTGTATGCATTAGAGTTTACCAAGAACTCTGGCAGGAAGAAAAACTCGGGAATCAGCTCTCGGACATCAGTCATATTATCTCTCGAAGCCGACGCCCAGGCCTTTTCAATGGAATAAAACAACCTGTCCGCGTGATCAAATGATCCGCCCTGTAGAAGCAGGTACGACTGGACGAAAGGCTGGAGTCTGATAAGGTACGAGCAAACAATCATAGCCGATGAGAAGTGTGTTCCATAATGGAAGGGAGGAGCTTGTCGGTCGCCGATCTCCTCGAAAGAGCGATATCGCTCCCGGAATTCGTGCTGTCTATCCTGTGTCTGCGCTCCCATAGGCTTCGAAAAATCTCGAAAGGTTCTCGGATTTGTCAAGTCCAGTTCCTCACTAGTGTAATCTGCCAGAACCCATGGAAATACAGGGTACTGGGTCAAGTCATTGAAAGTTCTCCCTGCCATAGTGTTCACAAGCATAAGGTAATGAAAATTTGAGATTTCCCCTTTAATCCACTTCCTTGTCGCGGGATTGGGGATGTTGGATGTGAAGACGTTAACAAGCTTGGATCCAAAGTTTGTCGCGTTATCCTGGGTCTTTAGTGCTTCAACTCGCCACGCATCTCCGACGTGTAGCGATGCCGGGCAGTTATTAACATTACTGGCTTTTGACAGGAGCTTAGAGTGTAAGGAGTCCCGATCTTTGGCAGACATAGTTGTCAAAAGGTAGCTCCGGCCATCCGAGAAAAATAGTTCCAAAGCTACATCTCTGAACAGAAATCGTCGTTTACTAATGCTGATCATATCCTCAAATGGCCAATGCCTAGTTTCGTGATCGCTATTAACAGAGACAGGTTTCCGATCCTCTGCTTCTCTTCCGGAAATCATCTGCAGATACTGATCCCTTTCGTCCTTAGGGGCCTGCCAGACGTTCACGATTTCTCCATCGGACCGTTGGAAGAAGTTGTCAATAAGATATAGGCAGTTCTTCCCCAAGATGAGGAGCCCTTCCACTGCATCCAATCCGACCAACCTAGAGACATTTTGGACGTACTCAACCACATCGCCATGCTGGATGGTTCTCATCACTTTTCTGTTCTTATCTTCCCAGCCGTCATCGTCTTCTCGTGGATCGTCAACCAATTCGTAGTCCTCTTCAAAATCATCTTCACCTCCATCGCGCGCCGAGTTGTGCTGCGACTGGTCTAATGAGTCTGTCTCTCTGGTTGTGATAATACTGATCTCGTCGTCCTCCACAGATAGTGAATGGGATTTGCTTGGTCCAGCATTCCCGCCCAACCCACCTGTAAGCCTCCGTTTTGGCTGGTAGTTGTGCAAATGAGCGCTTGAGTCTGGCAACATCCGCTTTCGCATTCGATTCCTCCCCTCGGTCAAGTCTAACCGCCATTTAGTCTCCTGGCCGTCATCAAGCAGCCCACACGGCCTCATGAGATCTGTCTCAAGCTTTGAATATGAAGAGATAACATAGCTCAAACTGTCTTGCTGATCTTGGGTGGCTCTCTGAAATTTAAGATGCTCCGAGTTATAGATATTGACCATCCAGTGCGAAGAGGCAGACTCGTGGCGATGATAAACATCCTCGTTGTTCATGTCCTCTAAAATCCACTGCTTCAACTTTTCCTTGCGTTTTGAAGATCGAGCTTTCGCAGTTTCTGTAGTCTTTTTATTTTCCTCTGCGACGAAAGACTCCCACGCCTTAGAGAGAGCCCCGTAGAAAAAGGCATCTAGATCTTCTCGGTGATCGTCGACCCAGTCTAGCCAAGTGCCGCTGTCCTAAAAAAAGAAGTCAGTTTTTTGATCCAGCAAAGCTTAACGAAAACGTCCTACCAATTCCATCAGCTTTTTAAAGCCCGAAGACAACTGCTTATGGTCTATTGTCTTGGCTTGATTTAGTAGTGCTGAAGTCTCCGCTGGTTTCTGTACTAAAACAATCCGCAGCATCTAAAAATAACAAAAAAAAACAAAAACATGGTAAGCAATCATTGCCCGAGAGAAAACATCAGGTTAAACCAAGCAGGAGTACAAACATTAGCAGCGGCGAGTTTTATGTCCTGTTGTTGGTCTATCAACCGAGTATACAGAAGGTAGCATATAAGTCTCGTAAACTCTCCCTCTGTGTTTTCCGGTGAAAGAATGACCGCTTGCCAATACATCATCTTTCCGAGAAAACCAACTACTTGTTGTGAATCTGACTTTGGATCATCAAGTTCTGACAATCTGAAAAGAACTAGTCGCGATACCACAGCTCTTAGACTTGCCACAGTTTGACTACACAGACGAACACTTTTTTGTTTCGCTACTTCCGGCCGCTGAAGATATTCCAATATTGTTCCAACGAAATCGAGCAAGTTTTCAGCCCCATTTAAGAACCACCCTAGAAACGTTAGCTTACCACAAGCTAGGGGTGGCTAACCACACTGACCTTCATATACACAGTCGGTCATATGGGCCGCAAATCTTCCAATACTAGTCAAGACTCGTGGCTCGCAAAGCTTCTTCCTGTCGAACCCCAAAATGTTACTGAGATGATTCAAGGTGTTCCGGAGTAGATAAGTTTCGAAGTAAATCTGGTGCTCCTGAAATCCAGGTGGAATCTGAAGCGATATCAGCGTTAGGACAGGCGACTTGTGCCGTTGGTCCTTGAGCGACATGTTTCCTACCTTTGTGCTCAGTCCAAATCCTGTAAACTCTCGCCTTTCCAGCACCAAGTCTGAAAACACTGTCATAACAAGCTCAAGAAGGCTTTCCACGACTGAGTTGGAAACATTCGGGCCTGGCACTGCGCTGCCGCTATTTCTCAAACCAGGCCCAATGGCTGGCGAGAGGCGCGCGGAAGAAGGAATATAGGGTGTCGGCTCTGATGTCACAAGTATAAAGCTAGAGCCTCTCCTTAACCTATCTGATCGTGGTGTAGTTGGGCTAGGAGGCTCGTCAACAGTTACAGTTCGGACAATGGGAGGAGCAGCATTTGAAACCAAGGGTCGAATCACTACGTCTCCACCATCGAATGTCAGGGCTGAATCCTTCGAATTCAGCTCCGTTTCCGCGCTGACATGATCAGAGCTACAAACGATTGGAAACAGGATTCCAAGCATCTCCTTGATGAAGGACGAAGTTGCACAAAACTCCCGGAAGGCCGGGCAACTAGTGTGCAAGTGCGCAAAGAACTGTATAAGCGTATTGAGCATCCCTGCCAGTTCTCCAAGCCGTTTCTCCGCTATTTTATTCGATGCTATATCAGAAGAAAGTTATTAACTTATCCGCTTGGGCTAACCACCGACCAGGTACTTACCAGGCTGAGGTGACTTGTCACTGAGCGATAACGAGCGTGCTCTAGGGCTCTTTGATGTTTGTAGTTTACCATCATCTGGTCTTTTGTTATCACTCGACCTTCTAGTTCCCTCTTCACTCTGATCTGCAACTATGGCACCAAGGCCAGCCTTCAACATCCCCGCGATGACTGGCAGCATCTCAGGATATGCCACTTTTCCGCTCCCAGCATCAGAGAACATCTCAGCAAGACCAAACAAATCGAGTGGCCTCGAAACATCAATCTTGGCTACATCCTTCCCAAAAAATATGGCAAAACATACGGGCCACAGAGGCGCCACATTCCACCACCTCTTCAGTCTATTTCGCATAGCAACAAACCCCCCCGTTTTTAATCCAAACTTCGAGACGTAGCTACCGCCATGGACAACCAGTAATCGAGCTAAAATCTTAGCACCAATAATCACCACTTTAGGGTCGCTCTCGGCCAACAGATACAATAACCACTAGAATTATTAGAAACATTAGCGACTTCAAAAAATATAGCACCAGAACGTGCTTTTAAGAATAGACAAAAATCGTTGTGATCCAATTACGATCCAAGATACACAGATATCGAACATGTCCCGAGGCCAAAGCCTTCCTCAGAATACACAAAACAATTTTTTAAGAATACATACCTTATTGGTAACTGTCCTAGCAAATTTTTTAATATTGCCAACCCCGTTTCCGTCTTCAAACAAAAGATCTTGGCACATCTCTAAAACCATAACCCCGATTTGTTGCCTAGTAAGGCCATCACTACTCAGATCATTCATGGACTTGACTGGCGACAGAGTTGCACCTGCGATGCCGACGCCCAGAGTTGGCTGTCGGCGTAATTGTACATTACTCTTTTTAACTCTTAATGGCTTCGCGGGGTTATTCTTGTGTAATGAGTAGGTGATAAAGAGAGCTAGAGACCGGAGAACATCCGCAGACATATTTGTCTTCACAAGCGCCTTGAAGGCAGCCATAAAATCAGGAAGCACCTCACGAGAGAATACCTCACCCTTAAGAGCAAATATTAATTTCTTGACAATCCCTATTGCGACAAACAGTCCAAAATGGTCATATATTAGTAAAAGCCTCTAAGTAGAATGATGGGGGACTGGAAGGTACTTACGCATACGGAACAGCCTCTTAGAATTGAAATGATGATATTTGCTCCCATTACAAAATGTCACAAACTGCGCAAAGTACTCTTTTTGGGTTTCTGTATCCGCTTTCCTCCACATGTCAAAATCAACAAGGAGAATCCTATATGCAAGAGGATTAATGATAAAACTCTCCTCCGGGGCGTCATGCTTGAACCCCACGAATTCCAAGATGACCCTTAGCAAATCCTTGCCAATAATATTCTTCCCTTCTTTTGTCCGAATCAGATGCCCCAGAATTGCGAATCCATTGTCTCTCTCCATAGCCTCGCTATTCCTCCAGGAGCCTTTTGTGATTTCAAAAAGAATCTCCACGGCCCTGCAAACCTGCTTTGCAGTCTTTGCAACCTCAACCATCTTTAAACCCACAGCCGCTGCACCACCAATTGACCAAGCGGCATCATCTAGGGATTGTGGAACGATGACAACTGGCTCGCCAGTCATAATTGCTACTCCATGCGTTAAACATAAGGCCTCACTCACTGACGGAATTGCTCCATTAATTGCTACTGCCCCCCCCCTGGTCAAAGATTGTAGATTCTTTAATGCAGGCCGAGAAAGAGCTTTTGCTAATTGAGACTCGTCTATGTTATTATCATTTTTGTCGTCAAGAATTTGTTGTGCGGAAAGGTTGAGTAACACCTTGGCTTCCGGCAGTATAGCTGACGCCTTGCTCCTTATGGCAGATATTATATCGCTCTTTTCCTCTTTTCCGGGGTGCATAAGCTCGTTGCGCATATTCAATGCTGCGGAGGCCTCGTACGTTTGAAAAGACCCCAGGCAATCTTGAAAGTTCCCATAATACCAAGGTCCGAGGCGGTAGTGTACGGCAATCAGATCGTCTGACAGGACATCCTCAAATAGATGGGCAGTCCCAAGACTCCATCTCGATGAGACTACCCCTTGACCAATACGAGGCGACAAATCCGATGGAGTTCCGAGGAAAACCTGAACAGGCGTCGAAGAGGTTGGTGGGGGCTGAGGGTAGGCTGCCTTGACTTGTTCTACGAATTCACCATCTATATAAAGAGCGGCCTTCGCCGCCGAAGTAGTCCGAGGTCGTCGATGCACAAGTGAAATGTGATACCATTTTTGGGGCTCAAAAACAGTGGATTTAAACCTAACACTTGCTCGCGGTGATGCCACGGATGTTTGTAGAATGAATTTTCGAGTGTCTTGTTCTATATAAGCTAGAACAAAGCAACGTTGTGTTGGATCGAAAACCCCGAAAATAGTAGTATGCATCGTAGGGTCAAAGGTATCAATGCAAATCCAAGCGGAAAATGTGAAACCATTCGTGTGGGTGGGGGGAAATGAACGGCCTATAGAACTAAACTCCATGGATGCATACCCGTGAAGTGAAAGGTCAAATTGAACGTGCGGAGGTGTCCGTGAGATCTTGAGGCCCTGAAGCAGGAAAGAAGCAACAGCATCATGCGTCATAGCCTGTCTGTAAAGATACTTGGCATCGTTCAAGCAGTTTATCCCAAGCTGCATGAGATATTGAGCAAACTCCTTGAGAATGGCCCGCTCCAATTCCGGGACAGAGGCATCCCATAATCGTGGGATAATAGTGCTCAATATGCCCGTTGAATGCATAGCAGCCAGGTTTGATTTGCTGGAAGAAGCTATAGACAATAGGGCTTGCAAAACAGCAACTGTTGTAATCTTGGACTCTTCTGTCTGCGCCATCGCCGTTTGAAAGCTGAGGATCAATGGAGTGATTTCTGCATTGACAAGTATATCTTTAGAGCCAAAGCTTCCTCTAACTTTAGCCCGTACCTTGTCCACCGCCTCCTTCTCTTGCCCGGATTTGCCGTCCAATGCCAACCCTCGTTTAACAGATACCACTAAACTCGATAATGTAGCGTCGTCCGTCGCAAAGGCCAAGACAAGTCCAAATAATTGGTCTGGCGCCTCTGTGGGAAGCCCAGTCGCGGCAAGACCTTGCTCCAGACTGTCCCAGCCGATCCTTCTCGCAAAGAACCGCTTGTTCCCAGGATGGTTAAGTAGAGCTTCCGAGATTACACCAAAGAGACATTTAATTAGTTCTATGAAATGATTTTTCTCCTCATCCGTCCGATTTTCGGAGGTGTAGAATCCAGAACAGGAATGGAGTGCCGAAATCAAGTAGTTAAACCCCTTGAGAGTTCGAAACGTATCTTTTCCCAAGAAGCCCAGTCAGTAGGAGGAAAGAGACAACAAAGCATAAACCCAAAAAGAAGCATAGAGTAACAAACCTTTAGCTTCGGGAGAGTCCACGAGATTACGCTTGAGCAGTGACAGCCATTGCAGGCGAACAAGAATATCCGGATCTGAGGCAGAAGATTCCAGGGAGTCAAGGAGAGGTTTTATCTCGGCAATGAACTTCGGTTTCGCAGAAGCCGCAGAGGATACACGGCGCCGAGTAGATGCGGACGGCGGCGAAGCCGCAGAGGCCATGTTGGAGGACGTTGACATGGAAAGAGCTATGAACGAGTTGTTCGGGTCATAGAACGAATCAGAAAAGAAATATGAAATCTAGGGGTCAGAAAGGCAAAGTAACAGTAAATCGGGAAGACAAGCCCGGTGGAAGTCAATGTGGGGAGGGGGAGGGGGAGGGGGAGGGGGAGGGGGGTGGAGGGCGTCGAGGGGAGTTGATGTTAGAGGAGTTGTGCTCCAAGGAGGCTATGATGCTCCTGCGGCGTCCGGGGATGCAACTACCGCCAGAGTCGGGCTGCAATGACAGCTGAAGCGCTGCCGCGAGACAGCCCTAAAGCAACGGATATTTAAAGTTTACAGTTGCAGCAGGTTCAATACCTAAGTTATATATCCAAAAACCGTAAAATATCTAAGAGCCTGTTTGGATACAACGGTTCCGTTCCGTTCCCCCATACAAATAGCCCCAAGGCATAGGCCCTCGAGTATACTGCCAAAGTATAATACAAAGCGCTTGAAAACCTGTACCAAGGTGAGAGCATCTTCTCGTAATACCTACATTTGTACAAGTATGATACAGTACCTGTAAAGGGTTATAAATAGACAAAATATCCTCCGAAGACCAAGCGTTCAATTCCCCAGCCTGTCTGGCGTTTTATGCAATTTTCGGGTTTATGCATGGAATAATGGTGAGCATGACTTTGAAGCATTAAGGCGACTGGTGCTAGAGGCATTACCTAGGGTATCGAACAAGGTGATTTGGAAGTATTGGACATGTATGATACCAGCAGAATGATGGAGGCATATTGGATGGATGTTGCTTATGCTTCAGCTGAGAATGAGAGGCTTGTAAGTGGAAGGCACAAATCCCACAGACCTGTCAGTCAGAGCACCTAAATTATTTTCTGCTGTATAAAGATTTGAAATAAAAAAATATAAAAAAAACCCAACACAGACTAGAGTTGAATGTGGGACCTTCACAATTCATTTCCCATAGGTAGAGTCATTGCAAAATACTATAATAGTACACTTGCCTTGGTACAGATCCTCACTTTTTCCTCCGGTGGGAAGGCTCCAGTGTCTTGGAGGTGGGTGCGACAGCCATAGGAAACGGCCAAGCCCAGGTACCAAAGCGAAACGAAAAACATTGCCAAAGGGGATGATGTTAAGAGACTCTCGTTTTCAGCCCCACATTCCTACAAGTAACTTACTTGTATCAAGTGCCAACAGACTATGATAAGTTACCACAATATTCTTCATCCTCCGAGTTCGGTTGATGCTACAAAATACAACTTCTAGCATTAAACATCTGCTCATACGTATGAATATTAAATTCCAGGACCCAGGATATAGAATTGAGCAGCTGCACAGGTACCGTACTCGACAAGGGGTGGTAATACAATCACATAATGCTCCAACAGAAAACGGTGCAAAGTTTTGCCGTACCATATTTAATGACCAGTTTACAAGTACACGTACAGCAACTGCTACTCTTTTCGCGCCACAGCCATACTCGAGTACTATACCAAGCCACTGATTGTTTCTCTAACCCCGCCATGTACGAGTACTATGAAGCCACAGAGTCCAATTTTTGAGCTGTGAGTACTCTCAGGTGCGCCATGAGGAAAGCTTCCACCGGCATAAATTACCGGTGAAAAGGGGGATCCTCGGCCGGTTGTCAATACTTCTTGAAACAAACTGCGATAAATACCACAATCCTCCCTCCTTCAACACCGTACTCGTACCTCTCCAGTTGTCACCATGCTCCAGCTTGAGAGCCACTTCTTCGCTGATGGGACACGGAGACTGTGGCTCGGATGTCTCCGCAATACACGCCAAGAGTCCTAGCACAGCACGGGTGTCGTACGAGCATAACACAGAAATAATGTCAGGGAAGGATGAAGATCTGGTGTTGTCTCCCGCACAGGGAGGGTCGCCTACCGCCGGCTTCCAAATGTGGCTTAGCTTAAACTTTGCTTACTAAATTCTGAGACTGGCAGCCCAGCCCCCAAAATGAAGCGATGGCCCACCCAAAGCTCGCCTTCTATTGCTGCAGCCGCGCTCTTTATCTTCCCCAGCTCCCCCAGATCCGTTCCCTCTTCCTCCTTCTCCCAACAACACCCTCCGTATCCCCTTCATTCCTTCCACAAGTCCCAACCCAAATCCTACACATCACTCCCTCCCTTTACATTGAATAGTTGTTCCTCTTCATCATGCATCTTTCTGCTAAGTTCGCGTTGCTCCTTGCTTCCATCTCTGTCTCTATCGCTTCCCCCATCCACGATGCTACTCTCGGAAAGCCAGCCTCTCTTATCACCCCTATTTCTGCCCCCGAACATGAAATTCCAAACAACTACATTGTAGTCTTCAAGAAGCACGTCGATGGTGCGTCTGCTACTGGACATCACAGCTGGGTTACCGACCTTCACGAAACATCTATCTCATCGCTCAGGAAGCGAAGCCAGATTCCTTTGATCCGCGGAGAAAGTGACTCGAGCAGTTCTGTTGATGTCGATATTGATTCCTTAACTGGTCTCAAGCACACATATAACATCTCTGGAGGCCTCCTCGGTTACTCTGGTGCGTTTGACGAATCTGTTATGGAACAGATCCGTAACCATCCTGATGTGAGTTTCGTTTAGCCCCGTCCTGAGAGCTTGTCTCGCCGAGGGCCATGCGCCAACCACAAGTCGGGTTGCACATGACTCATGACCCTTTCGGGCTAGCCTCTTAGCCCTTTCAAGCTAACGTGGCACCCCCATCTCAGGTTGCCTACATTGAGAAAGACACCAAGGTCTATGCTCTCGAGGATCCTGTAACCGAACACTCTGCCCCTTGGGGTCTTGCCCGCATCTCTCACCAAGAGAGTCTAAACTTTGGTTCTTACAATAAATACATCCACCAGGCCCACGGTGGCGAAGGTGTTGATGTTTATGTTATTGACACTGGCACCAACATCGATCACAATGACTTTGAGGGCCGTGCCCATTGGGGAAAAACAGTTCCTGCCGGTGATGAGGATGTAGATGGCAATGGTCACGGAACCCATTGCTCGGGCACCATCGCAGGGAAGAAGTACGGTGTTGCTAAGAAGGCCAACGTCTACGCCGTCAAAGTTCTCCGATCTAACGGATCCGGAACTATGTCGGACGTTGTTAAAGGTGTTGAATACGCTGCCGAATCACATCTTAAGAAGGCTGCCGCTGCTGCTGCCGGAAAGGACAAGAAATTCAAGGGCTCAGCTGCCAACATGTCCCTAGGCGGTGGAAAGGTTCGAACTCCCTAGGATGGATGAATGGTACTAGAACTAATGAATACTTTTTTTAGTCGGCTGCATTGGACCAGGCCGTTAATACCTGTGTAGATCTAGGCCTCAACTTTGCCGTCGCCGCCGGAAATGACAATGCTGACGCTTGCGACTACTCGCCTGCTGCTGCTGCTAAGGCTGTTACCGTTGGTGCTTCTACTCTTGCTGATGAGAGGGCCTACTTCTCCAACTACGGAAAATGCGTTGGTATGTATATCTCGATCACTCATCTTCACTTGTCCTATTTAACGATTCATAGATATCTTCGCCCCTGGCTTGAACATTCTATCTACTTGGATTGGCAGCAGTGATGCGACTAAGACCATTTCCGGGACCTCCATGGCTTCTCCCCATATTGCTGGGCTCCTTGCCTACTTCATTTCTCTTCAGCCAAAGCAGGGCTCATCATATGCTGTTGGCAAATTGACTCCTGCTCAGCTCAAGAAAAACATGATTGCAATCGCTTCGGAGGATTGCCTCGCCGGTATCCCATCTGATACCCCCAACCTCCTCGCCTACAACGGCGGTGGATCTGGAAACTTGAGCGACATTTTTGATGGTACCCGCTACAGGCATGGCCACGAGTCATCTGGCAGAGTGGCTGAAGACGTTACCGATGTCACCGAGGAGCTCATCACTGAAACCGAGGCTTTCTTGGACGATATCGAGGACAAGGCAGTTCATGATATCAAAGCCCTCTTCGATAAGGCTAGAGCTGCTCTCAACTCCCGGGATTAGAGTGATTCTTATAATACCTAGCGTACTTCCTGCCTTTGTTACATGTCATCGGGTAGTATGATCATTATGGTTGTGACGGTGTTTTCTCTTCTGCGCAAATATTGTGGGCCTCTCTGCAGTCTAGATAGCTTTGGCCTTCAGTTACAGGTTTATTGGAAAGTAGTACCTTTATTTGTTTTCCTTGCACTGTTTTTCAATAGTTTGGTCTGTATTTTTTACAATTTGGGATTTTGTTTTGCTTTCTGTGCCTGGATATGGATTTGGATTAAATTAAACACCGGACTCAACCGTCCTCGTAAACACGAAGTGTGTAGTCACCAATTGGGCGTGAAGTGAAGTTGTATTGATGAGTCTTTGTATGTTATTACTGTTTATGTCCAATCCGATCCGAGACCTTCCCTGGTGCGCTCTAGGCCGACGATCATGTCGGTATGCTGCTGTAGGTACGCGCTTCCTTGCCCAGGTTATGGACGGAAAGCTGCCGCCCTGATGAAACTTGCCCAGTTAGAACCAATCTTGGTGATGAAGGGGGCACTAATGAACAAGGCGTCGGAATCCTTATATTCCAGTATGGTGTCATGGCAAACGCATTCAATTGAATTGACTTCTCCCACCGTGCTTACAGTAAACCGTAGACGTATTTTGGCATTCTTGAATCCAGCCAATACTGAAGTACTAGTACACGCAGCCGTTTCTGTCCTTCCAATTCCGTCTTAGCATCCATTCATCCACCAGCATGTCTCACCTCGACTGGCATGGCAACATCAGTCTCAACATTAACGGATCCCCTCAACCGTGCATGCACCGTACCCTACCATACTCAGATAACCCATCACCGCACCGCCACCACAGCACCTCCATCCAATCCATCACGAGCTCCCATAACCTACCGGCACCACAGATAAGCACCCACAACCCCTCGAATCATTTCCACGCTTCGCCCTTTCCCCACCAATACCTTACGGTAGGGTGCTCTACCAGTGAGATTACTCGGGGAAAAAAGAAGCAGAAGGGAAAAAGAGAAACATCACACGAGCAAGAGGGTGCATAGTTCGGTGCAGCACTTGTGCAACAGTAACCGGAGGCAGCCCCGAAACCAGCCTCAGCCCGCCCCATCCATCCATCTCATCCCGCGGCACAGCACAACCATCCAGCCCTGCGGGTAAATTGGGATAAGTTGGTGGGATATTGGCAGATCACACACCAAAGCGATATCGCGGTTTCGTTCGCGTCTTGCGCTACCGTGTAGGCTTGGGTACGTGGGGGCACTATTGCTAGACTTTAACCTGGTGGGTATGCTTGTTACCCCGCATAATTTTGGCTGCATATCTGGCGATGCCCTGTGCAGTACTAGTGCCTCTCATTCCACGAAGGCTTTTGCGGACGGGGCTAGGCCATACACTGCTTGTGTTGGTTGGTTTCCGGAAAAGGGTCCTCGGGGTGGAGGGAAGTGTGGCTAGTGGCTCCAGCCGTGGCGGGTGGGATTGCGTGGAATCGCACGACAGATACCGTTAGGTGCAGTTGCGTGTGCAACCTAAAGCAAGGGAAGGTATGCCGAGCAGTGGAGGCTGTCTTGGTCGGAAAACTTGTTGGGGCCCAGTTACTGCACTCGAGCACAAGTGCCCGGGAAGATGTTTTCGTAAGACAGGGATTGTTTTGCTGGTTAACTATCCTGTCTTGTCCAAAAACATCTCCCCGAGTACCTGCACCTAGCTAGGTAGGAGCTCCTACGATACCCTGAGCGAAGTCGCTGAAGTTGTGATAGGGTGGTGGTAAGCCTGGTCGAGGGCGTTGCTTATCACTCCCTGGTGATGAATTAGTTCTCGTAATGCGAGTCTGTTCATGGAGGTTTGAGCCTTGCAAATATCCAAGCTTCTACTCGTATTCATAACAAGAAACGTACCAGTATTTAATACCCAATGGTGCTTACCCAACTTACGAATGTTTATGCACATTTATGCAGACTGGTGGAACGATCGAGGCATTCACGCTCAAGGCACGGTAAATTTATGATACTGCATCATATAAAACTAGCACTTTGAATGAATCATGATAAACTACCCCACCTTCGTATAATAGAGCACTTTCCTTCAATTGGTCTGGAGTAATGCCCCTAGTTGCCATGAACACTGGCACTTTTGTAATATTTATAGAAAGAGAGACTCCATTGGCATCGCCGATACCCACACCCTTGGGGAAGAATGGGTTTTCCTCCAAACCTTTTATTTTTCTTCTTTTTTATTTCGGAGGTGGGGGGGGGTTACTCGTACGCGTACAAGACTTGGATGAGACGGTATCGTACGGTGCGAGTGCTGGGTATAATAATTTAACAGTAGGCCCATCGCCACGAATACGGTATGGTATTGTAGCTGTGGAGTATATCCTTATGGACTGTTACTCGACGTTTTTTATTTTTCCTGAAGTCTTCAGAGTGGGAAAATGAACGAGTGATTCACTAACAGTGGGATTTATGGCTCCACGGCGCTATACCGGTATGCCGCGGGAACTATCATACAAGTACCGTGCCCTGGGCGGATCAGGACACGCACTCGGGTATATAACCCACTTTCTAAAGACTCCGCCACGTCGAGTAACTTACTCGCTAATCCCAAGAATATATGTGGAAATCCTGCCACAAGGGCTCGCAGATTTTAGGAGTGGTTTTCAGGCGCTTGGCGCCCAGACCGCCGGATATTTTTACGATTGGCGAGTATGCATACTAAGCATGTGCTATAGATCTATCCAATGCCAGCAGTGCACCAATAATTACGCAACCCATTCCAACTCCGACGACACCCCGGAATATATTGCTGCGGGGGGGTCGAACCTGGTACCCGGTGTTTGAGGTGCAGCTTTTCTCGCTGAGCACTCTAGAGTGCTGTATGATTTACTCAGTGGAATAGTTCGAATCAGCTTTTGGTATCATACCGCGCTTACGGCTACTGCTAAGATTGACAGTAGAGGGTGGATTGATAGGACCTATCTTCGCCTTTCGAGGTAGGCTTGTTGTGTTCTGTCGTCGGCCGGTGTCTGGGGTGCACCCGGGTACTGGGGTTAGGAGGTTGCATGAGGCTGGTATGTGTGCACGTCCTGCACAGGTATTGTATGATAAGTGATTTTAGCAGGGAAATAAAAAGAAAAGAAAAAAAAGTCCGAAGGTCTGCTAGATAGTTAGAGTAAAGTGAGTTAACACTCTTGGGGCAGATACTTTACGACTACAGGAAGCGACGGCACCGCAGGCCACGCAACCGCCCCGGGGATAATGGGTCGAGAACGCGGTATAAAAGTGTGCGAGCAGAGTATTATGGTAAGGCTAGAGTTCAAATACCGGCATCTTAGGATATGCTCTGTCCATCAATACTGTACACGGCTTACAGCACTTCCCCAGCTCTATCGTGGCGTCCAATAGGGCACCTCAAACCTTGGTTAAGATTCGGATCTGTTCTAGATCAGTAGGTCCTTCCACAGAACAGGGGGGGGAGGAAGAAAAAAGGCTTAATTCCGTCCCAAGAATGCTCGAAGATCGCAAAGAGGATTTTGCCATGTCTAAGAATCGAACCATAATCATATGCTGTTTGTCGTTTGGGCATACCAGCATCGGCTGGTGGAGATGGGACTTTGGTAAAATCGATGTCGATTAAAAATTTCCATCTGGACGTTTGAGCACCCCTGATGTCCTAACTGCGATGGCCACTAGCTCAGCTGAAACAGGCGCCCCAGACGAACTCACCCAGAGACCCTGGTCAGCGCGGCGGACGGGGTGGGAGTTTAACCGTCTAGTGTGGGGTCCGTTCCTGCAGCTCAAAAACGGGTAAACTGTCATCTCTTACTCATGCTACGAAGGTGCGGGATTCGGGGGGGGGGGGGGGGGCTCAGCCATTGCGTTCCCACCCAGCAAAGACCCA
>Ga0307507_10006856_pt1 | contig 17011 bp, 18 predicted proteins | sample 7_EM_MG_FD_207223 | JGI IMG/M metagenome (GOLD analysis project Ga0307507, IMG submission 207223) | Populus trichocarpa ectomycorrhiza microbial communities from riparian zone in the Pacific Northwest, United States - 7_EM | ecosystem: Host-associated > Plants > Roots > Unclassified | place...
CGGAGCTCTACTAAAGCTCTGCAAAAGCTCTGCACGAAGCTCCGCACGAAGCTCTGTAAAAGCTCTACTCGAAGCTCTGCTCGAAGCTTTGCTCGAAGCTTTGCTGAGGCTCTGCTCGAGGCTCTGCTCGAAGCTCTACTCGAGGCTCTACTCGAAGTTCTACTCGGGGCTCTGCTCGAAGCCCTATACAGGGCTCCAAAGCTCTACTAACACGCAGCACTAATATACTAGGAAGGTTCTACAGTCGTCCGTATAAACGCCCGTATGGACGCCCATACAATCAATCGATCAATTGCCCATACAAACGTCTCTACAAACGTCTCTGCAATTGATCGCCCGTACGAACGTCTGCACGTCTGCACGTCTGCACGTCTGCACATCTACACGTCTGCGCGCCTGCACGTGGCTCTGCATCAAGCTCTGCACGAAGCTCTGCACGAAGCTTTACACGAAGCTCTGCACGAAGCTCTGCACGAAGCTCTGCACAAAGCTCTGCACGAAGCTCTACTAAGGCTCTGCACGAGGCTCTGCACGAAGCTCTGCACGAGGCTCTGCACGAAGCTCTGCACGAGGCTCTGCACGAAGCTCTGCATGAAGCTCTGCTAAGGCTCTGCACGAAGCCCTGCTAAGGCTCTGCACGGGGCTCTACTAAGGCTCTGCACGAGGCTCTTGCCCCTAGCAGTAGCGGAGACACTCCGGGCCAAGGGAGGATATTTTTAAGGAAGGACCCAACTACAGCACCTGCTAGGTGTTGCAATAGCTTTAAGCAGCAGATATCCACACATCTATATAGTTTCATTAATATCAGCGGACTATTCAATAAGATACAATAAGTGCTTACGCTTTTAATAACGCGTTTTTTAACTTTAACGAAATTAATGTCAGGACTAAGTAATAGCCATATTATAAAATTCATACCATTTAGAAGCCCTAAGCCTTAAAAATATTATATTAACTTTTAGTAATAATAACGCTTTATGTAAATGAATGAATTAGATATCCGCAATATCCGTTGTACGGATTTTGATTACGTTTTTAACAAAGCTCGCCAAACTGCCTCAGACGTGATTGAGCGAGAAGGAGGACGGCCCTGCTGTTATTCCGACGCTAGCCCAAAAAATCACGTCTGAGCTCGCTGAGGTAAATTCCGATGGTGTGGATGCGGATTTTCAATCGGCCCGCAACCTAACCAACGGAATAATGTCTGAGGGAGTTTCGCAACATTTTGTTAAGCGCATTTTACCTCAGCAAAGCTCAGACCGTAGAATCAATTAGATATTGCTAACCTTTTTGGTCAAAAAGTTAATTCTACAAGTATGGTCTGAGGAACTTTTCTGGACCTTATTAAGCGACGCGACTTATTTATATATCCCTTCCGCTGGTGTTCGCGCACGGTCACGGAGCCTTGATCCTAGTGATTCTATTGGCTAGCTCTTATCGATAACCGTAGGACGAAATTCAACGTGGAAGGGATATTCGCGGTTAAATTGCCTAACCACGATATCTCGAAATTCTACTAAAAGTTTATCGATTGGAGATAACCCGATATTTCATGAATATGGGTTCTAAATTAGCCCATAACTCCCCGGAGTTAAAGATTGTTTTCGTAAAAAAAAACCCTTATTAAAACACAGTGTGCGAAGCTGACCATGTTCTTCGGCTAAAATTGGTTTGTCTACCGAATGTTAACTTTTATTACCACAGGAAAATGCAACGGACTTTATATTTTACCCACTAGCAATATAGTAGAGCTTCTTCCTCTATCCCTTCCTCATCTAATTCCTAATCTACGCGTCTATTAAGCTCTTCAGCAGCTCGTAGACCTTGCGGGTCTACTGCTTCTACCCCTCTCGCAATCGAAGACACGTCTGAACTAAATAAGCAGAATGACTTTATATCGCGAGAGCCTCTACCAGCTAACCGGAACTACGGCTGTATATTCCCGATTGATTGGAAGAATCTTTTCTTAGGTAAATAGGGCAGGCTTACTGGTTATTACGGATACCGAGTTATTAATAAGAGATCGCTTTTAAAGACAGCCTTTATATCACCTATATAGAAGCATAGAGCAGATCTATTCTGGGACGGACCGGAGGGAAGAAAGAGGCTCTGGCTATGCAAGATCTGCCATCTAGCTCGAAAACCAGCTGCATTACTTACAATTTACCCGATTAGGATATGCGCGCTGACAGTTCTGCAGTCAGCGTATATACATTTCCAGCGAGCGCCCAGCGAACGACTTGATTGGCTGCAGTCAGTCAACGGAAGGCGTCGTCGCCCGCTGAACGCTGCCTGTTGGCCACACTGCTGTAAACATCCCCTTTCCACATGTCGTTGTGACAGCTCTGAATTGCTTACATTCCTTCTACGAACTTTACATTATTCAAATCTTGTCTGATTAAGCCCTCTCGAAGCGTTTCCCATATATTTTTTGCCAAGAGATCCTTTTGCCAACATGTCCGCAAAATGTCGCGATATGCGGAAGCCTACCTAATCCCCAAGGTGCGAATGATGCCCGCCCTACAGCATGGCTACTCCTAAAGGCCGGACTAAAGACGGCTTTGGGACTCAATTCGGCACGAACCACCTAGGTCTACTTTCTTTCTCTTCGAACTACTGAAACCAACACTGCTCGCTCCCGCTGCCCCGGAGTTCCCCCCTCGCGTCGCGTCCGTGCCCAGCATCGGACACTGCTCGGGCAGCGTCCGGCTCCACGACTACAACTTCGACGAGCCGGGGAGTTACAGCCTGCGGGCTTCCTACGGCTAAGCTAAGACTACAAACATCTGATTCGCAAACGAGATCGAGCGCCGTTATGGTTTGCGCAAGCTTCATGCAACATCCTTACGTCCTGGGGGAATCGTCACCAGCCTGCAGAAATATATCGATCCTGAGACGGCAAAGTCATGGGACACGCCTGCCATGTAGGCATACATGAAGAGCCCTGCGCAGGGTGCTGCGACGAGTGTGTATGCGGCCGTGAGTAAGAAGTGGGCGAGCAAGGGTGATAAGCATTTGAGTAACTATGAGGAGCAGGGTGAGTTCGAGAAGCAGGGTAAGCCGCAGGGTAGAGATGATGGGTACAAGCCGTGGGCGTATGATGAGGGACGCTTATGGAAAGATTCTTTGAAGATGGTTGGATTGGAGGGAGGAGAGTTATTGGGGTGGTAAGAGTTTGTATGAGCTTATCGTGCACCACGATCTGGTTATTTTCTAGATAGGCATCGAAATATTTTAATGTTCAACGGCTTGAGGGCCTACGAAAATATTTCTAGCTCATTTCCATGAAATCGATGAACTCAGTGTACCATTCACCATAAAATAGGTTCAGGGATATTCTTCCCCACGAATTCATTGACCCTTTAAAATAACTGGAGCTACGGAGTAGTTTCAACTGAAGGTATTCCAGTAGCCTGAGTTGGATGTAAGGTAGGCCAGTGTCCTGGGTAACGGCAGTTGATGTCGAAGTAACGGTGGTGATGGTGGTAAGTCGTGGCTCCGTCTTTGTCGGCGTGTGTAATGCTGGGCGTGTAAGATTTGATTCATGGTATGCAGGAGGTGGCGGGAGTGTCATTGTCCGCGCTTGTTGGCACTCTGCGCTTTTATCATTGGGTTCCTGTGATTTTAATTAATTTCTGGAAGGCGAAATAGCCATGCCGTACCATATAAGCATAGTTCTTACGTTCTTGCAGTAGTCACGATAATCTTTCACAGACTACCATTCGCTGAGATCCCGATGTCCGTCTTGGATAGAGACAAAAGTCGGCCATAGATGAATGATATTGAGTACAAAGGAAATTGAGTACAAAGGAAATTGAGTACAAAGGAAATTATGGCTAGCGCTTTCAAGTTTACCACTGCAGCTCTGATTCGCTTCAGCGGCCCTGAATAGCGGAAGGTTTCTTTAGCTGTAGCAGCTTGACATTTTAAGCACATGACTTCATACGAACTAAGGCGATTAAATCTTTGAGCAGCGGCTCTCGGAGCCATCAAAGGGTTTAACTTCACCGAATGACTCTTCGTTGGGAGCTCCGATTCCTTGGTAAGACGAAACTGATTGGCAACGCTATCTTCGACGTCAATCATCCAGTCCTGCGAGTCGCGTTTTTCAAATAGTTGCCTTTGTGGTGACATTTTCAGCCCGTTACCAGAATATTTGGTTGACCACACTTGCAAGAATTAATAGATCGACGGGGTTCAAGAAGACGCCGGAGTATATGGATGCCTGGCTAGGCTGAGACAACCTGGAAAGCGACATTTCATCTAAACCCGGTATGCTTCTTCGATGGAAAATTGAAACAAGCACTTATTGAGGTTCTTTAGAATTAACGAAGAGATTATTCAAAAATTATGCTTAACACTAGGCTCCCAAAGCAACCAAATTCTTCCGAAAGTCCAAAGGTCTCGCCGCCTGGTTAACAACCACACTGCACATACTCCCCATCCTCACCAGACTTACATAACCCGGTGCTACTTCTTCAGCGAGCAGCTCCACACATCGAATAGCTTCGTCTTTTGAAATTGGGCTGCGAACTGAACCCTGGAGACTTTGCACTAATGCCGTCATTGAAAACGAGACCCTTTGGCCTAGACCCTTTCCGGCAGCTAACAGCGACAGAACTGCCAGAACTTCTTCAGCTCGTTGTAGCCCCGCCTTACGCTGAAGCTCTGCTACGGATGGTGGGTTCGGTAGCAAGGCTTGGAAGGCTTGCTTGGCTAGCACCCTATCTAGAAGGTCGAGTTTACGAGTCGAGGCGAAGGCGGTGATTTTATTCTGTGCTTTGTTCTCTTTTCCTTTGCCGACTTTTCCCTTTTCTTTTTGTGTACGAGCGTGAAGAGCGTCGTCTTTGAGATCCTGGAGCCTTTTCCGTCCCTTTTCGCGAAGTGGGGCGACCTTTGAGAGAGATGAGCAGGCCGTGATTTCTACTTGAGGGAGTTGGGCGATGAAAGCGGTAATGGTAGAGGGGTCTGAAGGTGTGTCGATATTCGTCCTCAGATTTCCAATTGCAATCCCCGTTGCTTTAATTTTCCTAGGACGACCTCTTTTCTTCGTTGGCGTGACTATTGAAATCCTCTGAACCTCCGAACCTTGCTCTTGAGTCCGAGAATATATCCAATCTTTCCAATTCTGTTCCAAGCCTTGTATGAACAAGTTGTTCAGGGCATCCTCGTCAATATGCCTAGCCATAATACCACTCCTCTGCGGCTGCTTTCCTATCTCCAAGCAAACTTTGCCTTGGCCATAGTCAGATAGACGAAAGACCTGCTCCTCTGCCGATTGTACCTTAGCGACTGACATGACTCCAAGACAAAGTCTGACATCGTCTAAAGTGACTTTTCGCTTTCCCCACACAGAAGCGATCGAGGAAACCAGAGTTCGGAGATCTACGGGAGTCGAGGTGCCATTGTGCGCATAGTGGAGTGAGAGCGCGGTAAGAAAGGAGGAATGGAGGAGAACCAAGTCGTTCAATTCGCTGGGAAGTTCTGTAGTCATAGTTTTTGAGATGCGCGACGGCATTATGACTGGACTTAACAATGTTTTTTTGTGTAAATTATGGTGGAGTGAGATAATTCTGGAGAGACAATAGTTTGTGTGGATATGTATGAACGGGTGACGCTGTGTCTTTCAAGGGGGGCTGGAATAACAACACGACGCGGCGCGACGCGAAGCGAGAAATGCACTAGTCCATGAAAGGAAATGTAATTGAATTTGCCCCTCCGCATGTTTTTGAAGATTTAGATAATTCTGCTAAATCTGCAAAGAAAATTCCTCAGATAGTTCGATGCGACCAGTATCAATATATCGTGCGGCGACCGTGAGCCCTTTACTGCAGCTAAGAGCAGTTGAGAATGGTTGACCAGAAGACCCCACTTACTAAATTACATAAATTCAATTTAAGAATTCGTGTGCCACTAATAATACTCGCATCGAGAAATATGCTCCTTCATCGAAGAGTGCATTTCACGTTTCTCATCATAAGTTACGCATCATTGGCTCTCAAGGTCAAAGATCAACCAGATTTTGTGTAAGCGTCTACAGCACAGTACCTCATGGTCCGACATGGTTAGTATCCTTGGATTCCTACTTGATTCTTTAGAGAGGTAGGTGGGCAGTATGGAGTTACATACTACTCCTAATCTTCATAGGTTAGTGTGACAATGCAATGAGAAAGGTTGGAGTAAGCAGAGTTGCGATAGTAGATGCCAGAGTTAAGGAAAATCACTGCTACTTCAAAACCTTGCCTCACTTAAGGACGTAATCATATCAAAACCCTTACTCATAATCCATGATAAACCGCATCTGCCCCTCCATTACCCATTATGCTCTACTTTCCGAACCAGCTGCCGATCCAACTCTTCGACTGCGCAGCTTTCTGTTCCACTGTCTTATCAAACTTATCCACAGCGCTAGTCAAATCCTTGCCAGCCTCTTTTCTATATTCATCCAATTTCTTCTCGGCATTCGCGCGGTATCCCTCTAGCTTGGCGTCGACCTTGTTGGTTGTTGCTTTTGCGTCATCAATCTGAAAGACTCGTTCATTAGTGATGTAATCAAATGCGAAGTGTAACAACTAAGTAATACTAACCGCTCTGTCAATTGTCTGGCCAGCTTGTTCCGCATAAACCTTGGCTTCTGTCTTTGCTTCCTTTTCTTTACCAGGAAGCTCTCCCCTAACCTTAGAGGATAGGCGCGCAGCGTCATCTGCAAGGTATATGCTTAGTGTCGACTTGCGATATGGAAACAAGTAAGCCTTACGCTCCATCTGCTTCTCGGCAACCTTCGGGCTGCCCCCAGCTTGGTACATATAGTAGGTGCCCAGACCTACAGCGCCAGCACCGAGCCAGACACTTGTCCTGCGTGCTGCCATGTTGCTGGGATTATGAGGAGGTAATTGGATTTATTGACAAAGAAAAGAGTTGGATATACGGTCTCCAACAGGTGACTGCGAGATAGCCGGGTGGGAAGGAGATACTTGGTGGTGGGAGATCATGTGTTTATGTTCAAGGGCTCAAGGCGAGCCATGACGTTTGTTGGCGTTCTCCGCAGCCCGCTTGTGACAGGTTCAAGCCACAGGCCCATCTTACATGTATACCGACGAACACCCAGCTGCCAGCCAACTTGAACCTGGCAACAATTATTTGGCATGTATCCATTCCAATCCTTGATGACGCTCTGCAGAAGCAGTTCGCGGCGCAGTTCGCGATTTCCACATACTGGACAATAGACGGATCTTTGCCAGATCCTGTTCATGAACCAACACTCCTGGTGATCGATCCGTAGTATGCATCTCCGCTCCCTTTTCGGCCCTTTCAAATCCCAGAAATATGCTAAGAATTTTGAACTGATAGTGAATAAATGCATACTTCCTGAATACTTGCCATACTTAGTGGTGAACCCCGTTGAAACACATTCTATTGCTCAATTCCTCAACACTTAATTCTTTTACTCGCACCCCATAGACCCGCCTAGCACCTAGCCTCCACACAAACCCACAGACAATGTCTGAATCCGAACAGTACATAAACCTCGTCGATCATACCGAGGAAGACCATGAAGAGGAGCGACAAGAGGGTGAGAAACCTCCCGATGAAGAATCTCATACAGATATCCTTTACGAGAATCAGCGTGGATGGTTCATTTTCGGTATCCCACGGTTCTCCCAGAACGCTTTATGGAATCTTAAACTTGACCAGAGCCCATGGGTGGACGCCGAATTCAAACCCAGCCCCGTCAACATCACAAATGCTCAAGTGCCAGATCCCAGTTGGGTATGGGAATGGAAGACTTGGTATGTGGACATGTCCCATGATGTTGATGAAGAAGGGTGGCAATACTCGTTCTATTTCAGGAATTTCTCTTGGCATGGAAATCATCCATGGTTTCATTCCTTCGTCCGAAGAAGGCGTTGGCTTCGCAAAAGGGTCAAACAGAAACTCCCTCCAAAGACGAAAGATAATCGCGAGAGATTATTCGGAGAGACGTTCAGTATAGGAACAACGCTAGCTCGAGCAACCACCGCGGGCAGTCCACCAAATGTTGACGTTACAAATGAGGAAGAAATAGAGGAGATTAAAGATATCCCCGCCCTTATGAACTGTTTAAGGAAGTCCACAATTGATCGCGAGAAGATCGTGGCAGTTAATAAGTTCATTGATGAAGCTGGGGAGGAACTCTATTACTTGGCGGCGCAAGTCTGTTTCCCCTTTCATTTCCATTATGGCTTACAATACTAACACTATTTAGATGCCTGCCATCATGTCCATGCTCATCTTTCAAAATTCACGTCGGCAGCTTTTGGCCAACATGATGCGTACATTTGACGCAGCAAGTCGCCATCGCGAAGAGCACAAGGAGCACGGCGAGGAAGAAGACGAAGTTGAGAAACGGAGAATTGATAGTCTCCTGAATGCTGTCAAGGCTGCTGAGGAAGAATGTAAGAAGTTAGAATACTGGAGCGACATTCGTCGGTTGGCCAGAGACGGCAAAAGTTCGAAAAGCGCTGATGCTGCCCATGGATGGAATCATAGCTGGCAAGGCATCGATTCAAGTGGTCCTCCGCACCCCTGAATTACACTCTCTAAACTTTTACTTTTATTTTCCACTATAGTTATCCCTTCCCCTAGTGACGTCCTATCATCTAATGATCCGTGCACTAGCAAAATGATAATTGGGATCTCAACTTATTAGCTTCGCTCTTTTCGATAGCCGTAGGACGAATTTTACCGATAGTACTCCGCAGCGCCATCCTATCAATACACTTAATGTTCCGAACAAACTCTATTGACGCCACAAAATGTTAGCATCACGGAATAGCAGGATTCTGGATCCAACCCCAGGAGTATTCTCTCCGCACACCTTAGTTAATAAACTATCCTTTGTTTAAGCATTTCTAATTGAACGGGATAAGTTGATCAACACAAATGATGAAATTCCCACACAAGCTTAGCCAGCACATCTCTATTATCGATTGTTGACGCCCGACCATGTGTTAATATACTCCTCACTGAACAGATAAGCAACGAAATTCCGAGAAAATGCGCATGGATATCATATTATACACTTACTCCTTTGTAGACTGCTTGATGCAACGCGCCAATTCCAGCTCTTCTCAATATCTCATCCCTGATCAACTTCATCACCATTCTTCCTAACCCTCCTCACCCTAACAAGTCCCTTCACATCCCTTCACATGCCTTCGCGTCATATCATTGTTTAAAGCCTCACCTTCTTGCAGCACTCCGACCTTGCCACGCGCTCGCATCTCCTATACCAGCTCTCTTACGACTGACATAACTTCCCGCCATCCATTCATCCCGAGGCCTTGAAGTTCTGAGGAGGATAGGACTATTTATTTCCTTTGTCATTCAACACTCATGATAGATAGACGCCGAATGTATCTAAAACGCAATAACGTGATCGTAAAAGCTCTTGTGAAAGTACATATATCCCTAGTTCAACAAGTTCTGAACTCCCTTTGTCACTTATAGTTTCACCCTCGCCTTGATCCGCATCTTTTGACTCTCCAACAGTATAATATTGTCCTTCGGTTCACCGTCAATAATAAAGAGGTCGGTTCTTATCTGTATATTCCTGGCCTCAACCAATCTAGTGAACTCTCTCATATTTGCAAGAGTCTGACGTGGATCAAGAGTAAGTGTGAACTTGCGCAACCCCGTGAAACCCCGCCGACCAAGGTTGAGAGGAATCCGTACGTGAGCTTCCGACTCCAGGTAATGTTCTGCCCTGTTGCGGCATTACAACGCTATGCGTCGAATGACTCCGCAGACCGCTAACGGGGGCATAACGGGAGAGAAACGGTCCAGATTTCTAGGTGTCCTGACGAACCTGATGTCGATGACATTCGTGCTATGGAATTTCTTGAACAAGCATGGATGGAGCAACTTCAATATTAGAAGTATATTCAGCTTATTGAACACATCGGAGGTGATAACGAATGGATACTCCATGATGTTTTCAAAGATTCGGAGCTTTAGCTCAAGAGGAAAGTCTGATAGTTTGAGGGAGCCTTTAGCCCGTTGTCGAAACATTGTAATGTTTTAAGTAGACATGACGGTATCCATGGCAGGCGATTTCATAACGGACATATTGGTGTAGCTTGCGGATGGCGATGAATCTCAGTAAGTTTGAATGTCTGTTTCGTTTTAACAGTAGTCTGCTCATATGGGAGATGGTTCCAAAAATAGGCATGGACATGAATACGGTAAGTTGCGAGAGATTCGTAGTAATGGTTTTGTGGAAAAGCTGCCGTAAGTATTGCTATAGCCTTTGCTGCTATAGAAAAGAATATAAAGTGGGTTGGAACCGGAGTCGTGGAGACATTGGAGTCTTATACTTTGACTCATAACTCAATATATGAACGAAATTGGGGAAAGAGAAAATGATAGCTGTCAAAAGAAATAAAGCCACTGAAGTATTCTTAGGCGCTCATGAATAGTGGAAGGCGAGCTGGCGATCAGGGGCATGGCTACAGTATTTACGATCAGTATATCTCAGAAGTCGCAAGACAGGTTAACGGCATACAATTGTGTTTGATGTTTGTTGAGGAGTCTAGCAAGGTATAATTTTACAGTCGACGCTGCGTCCAGAATATGAGACAAAGAGAAGGTTTTTTCGGGCGACTTCTTGCCGTCGTCGTTTCGAGTACCGGAAAATGCCACCCTCACCAACAAATCTCGCCAATACACTCCAATGCGCCCATTCTCTGGATAAACATACACGCCCCGAGCAGGAAACGCCCGTAAGCAAGCAACCGCAACCGGGTCTCAAAACGGTCTAATCCAGGAACCCCAAAACTCCCGTATGCAGAAAATCCGACCCAAATATATTGACACTAATGGAAGTTGTGATCCGACAAATCGGGTATGAGTAAAATGCCTAAGGGACTTCTTTCTGGTTTTTACTCTCTTCCTCCTGGTTCTTTTCCTCCTCAGTCTTCTCAATGACATCTGCTCCCACTAGCTTAAAACCCTTTGCATCGACGACATGGTCCGCGCTCTCTTCATGGTATTGGGCGTGTAACCGTGGCACGAAGTATTGCATGACGCTATCGGTTAGCGCCTTTAAGGGCAACTGTTTGTCTATCCAAAAGTGTCGCACAAAGACACCCTTGCACCCGCCACGATGCATCGCTTCTGGGGCTCCGTTCGCTTCCACGCAAGGTAGGACTTTGATATCTTCAGGCCTATCGAAGTCATAGCGAATGTAGTTTCCGAAAGCGGCTTGCTCATGTGCCCAATCGAATTTCCATTTCGAACAGTTCTCGTAGCGGGTCTCCAACGGGCATTCGCCCCATGCCTTGTACATCTCTTGTGTGCGCTTACTCTGTTGTGCAATGACGAATCCGGTATTCAAAAGCCGGTTTCCGCGGGAGTCGTAATTTTGTGGTTCATCGGGATCGATCGCCATCGCAACAAGTGTCTCGGCGGTGATATTCCAGTAGTTGAGAAGCCACTCCAGCGGAATGTGTGGGTAATGGAACATGACGTCCGAGTCCATGAAAACGATGAAGTCGTGTGTCTTGAGAGCCTGTTTCATCATCGGCACTTTGACCCATGTTCCCCAGCGGTCTGGATAGTCAGGAGCGCGAATGAATTTATAATCATAGCCATGAATCATAGCTGTACAGTGTCAGCTGAATACTCCGGAAGCGTGATATTACTCCAGCCTACCAAACATGTAGTGGCTTAGCATCCCCGCTGATAAAGGCCGCATATTATGCCACTCCAATTTTTCTTTGTTCATGAGTTGCCCAGGGCTATTCAATGGCCTGCTGTCAATGTCCAATATGAGCACCTTCTTCCCAAGGGATTTGTTGAATCTCGGCTCCGCGGGCAGCTGATAGACGTCTCCATCTTCGTCTGTAAAGTTTTGCGCGGTTATAGGAAGAGCGATAGGCCTATAGAGTTCTCGAATTACAGTGATCATAGAAGAGGAAACGTTCGGAGGTGCATTTACTTCTGTGTATCTGTAGGTATGTTAGAAAAGGCCACTTTCAGGCTTCCAGGACTAGTAGAGCTTACGGCAAGGGTGCAGGGCGGCTCGAGAAGAGGGCAGTTTCGTAGGCATAGTAGGTGAATGCGCAGAGCATAGGCACCATTGCGAAAAGCAATACGCGTCGCCATCTTCCCTGAGGGCTCAACTGATTTAGGTTAAAGTTGACAGCAACCATGGTGTAGAAAGGAAGCCGCCGCAAAACGAGCGTTTAGGAAAGGCCGGGATTTGGAGTCAGCTAGGTTACGTGTTGATGGGCACGTCTGGTCGCCCAGCACCCAGTACACGGCAACCTCTGAAGTCGAAGGGTGCAGGTGCAAGTGAGGGGTTGAATGAAAGGGATAGAAGAGAACCGTCTTTTCAGATCGGAAGCCACTTAGGGAGAAGCACTATCTAAAGACAAGTGGCGTTGGGGGGAAGTAGGCTGAGCTGAGAGGTATTAATTACGGGGGCGCAGTTCAGAATAGCTGCATTACGCTGCTGACTGAGAGGCAAGCGAGGTACAAAGCCAATCAAAGCCTCGTCGGCTTCGTTTAGCCCTCGTGTTAGGAAATTTCCCCCTTTAAAAGGACGCATCTCGGGCCATTTCAGACACCAGCGCGATTGTCTTAGCAAATTGTCTTAGCAAAGGATCTGTGCGTTTGCTGAAATAGGTTTAAGCTTTTTGCCAAGACTGTCAGACATGACGCGGATCGCACGCGATTCTTACTTCGTCACCAGCACGCGTTTTATAGCTACTCATAGGGCCGCCTTTAACTTCTCAACCACCCCTCCCACGTTCTTCATCATACTACAACTTCCACCAATTCATACAGTTCCCAGCAAGCATCTCTTTCCATCATGCCTCCACGGACCTCAGGTCGAACCCGCAAACGAGCTCTTGATGTCGACACCATGAGTGGAGATGAGCACGGAGCTAAAGCAACGAAGCTGGGAAAAACCTCCGATATACGTGGGTTCTTCGGATCAAAGTCTTCAGAGTCGGATGAGGCCGACCCGCAACCCAAGTCAACCAAAAAGAAAACCGCTTCCTCTAATAAAGCTGCCAAACCTACGAAGAAAGCTGCAGACACCGCCAAGAATTCCAAAAAGCAGTATAAAGCCACTGTTACCTCTATCGACAAGGTTTCCAAGGAATTAGCACGCCGCATGAAGCCTAACCCGGGAATGTTTGGTGTCACATCAGATACCTATGCGAAAGCTATGGCGAGGTTCCTTCCGGATGTTGAGAAGCTGCTAGTAGATTCGCCGGAACATGCTTTCAACCTCTTGATGTATATTGGCGAGAAAGCGCACGCCGACCTTGATTATGGACCCAAGATGTGCGGATTTGGTGATACCGACGAGCCATACAAGAAAATGGATCAAGTTATGGTGCAGGTTATTGATAAGAGGCTTGAAGTGGATGGCGGAGATGCGGCCGAAAGTATGGAACAAGGCCATGATGAAGGCAACGATTCTGAAGACGAGCTGAAATCTTACATGGAAGAACTGGGAGGCAAGCACCCAAACAAGAGCGAACGGAATCGAATTAATAAGCTACGACAGAAGCAAGAGGCGGGAAAGATCCAGAGGGCTAAACTCAGACGAGAAACGACGAAGGCCTGGGTGCCAAATGCATTGCGTGATTTGGTTGTGATGAGAGATTATTTGGACCAGTATGGAATTGGAAAGCATTACTTCCATCAAAGTATTGCTAAACTGGAGGAATTCAAGTCTCCAGGACAATTGACGGCGACCGTTGCCTAAGTGTTTTGCAATATTCTCATGTTCTGCAAATTAAATCCCTCGCAGTACAGATACTGGTTTGCCATCGGAAGCTTGAGGAGTCTAATTCTATTACTGTATTATTTCATGTTACTTTGCTAGATAATGGCGTTAAAATAGGGGCCCTATGGATTTCAAGTAGTTCAAGGGAAAGCATATCTTTAGGCCCAGTTCGGTGAAGCGCCTACACCTCCGTATAGGCCTCGTAGAGCGTCATATAATTATTAGAGTTATCTTATTTTAGAATATCTTTAGATTATGGCTAAGCCTAACGTAGGTTATGGGCTTTTGACGGTTTTGAACATCAAAACTACCTCAAAATGCTCAATTGCAGGCATTTTCTTAATAAAAGGCATCACGCAGCATTATCCACGATATTAATAAAATGAAGCTTTAGTTTTATATAATCAAGGCTCTATCGCGACATTTTATCGTGTTTGTATTGGAAGCTCTACTCGATTGACTGCACGACGTTGCCTATATCCATGCCAACGTCCTCATCTGACACCTCACTGTCGCTCGAATTGCTCTGCTCGTCGTCATCTACCTCTACCTACCTATTGACCTCTTCATCTACCTTTTTTGCAGCTGCTATTAAAGCCTTTGAGTGAGCCGTTGCTGCCTCAAATATAACAGTAGATGTCTCTACCGTCAATTGCGTAGCGGTCGCGAGTGCTTTAAGAAAGGCAGTCATCCATGCTTTGCCTAGCGGTGGTAGTGGTTAATAGGGAGGAAGCTTTTGTTGGCCGCCGAGGTAGCTTTACTGCAGAGGTGCGACGGGTGCTGTTCGACATCGGTATCAGTCTAGTTTCAACCTGTATCATCACTCTCTAGGGACCCCTATAGGAGGTCAATTTCTTATGTATATTAGGGCTCTTAGAGCCACCTTAAATAAAACAGATCACTTATTCAATTCTGTGTCTCTACCTATCAGCTAGCTTATGTCATTTGTTGTGATACCTGCCTGGCTAAAAGTTATAAGCCCGGTAACCTTCTAAGCACTAGGGAGATCTTAGTGGCTAGACAAATACCACTAAGCCTATTTGAGCATAGTTTGTTACGAAATATCGCGTCATTTACGCGTAAGCGCGTCTCTTTACGCAACCTCTCTTAAACCTTAAGAAAATAACAAAAGTCACCATGGCACCTATAACCACGGATTCTATTAATCCTCTTTTACTAACCCAAAAAGACTGGCCTTTATAGTTTTAATTTATCCACCAAGAAGTAAGTTTTGCGAAGATCTAGGACTATGTTAACCTAGATAAGACGGAAGACGAAATTAAGGAAAACACTGAGCCAGACATACCCTTAATAGCAGCAGCTTCTGCAGCACCAGCAGCGGGTCCTGCAGCACTAGTAGCGGGTCGTGCAGCACCAGCAGCAGCTCCTGCAGTACCGGCAGCGGCTCCTGCAGCACTAGCAGCAACTCCAGCATCTACTAGAACAGCTACACCTGGGTTATCAAATCAGCAAAATAACTAATAAACTTAGCAATCTATAGAGACACAGAGAATACTTTTTAAGCTCTACAAGCTTTAATAACAAGACTACCTAAAGCGGGAAGAGAAGCTCCACACATTTGCAGCACTTTTACATGCCACCATGGGCACCAACTTCTCTGGGTATCTTAAAAACCTTACCACACCACATTTAATTCTAAGATAACTGAAGAAGGTAGCAAAGCCATCTTAAGCTATAATATAGTAAATAGTACTAGATGATCTTAAGAAACAGAAATAAGGGCCTAAATATTAAACTCTAAAATCTTGGCTTTAGTTTTATATTACTATTATATAAAATAGTAAAGAGCTAGAGAAAGGGTTAATAGAGGCAACGGAAAGCAGCATTGTATATGCCTTTATCTAAGACTATAAGGAGATCTATCCAGCTTTGTATTATGCCTTTATTTAAAAAATAGTAAAGAGGTTAGAGAAACTTAAAATAGTAATAATAATTAAGGAATTTAACCTGCTCTATAAACACCTAAATTCTAATTATAATACCTATACTATACTTTTAGGACAACTATCTGCGGATTAGACAATGTCTATTATTCCTTCTTATCTATCTAAGATAATATATTCTACTTGTGGCTTAACCTATAAACTAAGGAATTGCAAGTAGCTGTTTTAATCTCTTTAAGGTCCAAACTTTATACCAAATAATAAGTGTTTAAGGAATTATTAAAAATGGCTTAAGATCCCAAAAAATAAGCAGTACTATAATAAAAGGCTTAAGCAGATTAAGTAGGAAGGTCCTAGGTTAGGAACGTCTCTATTAGCTTTATCTACTGCTAAAAAGATTAAGGATCTAGATAGGCCCTAAGCTATAGCAACTGCTATAACAATATCCTTCTTATTATTATTATTGCAGGATTATCTAGATCTGTCTTTAATAAATACCTAGGGGTATAATACTATAGCAGACACCCACTTCTGTAATAATATTAGATACTTCTATAACCTTAAGCTATATATATCTATAGTAATAGCTAGAAATACTAAAGCAGAAATCTATAGATATAGTAATATTAACTTAGCCATTAAGGTGGGCAAATAACGCCTAACTTAGTATCTAATATTAAGGAACGTAGTATACGCTCCCTATTTTTATACTAATCTAATATCTATAGCAAAGCTCTATAAGGTTAGAGTAATTATTAACCAATTTATAAACTATCTGCGCTATAAAGATAATAGAAGCCTATTTACTAACCTTATGGAGTATAGAGGTCTTTACCTTATTAATGCTATTACTAGTTTACCTACTCCTAAAATACTAGAACACCTTATCTCGCAGACTAAGATAAATTACCTTTAACAAATCCAGGGCCTACTAGATAATCTTTAAGATAGTAGCAAGGACTAGATAAAGAACTTTAACGAAGAACTAGATATAAGACTGCCGCATTTAGCAAATATTAATATTACTCCTATATCAAAAAGCATTTAGATCTTAACAGAAGAACTCCATTCATCGGCAAAATATGGTACCCTTTTAATGGCCTCAATGGTTGGTGGTTGACGCAATTGGCGCGCAGTTGAGGTCATTTGGCAACTCGACCAACTAGCCTATGTCGTGTTTTTTTAACACGCAGCCTGCGCGCAACCTACCAGTAATCTGCGCATTTGGCAACCATAATTATATTTACCTCTTTTATACTAATAATATATTTTAAATAAATAAAAGCTACTTTAAAGCTATTTATAAGGCTAGCAAAATAAATAA
>Ga0307507_10006857_pt1 | contig 17009 bp, 17 predicted proteins | sample 7_EM_MG_FD_207223 | JGI IMG/M metagenome (GOLD analysis project Ga0307507, IMG submission 207223) | Populus trichocarpa ectomycorrhiza microbial communities from riparian zone in the Pacific Northwest, United States - 7_EM | ecosystem: Host-associated > Plants > Roots > Unclassified | place...
ACACCTCGCTGACGGTCGCCGCCAACCTCGCCGCCCGCCTCGACAACCTGGGCGACGACGTGAACCACATCTACTACTGGGACGAGGGCCACGGCGCCAACACCGACCCGGGCGACTTCATCACGTGGATCGCCCAGGTGACGGGCCACAAGGCCAAGCGCGGCAAGTAGCCCCGGCCACCTCTGTGTAGACCCCCAGGACGCGGCACCGGTTTCCCGTCATACATTCCGGTCGCCGTCGGCACGACGCCGAGCCCCTTCGCGCACGACGCGGGCTCGGCGTCGTGGCTTTTCCCACGGCCCTCACACACCAGACGCTCTACGCCACCCACCTCACCCACTCCTCCACACCCGTGATCGATCCGCAACCAATTCCGGGCTTGACCGAGACCCATCAACGTGAGACGTGATTACGCTCGCGCTCATGGCCGACTCCACAGCGTCCCCGAACCCCGCGGCGCACAACCACGCAGACCGCCCCGTGTACGTCATCGGCGGCGGCCCCGGCGGTCTCGGCGCCGCGTACGCGCTGCGCGCGCAGGGCATCCGTGCCGTCGTACTGGAGAAGTCGGACCGGGTCGGAGCGTCCTGGCGCAGGCACTACGACCGCCTGCACCTGCACACCACCCGGCGGCTGTCGGGCCTGCCCGGGCTCACTATTCCGCGCCGGTTCGGGCGCTGGGTCTCGCGGGACGACGTGGTGCGCTATCTGGAGAAGTACGCCGAGGTCCACGAGCTGGAGATCGTCACCGGCGTCGAGGTCTCCCGCGTCGAGCGCTCGGCCGACGGCACCGGCTGGCTGCTGCACGCCACCGGCGGCCGCGAGCTCACCGGCCGCGCGGTCGTCATCGCCACCGGCACCAACCACACCCCCCGCATCCCCGACTGGCCCGGCCGCGACACCTACACCGGCGACCTCCTGCACGCCGCCGACTACCGCAACGCCCAGCCCTACGCCGGCCGGGACGTCCTGGTCGTCGGCATCGGCAACACGGGCGCGGAGATCGCCGTGGACCTGGTGGAGGGCGGCGCGTCCCGCGTCCGCCTCTCCGTCCGCACGGCCCCGCACATCCTGCGCCGCTCGACCGCGGGCTGGGCGGCCCAGTACACCGGCGTTCTCGTACGACGGCTGCCGGTCGGCCTGGTCGACCGGCTCGCGGGGCCGGTGTCCAAGGTCAGCGTGCCGGACCTGGCGGCGCAGGGGCTGCCGCGCCCCGACACCGGGCTGTACAGCCGGGTCAAGGAGGGCTCGATCCCGGTGCAGGACGTCGGGCTGATCGACGCCGTGCGCAAGGGGCGGGTCGAGATCGTGCCGGCCGTGGAGAGCTTCGAGGACGGCAAGGTGGTCCTCGCCGGCGGCGACCGCATCGGGCCGGATGTGGTGATCGCGGCCACGGGCTACGTCCGCTCCCTGGAGCAACTCGTGGGCCACCTGAGCGTGTTGGACGCCCGCGGCAAGCCGGTCGTGAACGGGGCCCGTACCCCGAAGGACGCGCCCGGCCTGTACTTCACCGGGTTCACCAACCCCATCAGCGGGATGCTCCGCGAGCTGGCCATCGACGCGGAGAAGATCGCGAAGACGGTCGCCAAGGCCGTGCGGAAGGGCCAACTAGCTTAGGGACAGGGCCAAGTCGCTCAGGGATCACGGGCCGTGAGCCGGGACATCTGCGTTCTTTGCGTGCACGACAGTTCCTGACGGACTGTCAGTTCAGTAATCTGACACTGCGTCAGTTATTTGCGCTGGCATGACTGTCACGACTGTCACACAGGAGCGGGGCGGACCGATGCTTGGATCAACCCACGGCACCCTCACCACCGACTCCCGCCGGGCCCGGGTCATCGCCTGCGGTGAGCAACCCGGCCCCGCCGTCCACGGCAGGCCCGCCGACGTCGACGATCTCGACGTCAGCGGGCGGCCGTTGTACGCGGGCGTACCCGACCTGGACCGTTTCTTCCGCCCCGAGTCGGTCGCCGTGATCGGCGCCTCGGATGCGGAGGGCCGCCCGAACACCGGCATCACCCGCCAACTCATGGCCTGGGCGGGGCGGGTGGGGGCCCGCCTCCACCCGGTGCACCCCACCCGTACGACGGTCTTCGACGTCCCCTGCTTCCCTTCCATCGCCGATCTCCCCGAACAGGTCGACCTGGCCGTGGTGTTGGTGGCCGACCCGCTCCCCGTGATCGAGCAACTCGCCGAGGCGAAGGTGAAGTTCGCGGTCGCCTTCGCGTCCGGCTTCGCGGAGACGGGCGAGGCGGGTGCCCTGGCACAGGCCCAACTCGCCGCAGCCGTAGGCCGATCCGGCCTCCGCCTCCTCGGCCCGAACACCAACCTCAACGCCTTCGAGAACTTCCGCGAGGACCTGGAAGGCCCCGCGATCGCGCTGATCACCCAGTCCGGCCACCAGGGCCGCCCGGTCTTCGCCCTCCAGGAACTCGGCATCCGCCTCTCCCACTGGGCCCCCACCGGCAACGAAGCCGACCTGGAGACCGCCGACTTCATCTCCTACTTCGCCGAACGCCCCGAAGTGGGCGCCATAGCCTGCTACGTCGAGGGCCTCAAGGACGGCCGCTCCTTCCTCCTCGCCGCCGACCGCGCCGCCCGCCGCAAGGTCCCGGTGGTCGCGGTGAAGGTCGGCCGCACCGAGACCGGCGCCCGTACGGCCGCCTCCCACACCGGCAAACTCACCGGCGCGGACACGGTGGTGGACGCGGCGATGCGCCAGTACGGCGTGATCCGCGTCGACGGCCTGGACGAACTCCAGGACACGGCGGCCCTGTTGGCGCGCGCGAAGGCTCCGCTGGCCGAGGGGGTCGTCGTCTACTCGATCTCCGGCGGCACGGGAGCCCACTTCGCCGACCTGGCGAGCGAGGCGGGACTGCACCTCCCACAACTGTCGACCGGCAAGCAATCCGAACTCCACGAGTGGATACCGCCGTACCTGAGCGTGGCGAACCCGGTCGACAACGGCGGTCACCCGGTGGGCGATTGGCGCGGCCGGAAGATCATCGACGCGATCCTCGACGACCCGGAGGTAGGGGTACTGGTCTGCCCGATCACGGGCCCGTTCCCGCCACTGAGCGACAAGCTGGTGGAGGACCTGGTGGCGGCGGCGGAGCAGACGGACAAGCTGGTGTGCGTGGTGTGGGGCTCACCGGTGGGCACCGAACCGGCGTACCGAGAGCGGCTGTTGGGCTCGTCGAGGGTGGCGACGTTCCGCACGGTAGGGAACTGCATCACAGCCCTCCACGCCTACTTCTCCCACCACCGCTTCGTCCGCGCCTACCACTCCCCCTTCGACGAGGCCCCCCGCACCGTCTCCCCCTCCTTCCGCAAGGCCGAGGCCCTGATGCGCCCGGGCCAGCAGCTGAGCGAACACGCGGCGAAGCAACTCCTGCGGGCCTACGGCATCCGGGTCCCCCGCGAGCAGTTGGTGACCAGCGCGGCAGCGGCCGTACGGGCGGCCGGGCTGGTGGGCTACCCGGTGGTGATGAAGGCGTCCGGCGCGCAGATCGCGCACAAGACGGAACTCGGCCTGGTGAAGGTGGGCCTGACGTCGGCCAGCCAAGTCCGGGACGCCTACCGCGAGTTGACGGACATCGCCCGCTACGAGGACGTGACCCTGGACGGCGTGCTGGTGTGCCAGATGGTCGAACGGGGCGTCGAGATGGTGGTGGGCGTCACGCAGGACGAGCTGTTCGGTCCGACGGTGACGGTGGGGCTGGGCGGGGTGCTGGTGGAGGTCCTGCGGGACGCGGCGGTACGGGTGCCGCCGTTCGGCGAGGAGGCGGCGCGGGACATGCTCGGCGAGTTGCGCGGGCGGCCGTTGCTGGACGGGGTACGGGGACGCCCCCCGGCCGACCTCGACGCGCTGGTGGAGGTGATCCTGCGGGTGCAGCGCATGGCGCTCGAACTGGGCGATGTGCTCTCGGAGTTGGACATCAACCCGCTGATGGTGCTGCCCAGGGGGCAGGGCGCGGTGGCGTTGGACGCGTTGGCGGTGTGCCGATGAGTGATCCGACGGCTGATGCGACGGCTGAGGTCACGCACGCGATCGTGGGCGGCGTCGCGTACCTCACCCTCAATCGCCCCGAGGCCCTGAACGCGATCACTCCGGCTCAACGGGACCGCCTGATAAGCCTGTTGACCGAGGCATCGGCGGACCCCTCCGTACGGGCAGTGGTCCTCACCGGTACCGGGCGCGGTTTCTGCGCGGGCGCGGACCTGCGGGGCGGTGGAGCCTCAGCCGGTGAGGAACGGGTGGCGGGTGACGTGGCCCGGGTGATCCGCCTGGGCGCGCAACGCCTGATCGCCGCCGTCCTGGACTGCGAGAAACCGGTGATCGCGGCAGTCAACGGCACGGCGGCCGGCCTCGGCGCCCACCTGGCCCTGGCCTGCGATCTCGTACTGGCCGCGGAGTCGGCGAGGTTCATCGAGGTGTTCGTACGGCGCGGCCTGGTCCCGGACGGCGGCGGCGCGTATCTGCTGCCCCGCCTGCTCGGCCCGCAGCGCGCGAAGGAGCTGATGTTCTTCGGCGACGCGGTGAGCGCGGCGGACGCGGAGCGACTGGGCTTGGTCAACAGGGTCGTACCGGATGAGGAGTTGGAGAAAACGTCCCGCGAGTGGGCCGAACGCCTGGCGTCCGGCCCGACCCGCGCCCTCGCCCTCGCCAAGCAGCTCGTCAACGCGTCCTTGGAGAGCGACCGGGCGACCGCGTTCGCGGCGGAGGCGGCGGCGCAGGAGATCAACATGACGACGGAGGATGCGCGGGAGGGCGTAGCCAGCTTCGTGGAGCGGCGGAGTGCGGAGTATCGGGGGCGGTGAACTTCAGGCCAGGGACGGCCGGTTCAGCGAGTACACCGTGACGGGGTCGCGAATCCCCACTCCAGGCATGCGCGAGCCGCCTCGGTCGCGTAACCGTGGCCCCACGCCTCGGCCTTCAGCGTCCACCCGACTTCCACCTCGTCGAAGAGCTGCCAGTAGTTCAACCCGGCCCGGCCGATGAACTCGCCGCCGTCCTTCAACTCGACCGCGCACAGCCCGTGCCCGCGTCCCGTCCACTGGCTCTCGATCATCCGGCCAAGGGTGTCCGCGGGGAGGCGTGGAAAACCGTTCGCTTGCCTGCGGCTGCCGCTCCTAGCGTGTCTCAAGTGATGGGAGACGAGGACGTGTTGTCCGTCCTGGAGTCGCTGCGGCGCGCGGAGGCGGACGTCTGGGTCGGCGGCGGCTGGGGCATCGACGCCCTGATCGGCGAACAGACCCGGGACCATCGCGACCTGGACCTGATGCACCGCCGGGATCAGGAGGACGCGGTGCTGGCGGTCCTGGGCGAGGCGGGTTTCGTGGAGAGCCTGGACCGGCGGCCGATCCGCTTCGTCGTGACGGCTCCGGGCGGGCGCGAGATCGACCTCCACCCCTTGGTCTTCGCCGCCGACGGCTCCGCGACACAGGCCTCACCCGAACCGGAGCGCCCCTTCGCCTACCCCGCCTCGTGCTTCGTCACGGGCACGATCAAGGGGACGCCCGTCCCATGCCTGTCCGCCGAGCAACAGGTCTATTTCCATCAGGGATACAAGCCGACGGAACGCGACCGGCACGACATGGCGCAGCTCCGCCGCGTCTTCGGCATCGGCACGCACTTCTGACGCACGCTTCGGGCACTTGGGCGCGAGGATGGACCGGCCGTGAAGTCGGTGATCGGGAGTCCGGAGACGGCCGTAGGGCTCACCGGCGGTCGTAGTCGGTGCCTGGCTCCGGGGTCATCTGGAAATCGACGAAAAAGGTCCCGGGGTTGCCGGGCACGACACGGCAACTGAAGTGGCACCCGGGCAGCGAACCGACCTCGGTCCTGAGGTTCTGCGCGAGCGCAGCGGCCGAGCTCACGTATGTCTTCGTCGGGTCGTCGACGGCATGGGCGTCGACGAGCGCTCCACGGATCCCGGTGACGACGTATTCGACCCGTCGACCGCCGCTGAGGTCGGGCTCCTCGCCATCGTGGTCGCAGTTCACGACGTGGGCAAGCACGTCACCCATGCCCGTCTTCGGATGGTCGCTCATGAGTGCGCACGCTACTTGGTCGCCACCGCAGCCGCACACGACCTGCGGTCCACGGTCCGTTTCCACCGCCGGGACGGCACGGGCGGGAACGGCACGTTCTGGTTCGCCGAACTCCGCGCGGGCCGCCCTCAGTCCGTCGTACCGCGCGTCAGTCCAACAGGCCGTCGTAGTCCGGCAGTTTGTACGTCGTGTCGGCGTAGCCGCCCGAGAGGTCGGTCGTGTTGTTGCCGATGTTGGCGATGATGTCGTAGCCGTTCGCCTCGATCGCCTCGCGCTGTGAGGTCTTGAAGTCGGCGATGGACTTGGTCAGCAACTCCGCGACCGTGCGGGCGTAGAGGCCGTCGACCGGGTAACCGACCTTCGTCAGGTTGGACTTGGTGACCGCGTTGAAGAGGTTGCTGCGGGTGCTGACGAAGAACACGCTGATGCCCTTGGCGTGCGCGTCCTGGGCGAGGGCGAGGACCGGCGGGGTGGCGGGGACCGTGATGCCGCCCTCGAAGTAGGTCTCCAGCGAGGTGTTGTCGATGTCGAGCACGATCGCCTGCTTGGCGCCGGAGGTGTTGGCGGCGGCGCGGGAGTCGATGTAGGTCTGCGCGGGGCCGGTGACGGCGGCGACGTCGGTCAGCCACTGGGACTCGGTCACGGTCGAGTCGGCGGCCTGCGCGGGCAGGGCGGCGGCGAGCGTCAGGGCGAGTCCGGCCACGGCGGCCACGGCGCCGCCGCGTGCGGTGAGACGGTTCATCGGGTGGGTGCTCCTCGGATCACGGCAGCCCACCGGTGGGTGCCGGGGGCAGTCGTTGCGCAACATTGCTGCCGGTGGGTGTGCGGGGAGTGACCCGGAGTGGTCCGCGCGGCGACGTAACTGCCATGTTCTGGCCGGGAGTCTGTGAATCGGCCGTCAGAACCCGCAGGTACCGCGCCCCTTCCTATCTGATGAGTCGTCAGCTTCAATGGATGACGTGATGGGACACGCAGGGGCAGCAGCGGCCGCCGTCCGTTACCTGAGGTCGGCCGGAAGCGCTCCGGCCGCGCAGCCTGTCGAGGCGCTGCCGCGGCCGGAGCTTCGGTGCGTCACGGACGACGAGCGGGCACCGGTCGACCAGGGCGAGTTCCGGCGCGTGCTGGGCACGTTCGCGACCGGCGTGACCGTGATCACCGCCCCCGCGGCGGACGGCGAACCCGGCCCGGCCGGCTTCGCCTGCCAGTCCTTCTCCGCCCTCTCCCTCGCCCCGCCCCTCGTCGTCTTCATGGTCGGCCGCACCTCCACGACCTGGCCCCGCATCGCCCGCGCCGGCGTCTTCTGCGTCAACGTACTCGCCGCGCACCAGGGCGAGTTGTGCCGCGGCTTCGCGGTGAGCGGCCGGGACAAGTTCGCGGACGTACCGTACGACACCTCCCCCGTCTCCGGGTCCCCGCGCCTCACCGGCGCCGCGGCCTGGGTCGACTGCACGATCCACGCGGTGCACACCGGGGGCGACCATCTGATCGTGGTGGGGCGGGTGGACGGGCTCGGCGTGACCGACGAGGGGGATGGGGCGCCGCTGTTGTTCCACCGGGGTCGCTTCCTCTGACCCTTCCACAACCCCCGGAGGTCTACGGCCCCGGGAGCCCCGGCCGCGTACCCGCCGGGACAGCGGCGCGTCAGATCACGGCGAGCCGGTCCACCAGCAACTCCACCCGCCGCTCAGCATCTTCCGGCGGCAGCCGCCCCGCCCGGGTCAGGGTGGCCAGCCCGTGCAGGGCCGCCCAGAACACCTCGGTGAACAGCCCCGGGTGGACACCGTCCCCGGCGACCTCGCCGAGGCTCTCCAGCAGGGCGGCGAACGCGTCCTTCAGCGGCTCCGGGGTGTCCTCGCGCGCGAACGCCAGGCCGCCGTCCAGCTGGAACATCGCGTCGTAGACCGCCGGGTTGCGCGCGGCGAAGTCGAGGTAGGCGCGGGCCAGTGCGGTGACCCGGGCACGAGAGCCATCCGCGGCGGAGGTCGCAGCGGAAGTCGCGGCGGAGGTCGCAGCGGAGGTCGCAGCGGAGGTCGCAGCGGAGGTCGCGGACCGCAGCGCCGCCGCCATCTCGGCGGCGCCTTCGAGGGCCACGGCGCCGATGATCTCGCGCTTGCCGCGGAAGTGGCTGTAGAGGACAGGCTGGCTGTACTCGATGCGCTCGGCGAGCCGACGGGTGGTGACCGCGTCCCAGCCCTGCTGCTCGGCGAGTTCGCGGGCCGTCGCCACGATGAGGCGCTCACGGCCCGCCCGTTCGCGCTCCTTGCGTTCCTGTACCGACATGACCCGATCCTAGCACCGCTAGACAACCGAGCGGCAGTAGGTCTAGCGTTGACTCATCAGCTAGCAACGCTAGATACCGGGAGGGTCATCATGCTCAACGCACTTGAGGTCTTCACCACCGTGGTCGTCGGCCTGATGGTGGGGGTGGAGTTCTCCGTCGCCTTCGTCATGAACCGGATCTTCAACGCCCTCCCCGAGGACAGTGGCCAACTCGGCCGCGCCCACGGGGGCCGCATGCTCGGCGCCGTGATGCCGTTCTGGTACATCGGCTCGCTCGCGCTGAGCGCGGTCTGGGCCATCGCCGCATGGCACCAACCCGGCACCGGCCTCGTCGTCACCGCCGCCGCGCTGCTGATCGTGAGCGTGATCATGTCGATCCTGCTGCTCGTGCCGATCAACAACCGGGGCAAGACGTGGACCCCCGAGAACCGGCCCGCGGACTGGAAGGAGCAGATGAACCGCTGGGACCGCTTCCACTACGTCCGTGTCGCCGTCATCATCGCCGCCTTCGCCCTGCTGGCCGCCGCCACCGCCCTCGCCTGAACCACCGCACTACGCTTACGGAGATGACGCGACGACTTGCCGACATAGCCAAGCGGGCCGGGGTCAGCGAGGCCACGGTCAGCCGGGTGCTCAACAACAGGCCCGGAGTGTCGGCGGCCACCCGGCAAGTGGTCCTGCACGCGTTGGACGTGTCCGGCTACGAGCGCCCGACCCGGCTACGGGGCGAACGAACTCCCCGCCTCGTGGGCCTGGTTCTGCCCGAGCTGCGCAACCCGATCTTCCCGGCATTCGCCGACGTCCTGGCCGGCTCCCTCGCGCAACAAGGTCTGACACCCCTGCTGTGCACCCAGGGCAGTGGCGGGGTGTCCGAAGCCGGCCACATCGAACTCCTGCTACGGCAACAGGTGTCCGGCGTCGTCTTCGCGGGCGGCCTGTACGCGGAGGCCGATGCCTCGCACGACCACTACGAGGAGTTGGCGGCCCGCAACATCCCGGTCGTCCTGATCAACGCGGCCATCGAGCATCTCGACTTCCCCACGGTTTCCTGCGACGACTCCGCGGCCGTGGAACAGAGTTGGCGCCACCTCGTCTCGCTCGGCCACGAGCGGATCGGCCTCGTCCTGGGGCCCGCCGACCATATGGCCTCGCAACGGAAGCTCGTCGCCGCCCGCGCCGCGGCCGAGGCGGCCGGCGGTTCGCTGCCGGACGCGCAGGTGGTGCGCGGGTTGTTCTCGGTCGAGGGCGGCCGGGCCGCGGCGGACCAGTTGATCGAATCCGGGGTCACGGGGCTGATCTGCGCGAGCGACCCGCAAGCGCTCGGCGCGGTGCGCGCGGCTCAGCGGCGGGGCCTCGACGTACCGCGCGAGGTCTCTGTCGTCGGGTTCGACGGCTCGGCGCTCATGGACTGCACCGGACCGCCCCTCACCACGATCCGCCAGCCGATCGAGGCGATGAGCCGGACCGTGCTGGACCTGCTCGTCTCACAGCTCGCGGGCAGCCCCGTACCGCCGGAGGAGATGCTCTTCGAACCACACCTCCTGGCCCGCGGATCCACGGCGCAGGTCGCGTAGCCGGAGGAACGACCAGCAGGACAGCGGACCGCCAGGCCGCCAGGCCACTAGGCCACTAGGCCACTAGGCCACTAGGCCACTAGGCCACTAGGCCAGAGACTGACCTACCCCACCCCTACCGTCGCCCCAACACCGGCAGCGACGAAGGGAAGCCCCCATGCCCCAGCCCCAGCAGACCAACTCCGCGCCGACGGGCTACACCAGCGTCGCCCCCTGGGTCGTCACCGACGACACCGGAGCCTTTCTCGACTTCGTCGCCGCGGCGTTCGGCGGGGAGGAGCTCGGGCGGGTGGTGACCGAGGGCGGGGCGGTCGGGCACGGTGAGATCCGGGTCGGGGACACGGTCGTGCTGGCCTTCGACCGCAGCGCGGACTGGCCCGTCATGCCGAGCCTGCTCCGCGTATTCGTGCCCGACGCGGACCAGGCGTTCTCCCGGGCCCTCGACGCCGGCGGCCGGGTCGTCACGCCCCTGGCGAATCACGCCTTCGGGCAGCGCGGCGGCCGGATCAAGGACCCCTTCGGCAACATCTGGTGGGTGGTCGCCCACGTGGAGGACGTCCCCGAGGACGAGATGTGGAAGCGGCTCGGGCAACCCGAGTACGCCGAGGCCATGCGCGTCGCCCAGGAGACGTTCGACGCCGAACTCAGCGGTCGGGGCCAGGGCGACGGACGCAGCAGCGCACCCGTGCGGAACACCAACTGACGGACAGGCAGCGGGAGAAGGGCGCAGGCAGCCTCCGCCTCATGCCACCGCCGCCCCCACCGCAGACCCCGCGGGCCCCGCAGGCAACGCGCCCCGCCGCCGGATCACCAACGCCATCAGCGCCGCCACCGCGCACAGCGCCCCCGACACGTACCAGACCATGTCGTACGACCCGAACGCGTCCCGTGCGACCCCGCCCAGGAAGGCGACGAGCGCCGCGCCGATCTGGTGCGAGGCGAGGACCCAGCCGAAGACGATCGCGCTGTCCTCGCCGTACTGCTCGCGGCACAGGGCGAGGGTCGGGGGGACCGTGGCGACCCAGTCGAGGCCGTAGAAGACGATGAAGAAGAGCATCGGGGGGTGGACGGTGGGGGCCAGCAGCATGGGGAGGAAGAGGAGGGAGATGCCGCGCAGGGCGTAGTACACGGCGAGCAGGCGGCGGGGTTCGAAGCGGTCGGTGAACCAGCCGGAGGCGATCGTGCCGACCACGTCGAAGACGCCGATCACCGCGAGCAGCGAGGCCGCCGCCGTGATGGGCATGCCGTGGTCGTGGGCGGCGGGGACGAAGTGGGTCTGGATCAGCCCGTTCGTGGACGCGCCGCAGATCGCGAAGGTCCCGGCCAGCAGCCAGAACGGACCGGTGCGCACCGCCTTGAACAGCACCGAGACCGTGCGGCGGGCCGCGCCCGTCACCGGTTCCGGCTTCGGTACGAACTCGGTCGAGCCGTACGGCTTCGCGCCCACGTCCGCCGGGTGGTCCCGCAGCAGCAGCCACACGAAGGGGACGACGGCGAGCGCCGCGAGGGACACCGTCACCGCCGCCGGGCGCCAGCTGTGCTCCTCGACTATCCAGGACAGCAGCGGCAGGAAGATCAGCTGGCCGGACGCCGAGGCCGCCGTGAGGATGCCGATGACCAGGCCCTTGCGCGTGGTGAACCAGCGGTTGGTGACCGTCGCCGCGAACGCGAGCGCCATCGAACCACTGCCAAGACCCACCAACAGGCCCCAGCACAGCAGCAGTTGCCACGGCGCCGTCATCCACACCGTCAGGCCGGACCCGAGCGCGATCACGGTCAGCGCGACCGCGACCACCCGCCGAATACCGAAGCGGTCCATCAGCGCCGCCGCGAAGGGGGCCGTCAGCCCGTACAACGCGAGGTTGATCGAGGCCGCCGCCCCGATCGTGCCGCGCGACCACCCGAACTCCTGGTGCAGCGGATCGATCAACAACCCGGGCAGCGAACGGAACGCCGCCGCACCGATGATCGTCACGAACGTGACGGCGGCGACGAACCAGGCACGGTTGATGCGGGTACGGCCACGGGGCGTAGGTCCGGGCTCCTGGACGGTGTTGGCGCTGGGGCCGGTCGCGGCATCGGTTGTCTGCGTCACGTCAACGAGCTTCCGGCATCCCGCCCCTCCCGAACCACTGGCCCGAAGGACAGCATTCACTAGGATCGGGCCATACAATCGAGCCATGGCCACAGCCACCACCGACGGTTTCCGCCCGCACCGCGTCGTCGTCCTCGCCCTCGACGGCCTCCTCCCCTTCGAGCTGGGCATCCCGCACCGCATCTTCGGCCGCCCCAGGGACACCGAGGGGCGACTGCTGTACGAGGTCGTCACCTGCTCGGTCCGCCCGCCCGGCCCGGTCGACACCGACGCCGACTTCGCCATCCACGTCCCGAACGGCCCGGAAGCCCTGGCCACCGCCGACACCGTGATCGTCCCGGCATCGTACGAACTCGGCCCGGTCTTCGAGCAGGGCGTCCTCACCCCCGAACTCACCGCCGCCCTCGCCCACATCCGCCCCGGCACCCGCCTCGCCTCCATCTGCACCGGCGTCTACGTCCTCGCCGCCGCCGGTCTCCTCGACGGCCGCCCCGCCACCACGCACTGGGCCGACGCCGAGCGCTTCCAGGAACTGTTCCCGCAGATCGAGGTCGACGCGGACGTCCTGTTCATCGACGACGGCGACGTCCTCACCTCCGCCGGTGTCGCCGCCGGCATCGACCTGTGCCTACACATGGTCCGCCGCGACCACGGCACCGCGGTCGCCAACGACGTCGCCCGCCGCACCGTCGTACCGCCCCACCGCGACGGCGGCCAGGCGCAGTACATCCACCGCCCGGTCCCCGACCCACAGGTGGCGACCACGACCGCCGCCCGCACCTGGGCCCTGGCCCGCCTCCACGAACCCCTCCAACTCCGGGACATGGCCGAGCAGGAGGCGATGTCCGTCCGAACCTTCACCCGCCGCTTCCGCGAGGAGGTCGGCATCAGCCCGGGCCAGTGGCTCACCCAGCAACGCGTCGAACGCGCCCGCCACCTCCTCGAATCCACCGACCTCTCCATGGACCAGGTCGCCACGAACGCCGGCTTCGGCACAGCCCAGTCAATGCGCCAGCATCTCCAAACGGCCCTCGGCGTCACCCCGACCGGCTACCGCCGCACCTTCCGCACGGGAGCAACGGGAGCAACGGGAGCAACGGGAGCAACGGGCACGGTAAACGCCCTAGGTGCCCTAACTGCCCTGAACTGACCAGACGCCGCAGCTCACTTGGCACCCTCAACACCCGCCCCAGACCCAGCCCCAGCCCTAACACCCCCTAGCTCTACGGCACCCCCACCACTCCCCTCCGCACACGCACCCCGTCTCGCCCGCCGCACCTCCCCCCACCACCCCACGCCAGTCATCGCCACGGTCAGGCACACCCCCGCCAGAATCGCCGTGGACGGCGCAGCCACCTTCAACAACGCACCGGCCAGTGACCCCGTCGCCGCATACCCCACCCCCGACGCCGCGTACATCACGGAGTACCCCGCGGCCAGCGCGCCCGGCGGCAACACCTCGCGCAGGGAGAGATTCCGGGTGAGCATCGCCCCCGCCTGGAGCGTGCCGCCCATGACCAACGCGACCGCGATCCCCGCCGTGGCCGGTATCAGCGCGGCCAGCGCCACACACGCCGAGGTGCCGGCCATCAGCACCACACTCCGGGTGCGCAACAGCCCCGGCCAGCCGCGCAGCCCATAGACGAACGCGCCAAGCCCACCCCCCACCGCCATCCCGGTCAGCAGGGGACCCGACCAGCCGACGCCGATGCCCCGCTGTTCGAGCAGAGCAGGGAGGACAAGCTCCGCCAACCCGAGCAGGGCAAGGCTGGCCGCGCCGACGACGTACACCGGCCAGGCCCCGACCAGCACCCGGAGCAGCGGAGGACCATCCCCGCCCTCCCCCTCCGCCCCGCCCCCGCCCCACCGGGCAGGCAGCAGCCACAACCCCCCGACCGACCACGCCATCAACCCCGCCGCGAGCAACAACGGCACCCTCGGCGCAACACCGAGCGCGAGCCCGGCCACCGCCGCCGGGGACACGGCCCACACGCCCGCCGTGAGTATCGACTCGACGGACAGGGCCTGCGCCACGGACCGCGCCGGCACCAACTCGCTGAGCAGCGTGCGCAATCCACCCGTAGCCGCAGCCGGCGCGCCCCCGGCGACGAACGCGAACCCGGCGAGCACCGCGGGATGCGCCCCCGGAAACACCCCGAGCCCCAGAAACCCCACCGTCCCGACCGCGAGCCCGACGGCCAACTGAACCCGCGCCCGCTCCGGCCGCAACCGCATCCCGAACACCGGCGCACCGCCGATCTCCCCCAGGACATAGGCCGCCGCGAGTATCGCGCCCAGTGAGTAACCCCCCGGCCGCTCGCGCACCAGGAAGACCAGGGCCAGCGGCGCCATCGCCACCGGCATCCGGGCACCTATGGCGGTGCAGGCCCAGGCCAGGACCTGTCGGGAGACCACATCGCGGTAAGTCATGCCAAAACGCTACGACCCGCGACTGACAACGCCCCACGAATTCCCCACACCTGTGGATAACTCCAGCCATGCAACCGTCAAGCGCCCGACGCCGCCACCACCGCCACCGACGCCGCCGACGTCGTCGTCGTCAGAACGTGAGAACCCCCCGCGCCACCCGCCCCGCCTCCGCATCCCCCGCCGCCTTCTCGAAGTCCTCGACGGGATACGTCTCGGTCACCAACTCGTCGAGCAGCAACCGCCCTTCGCGATACAGCTGGGCATACAGGGCGATGTCCCGCTGCGGCCGGGACGACCCGTACCGGCACCCGAGGATCGACTTGTCCAAATACATGGACGAGACGAGGAAGGAAGCCTCGGCGGTAGCCGGCGGCACCCCGAGCAACACGGCCTGCCCATGCCGATCGAGCAGATCCACGGCCTGCCGTATCAACTCCACCCGCCCCACACACTCGAACGCATGGTCCGCCCCGTTGGGCAGAATCTCCCGCACACCCTCGGCAGACGTAAGGAAGTGAGTGGCCCCGAACTCCCGAGCCACAGCCTCCTTCCCGGGATTCGCATCCACCGCGACGATCGTCAACGCCCCCGCGATCCGCGCCCCTTGAAGAACATTGAGCCCGATCCCACCCGTCCCGATAACTACGACACTGTCCCCAAGACCGACCCGCGCCCGATTGAGCACAGCACCGACCCCCGTCAGCACCCCGCACCCGATGAGCGCGGCGGACGGCATCGGAATGTCCTTCGGAATCCGCACGGCCTGCACGGCCTTGACCACGGTCCGTTCGGCGAAGGCGGAGTTGGAAGCGAACTGGTACACCGGCTGCCCGCCCCGCGTGAACGGCTTCCCCGGCCGCCCGATGGCCTGTCGGCACATGGTCGGCCGCCCCCGGTCACACTCGGCGCAGGTACCGCAGTTGGCAAGCGTGGAGAGGGCGACATGGTCCCCGGCCGACACATGGGTGACACCCACACCCACAGCCTCCACCACGCCCGCACCCTCATGCCCCAACACCACAGGAACGGGAAAAGGTATGGTCCCGTCCACCACAGACAAATCGCTGTGGCATAACCCGGCCGCGGAGATCGCGACCAGCACCTCTCCCGCCCCCGGCTCCCGCACCTCCAAATCCCCCACGACCTGGATCTGCTTGCCGTCGAAGACCACACCGCGCATCAGACGACCCCCTTGGGTTCCCTGGGCAGACCGAGCACCCGCTCGGCGATGATCGTGCGCTGAACCTGGTCCGAGCCGCCGTAGATCGTGTCGGCCCGCGAAAAGAGGAACAGGTGCTGGAACAGGTCGAGTTCGTACGACAGCGACGGCGTCCAGTCCACCGGCCCGACCGTCGCCGCGGCCCCCCGCACCTGCATCGCCAACTCCCCGAGCCGCTGATGCCACCCGCCCCACAAAAGCTTGGCCACACTGGGCGCCCCCGCGTCCCCGGCCCGCCCGAGGGTCCGCAGGGCGTTCCACCGCATGGCCTTCAACTCGGCCCACTGCCGCACGAGTCGATCGCGCAGAACGGGATCGAGCACCTCCCCCGAAACAACAGCCGCCTCAACGACCCGCCCCAACTCACTCGCGAACCCGATCTGTTGGGCCAGGGTCGACACCCCCCGCTCGAACCCGAGCAGACTCATGGCGACCCGCCACCCCTCCCCCTCACCCCCGACCACATGCTCGGCACGCACGCGCGCCCCATCGAAGAACACCTCGTTGAACTCACTGGTCCCGGTCAACTGCCGTATGGGCCGCACCTCGACACACCCCGGCTGATCCATCGGCACCAGCAGAAAACTCAACCCCCGATGCCGCCGAGACCCCTCCTCGGTCCGAGCCAACACAAAACACCAGTCGGCCTCATGGGCGAGCGAGGTCCATATCTTCTGCCCGGTGACCCGGTAGGTCCCATCCCCACCGTCCCGCACGGCAGAGGTCCGCACCCCGGCAAGATCGGACCCGGCCCCCGGCTCGCTGTACCCCTGACACCAGAGTTCGTCCCCCGCAGCAATGGCGGGCAGAAACCGAGCCTTCTGCTCATCGCTCCCATGCGCAATGAGGGTAGGAGCCAGCAGATTCTCCCCGATATGCCCGGACCGCGGCGGCGCGGAAGACCGCGCATACTCCTCGGCCCAGGCGACCTGCTGGGTAAGGGTGGCCCGACGATTCCCATAACCGCCCTCCGACCAACCCAGCCCGATCCACCCGGCTTTACCGAGAGCCCGCTCCCAACTACGCCGATCCTGCCCGGACTCGACATGCTCCGACAGCCAATCCCGCACGTCCGCCCGAAAGCCGTCATCCGCGTCAGTGAATCCAAATTCCACAGGGCTCTCCTCACAACACCGACCAGGTCAGCCACCTAAGGGGCGCGGGGAACTGCGCGACCAGCCACAACAAACCCGCACCCGCCCCACAACCGAACCCCCACCCCACTAGGCGTTAGGCCGACTCCCCTCCCGCGCAGCCCGCTCCATCTCCTGCAACCGAGAAAGCATCGGCATCGGATCCACCCCCACAGACCCCGGCAAAAACTCCGCGATCTTGTCAACTGTCCACCCGCCGGGGG